>MDTE01113563.1_pt1 | contig 11243 bp, 10 predicted proteins | sample 811231 | NCBI WGS metagenome assembly MDTE01 (sample SAMN05326651, study PRJNA326480) | marine metagenome | isolation source: seawater | place: Indian Ocean: Red Sea | collected 2010 | reverse complement strand
TTTTTTTGAGATATGATTTGATAGTGTCAAATCCATTATTGGAATTATATTCAAAATTTAACTCAATAACTTTCATTTTGGGCCACTTATCATTTTCATTAAATGATGAAAATGAACCTCCATCCCATTCAACGAACTGGAATGGGGAAATACCAAAATCGATGAAAAACCGTTGTGCTAAATGCGCATCTACAGAGAATAGAGAGAATCTGTGATGATCTCCACGTGCCTCGATATGTTGCGCGATCTTCCTAATTTTACGACTGTCCAAAACATCGATTTCCAGCACATTGTGCATTTCAAACTCATCTAGAGACAATCGCTTTTTCACTATTCTAGTCGAACCAATTGAGAACTTATTGCTAATTTCGGGCAGTTGTAACCATTCAGACAGATTGTCCAGCAGGCGGGTTTCTGCAGATACATGTATACAAGCGCACCAAGGAACGGAAAGTCTGCTGACACACCCATCAGTGGCCATGAGCCAGACATCCATATTGTGCCCTGACGACCCTAATTGTGCGTCGATAACCCAGCCCCGCAAATAATCACTTCTCACTCTGTAACCGTTTGATGATATCCTCTAATTCAGCGATTTTTCTATAAGATTCTAAGATCATCGAAATTAGCATTGGCTTCCATACATCAATTGAGGGAAGCATTCCTCCCGCAGCTCTACGATTTCTTACTCCATTCATCAATTCGTCCAACGCTTTACGGTCCGATGAATTCAAGGCTCTTCGAAACACATTAAGGGAGGATAATTCACTTTCGATTCTGTTTCTCCACGTCGGTACTGTTCTGCCCATTAATCGAAATGTCACGATTCAGCGCAGTATCTTTGGCATGAGACGCCATTACTGAAAGTGAAATTGAAAATGCTCTCACAGCAATACGAAGGTTTGATAATCTTCTAAGTCTAATTATAACATGAGAATAATGGTAATGACTGCCCCACTTATTCATGAGATACTAAGAAAGAAAAGATGTGCAAAAGGAATTTGCAGACCGAAAAGAACCAGTTACCTTTGGGCCAAAATGGTAAGATCAGAAACAGAGGACACCACGCCCTTAATCGAAGGTTAGATTGCGCTTATTTTTGGCAATAGTGAAATCCTTATTGTTATACTAATTTAATTCGGGTCTCATCAACCCACTCATCCCAACTTGAGTCAAATCCGATATAGTGGATCAAGTATTTCTGAGCATGCACTTCTCTAATTAGTGCGTCCCACCAACTTCCATTCCACTCTACTTTGACTTGCTGTCCAGCAGAATAAACCATATTATGTTCGATGGGCTGTAACTCAGTTGTTGAATTTGCCGTGGAGAAACTTATCGAAGGACATGGCGTAATTCCTTCGGTTTGATCGTCAACAACCCAGCCGGTTTGAGGGGGCGTATCAGAAGCAGATTTGACTCGATAGTAATCTCCTCTTTTGGTATCAAGACTGTTGCGATCAGCCAAATACCACCATCTATCTCCATTCCCCATTTGCCATCTCAAGAGTAGAACGTCTCCATTGATGTAACTTAGAACTCCATCAAATTCAGTAGCAGGAAGGTATGCGCCATTACATTTCTCCGTACCGGCTCCTTGGACCATGTAAAACTGGTTACTTTCGTCATTAAACGGATGGTCGGCAGGATATATTCTCCAACCTGTAGGCCCTACTACATATATCGTGTTTTGAGTTTCTACGTGAGCAGTGGCCCTTTCATCATAATCGACAGCAATAATTGCACTACTTCGAATTGGCCCTTCTCCAAGTTTTGGATGGGCATATGCATGGCCGATTAATCGCTCACCCTCTATCCTTGCATCTTTGATAACAACCTCTTCTTTTGCAATCACAGAGTCATCATGACCAATCATATACATTGCAAGCTCACGATAATTTATTTCAGAATCCATACCAATTCCTAGCGAAGAAAACTCTTCAATAACCTCGCTTTCTGACAGAGGTGAATCTCCTATTTGGGTAAGAATCTCGAAGTATTTTTGAGCGGAAATCGTGCCGGTTCCATTTTCATCAAATGTTTGGAATGCTTTGATTAAATCTTCTAATTCTGATGATTGATTCTGCAGGAAATCCTGAACGCCTTTAGAATCAACATCCACACTTTCAATTCTGCTCCATTCAACCCTATCTTCAATATCGCCGTCATCAAACAAAATCAAGAAAGTGTGGTCACCATATTCCTTCGAGATTGTCCCGGGATAATATGTTCCATAATTTTTCCAATTTACTAGAACTCTATCTCCTGCCTCAAGAGGGGGTTTTGCTGGTCGAATACTTCCAGGAGCGGTACCGATTACAACAGCATGTTTTGTCTCAACCCCACTATCTTTTGGAACATCCACGCGATATGTGCCGTCGGGGTTAATTCCGATAACTATGCAACGGTCAAGCCACCTATTGTTAGTGGGGCTGTAATATTCTACATGATCTCCAACTTGAAACGATTGAGGCAATTCAATTTCTTCAACAGGCAAATCTAAACTTGGCGATTGGCTTTTTTGATCAACGATTCCTAGTTCTTTCAAAGCTTCGATAACCGCAGTAGTGACTGTGGCTGCATCATTATTGATTACGGTGTTATGAACTATGTCTCCGCTCATAACAGAATCTTGCATATTCAATGTAGTTTGAGGGGCAACTTCACCTTCATCTTCGTCCTTTGGAGGGGCAGGAATCCATTCTGAACCAGTCCACATATATTTCCCATCTGGACTGAAGGTGCCATCTGCCATATATGTCGTATGTTGGTCCAACTTACGAATTCTTCTATCTTATTGTATAGGTTGCGAAAGCCATTTTTGAAATTTGTACCAAATAGTTTCAAATATTAGGCTCTACAAATTTTAACTGGGGATGAGTTATCGAGATTGGCCAGACCGCTTTGACAATTCAGGCAATACGCTCTATCTTGCCAAAAATAGGATCATTAGTCTACGACGGTTATGATAAGGGCCGATTTATGAAATCAGACGATGCTCTAAGAGCCGAACTTAGTAGAAGGTGCGAGATGTTGGCCCGCCACGCAGAAAAGTTGCAAACGGATGCAAACAATAAGAATCATAGGACTGCAAGAAAAACCCTCTCAGGAATAATTGATACATTACAAATCTTCCAACGAGAAATTCAATTCTCAGTATCGGGCTCAAACGTTTCAAGCCATTCTGGAATTGGGAAATTAAAAACAAAGTCTGTAAAAAAATTGGTAAAGCACGACAGTGAAACCCTGCAGTCAACGGTCGAGTGCACGCGATTAGCGAATGCAGTATCCGAACAATACATAGCTACTACAGAAGAAGAAGTAGTATTGGGATTAATATCGGAGTGGAGCCAATCCATCACGAGATCTAGAAACAGATTCCTTGAACGAAATATGTTTATTGACGGATTAACAAAGAGGTGAAATTATGCATTTTAGATGGAGAGAAAACCCCGCAGTAATTGCTCAATATATGGTTGCTAGTAAAGTTCCCATTAAAGCAGAAGTTACTTTGAAGCCTAACGAGATATGTGTTGTTTTAGAAAATGGAAAGGTTGTGGGGTCTGTATCACAACAGCATATGGAAGTAAACCCACAAATTGGAATGATTGGAAGGTTGTTCGGTAGGCAAAACCCACAACGCGCTTTCATGTTTTGTTTTACAGGTCCTCACGAAGTTATGGTTCAGGTTAAAGGACAATCAAATCAAGGAAGCGAGATAAACTGTCTTGTTTCAATGAAAGTTGAAATCACTCGTGAATCAGCACCACGCTTACTCACTTTCCCTGCAAAGGGAGTTATGACGGTACATGCAAGCGATATCGCAAAAGAACTCACATCTATTGTAAAAGCAAGCACGTTGAGTTTCTTGAAAGACATGGCTGCAGAAAATATGAGAACCGTAGATACAAACGAGGATCTATGTTTCCATCTCAAGTCCGAATTACGTTCATCATTCGATCAATTTGGACTTCAACACAGAGGAATTCACATTATTTGGAGCACTACAGTTAGTGAACAAAAGTTGCAGAATGAGAAGGACCTTGAGAGGATTAGATTAACCAAAGAAGCCGAATCAGATAGGCAAGAATTAGAACTCAACCATATGATTAGGACCGAACAAAGAAAGCACGAAATCAACGCTCGACTATCTTTAGTTGGCGTACAGGCGCAGCACAAAGCCGAGATGGAAAGCGAACTTCTCAAATTAGAAAATGAAAGCAATCTCACATTTGCACAATGGACTCAGAGCAATAGATTACAACAAGCTCAAAACGAAGCACATCGAGAAGAAGTTCTGAAAGATGCTCAACTTGATGTTGAAGTAAGTAGATTAAATGCCGAAAAGGAAAGATTCGCCCGTGCTGCTGACTCGGAAGAAAAAGAGGACAAGAAGCGCCGTGCAATGGAAATGTTTGAGCAAGTGCAAGCCAAAAAGCAGGAGCGAATGAGATTAGAAGCCGAGCAAGAAAAACAGCGTCTGGATCAGCACGCACAAGCTTCACAGAACACGATTTCAGTTTTAGAAAACATCGCATCCAATGCAACAGACCCAGCAGTTCAGATGGAGGCGTTGAAGCAACTCGCTGAATTACGCAAAGCGGATGTTAGCGGTCAAAAAGACGCCTACAAAGATTGAACTCTAACTTGGAGGTTTTCAATTGGAAGATTACATACTCCAAATTTTAAAAGATACTGACAATAATATGGAAGAGATTGTCTTAAAACGATCACAGAATGGATCAAGACTCTCTCTTGTAGTCGGAGAAACCCTATTTCAAGTAGTTCGAATGGATAAAAAAACAAGAATTTCACATGAATTTTCAATCACTAGAGATTCAGTTCATGGTTTCAAACATCATTCATTTGAGAACTTACACAATTGGCGGCTTACTTTGTTCTTGACTTGTTTGATTAGTTTTGTATTCATTAGCCCGATAACAAGCACTTGGACTGCTCCATGGTATGTTGCAGATTTAGTATTCTTATTCTCTTTAGCGGCGTTAGTTTACTCCATCGGTAATCCGCATATTTTTGTATTTACAACAAGCGCTGGATCATATTCTGTATTTTTCTTTAAGTGGAGTTCGGATAAGGACAAAACTGCTACAACACTATCTGAAATAGGGCTTGCAATGAGCCGGTTTTTAGTTTCAAGAGAATTCGTGATACCTGAAATAACTTACAACATCGGGCATTTAGGAGATAATATTGGTAGGGTAGGAGATACTGTAGCAACAGACTCGGTTGTTATGGAGGATACTGTTCACAAAGAGACCCCAATTCCAGAACTACATGTTTTAACAACAGGTCAAAACGAGGAAGAGTAGAATTTACAATTCGTTGGGTACAGGGGTTTGGTCCATGTGCAGGAATGCATAAACAGCCCACCAAGTTACAATATCCCATGAGTGAACCAAGTTGTTAACTCCTGTAGAATCATCAGTTCCCATATAATCGATCATTGTCTCCATCGTATCACATTCACGATGATAACAAGGATAACCATCAACTAAGCCATTCCAGCCCAGAGTTGCAACACCTATGTTTTGGAAGGACTGGTGGTCACTTCTGGCTGTAGGAGATTCGTAGATTGCTACCGTATCTTCGTAAATATCTCCCCAAAGAGGGCTTTCTCCTCCTTCAAGCCAAGCCTCTCTTCCACGTTCCATCTCGTAACCGAGGTCTAGAGCATCTGCACCAATCCATTCAGCCAAGTAATACATTCCCGGTTGGTCGATTTCTTCACCAGTTCCATCTGGCCCAAGGTATACAGAAAGCGCATAGTCTCCTGGGTAATTTACTCCAGCCATATCTAGATTCAGATAATTGCTAACTGTAACTCCGTCAGGGATGTCGCCTGCAAAGGACCTTGAGCCCCACAAACCTTCTTCCTCTGATGACCAAAGGCAGAACACCATAGTTCTCCTAGCATCGAATTCTGCTAGAACGCTTGCAGTTGTTAGAACCATACTTGAGCCAGCAGCGTTGTCGTAAGCACCATGCCTAGTTCCATATCCTGGAATGCCGATTTCAGCCCCGGGAGTGTATGCTACAGGAGGTGCAATGTCAAAGTGCGCTCCGAAAATCAACCATTCATTAGGATAAACTGAACCTTCTTTGTATCCACAAATATTCACCGACCATGCAGTATTCGATTGGAATCGATGGACTTCAACTCTGTCCAAGCCGTAGCCTAGCATCACTCCTTCAAAATAGGTAACAGCGTGCTCGTAAGATGGGTTTGCATTACCAACCCAACGGTCAAGATATCCTCTTGCAAGATCTGGTCCACAGCCGACGAATGCCTGCTCCGTGCATGGAGTATCATCTGTGATATATTCGACCCATTCGTAGACGTCGCGCCCATTTACCCATCCATCACTGGCACCAACACCATCAGCATCTGTCAAATCAGCTCTTTGACTCCTAATAGTTTCAAGAGATTTGACTACAACATCCCCACCACTTTCATTTCCCGGAACTATCCATCGCCATTCTCCACCAGAATCCTGATTATCTACAGCAACTATTGACGAGGAGCCACTCGTAGCACCGTTGGCCCAATCTATCCATGAGACATCAGGCGCTCTGATCGGCCAATTTTCTCTTCCATAATCGCCAATTAACAACACAACATCTGAATTTCTGGGCGGGAAAAGAATGTTAACAGCAATAGAATCTCCACTTTTCAAGTCGAACACGGTACCATTTTGAGCTCTAAGTGACCCAGGATCCTGTAGGAAATATGGTACAAATACACTAAGATCAGTGTCTGCACTAAGCGTAATCGATGTCCACTCGCCAGCCAATAAGATTGATGGATATACATCCAAACTATCACTATCTAGGGTTTTCGACACCTCGTCTTCGCCGAAGCAACCAGATAGCGAAGCAAGACACATTACTGTAACCATCAATAAAGCGCGAGCCGCGTCCATATTCATGCCGACAAGCATCATATTGTTGAATCATATGGTCAGAATATCATTTCCGGTGTGCGGAATACACTTTCCGTTTACAGGATAAGGATTATACACAAACCATCGGCCCGAATGTAACATGGCGACCGTTCGGTTGGACCAGAAAGCTCGGGCTATTGTCAGGGCAGTTCCTGATTCATATCCGAAAGCACTCGCCAAATTTTTTGGTACAGGACCAACCAATATTGAACTCGCTAAAGCACACCATTCTGGGTATGTAGAGGCATTGCGTTCAAACGGCGTCGATGTTACAATAATCGATGCGGATCACAACCATCCGGACTGCATATTTGTTGAAGATCAAGCAGTTGTAATCGACGGACATGTTTTGTTACCTGTTCCCGGCCACGAATCCCGAAGAGGCGAACAACCACCTATTGCCGATTTTCTTTGTGATGAACTACAGGGCCATCAAATCTGCAAAATGGAACCTCCTGCTATGATGGATGGAGGAGATATCTTACGCCTCGGAGACTTATTCTTTGTAGGTAGGTCGACAAGGACCAATGACGCAGGAATTCAAGAATTGAGAGATTTACTTGACCATCTCGGTCATGAATTGAGAGTTGTCGACATTCCTTCTCACGCTTTACATCTAACAAGCGTAAGCTCCACTCCATCGGATCAAATTATTTTAGCTCCTGAGGGCTATCTTATCCCAGAATCGTTCGGTGAGATGCCTGAGGGCTGCGAAGTAATCATGATGCCAGAAGAAGAGGTATATGGTTGCAATACAATCGGCTTGCCAGGTAATAAAGTGTTGATTGCAGACGGTTATCCAACAGTGAAGAAGACACTCGAAGACAGAGGATTCCAATGTATCGTCATCGATATGGGAGAAATTAGGGCTGCCGACGGCTCCTTAACTTGCTGTTCAATATTCTACTGAATATTACCACGCGTTTTGATATACGGGCGCTGGGTGGCGAACTTGCTGCAGGGGTTGCCAAGCTTGGTCAACGGCGCTGGGATGAGGTCCCAGTCTCTATGAGTTCGCAGGTTCAAATCCTGCCCTCTGCACCACAAAACGAATACACATTAAAGGAAACAGATCAAGACAGAAGATCCTTTCTTGCAGTCCTGAATACAGATCTACCTCGTGATGTGATTTTGTGCTGCCAAACAACATCTTTGGGATTGAACACTCTCAGCATTTTCTCTCTACTCCAATGCCTTCTCGCTTCTAATTCAGTCATGTATTGGCCCCACTGAGTCCAGCGGTTTTCAGCTCTTGATGCTTGGAATACCTGCAACGGCTTGAATGTACCAAACTCTTGAGTTATTGCAGTCCATTTGATACTATCATATCGGTCTATTAGTCCCTGATGTAAGTCGCCTACGATTTTGTAACCAACTCCGGAATTAGGATCAAGATTCTCTACATGTCCTGGGAATAAATCACTCAAGTGATTGAAACTGCTTTCATCCATTCCATCCGAAACAAGAAGTGTATCGTGGCCGCTAGGGCCCAATCCAGTATGAAGATCAATTGCCCAGATTTCACTTACTCCTTCCAGAGTTTTGTCTAGCCAATTTAGAAGTAAATCGGGGCCTGGTTGAAGACAATCTCCTCCATATTGAATCGCTCTTGGATATTCATATTGTCCTTCTGCAATACATTGTTTTAGATTATTGAAACCGTATTTTCGAATCAGATTTAACGCCTTGAGTTTGAACCATCTATCCTTTTTCGGAGGTGACGATTCCGGATTGATGAATTCTCTAATGTTTTCATAGTTGTCTGGCACACCGGAATACTCCTGATTACGAGTGAGGAAATTCCTATTCAAATCAACGTTATTTTCATTGAATCTTCTCCACCAAGCCATTCCGTAAGGATTGATTGTGTGGATGAAAATAATCGCATGATCTTTGAACGCCTCTTCTTTAGTTAAATCGTCCATAACTGCTAGTTGAATTGCGCTTCCTGGATACCCTTCTACTCCATGAATTCCGCTACTAGATAGTAAAATCTTACCAGATTCTAACGAACCAACGATTGCAACATCAATGCACAGTGGTTCGCCTTCAGGACCGGTCATGCCGATTTCTAATCTTTGATTTTCCACTTTATGCCCAGATTCTCGCAAATCATCACAGGCAATGAGGAATCTTCCAGCGGCTTCGGCATACGAATTCGCAAACCAAAAACCACCTTCCATGCTTATTCCACAAGCATTCTGCATTTGAAGACTCCCGAACTATCAAGAATCATGACCGTATGAGAAAATCGATGTCGGAGGATTTGGTTGCAGCCGATATCAGAATCGCGAAAACACTCCCTTCCAAATTTTACACAGATGAAGCGAAATTCAACACACTTCTATCTGTCTTTGAGGGTTGGCAATTTGCATCCCATAGTTCAGAACATCAACCAAATTCGATTTTGCCACTTGAGCATATTGAGGCGATAACAGGCGAACCTGTTGTATTGGTCAAAGGTGATGAAACCAGATGTTTGTCAAATATCTGCACTCACAGAGGAATGCGTTTAGTCTCCAATCCTTGCAGTAAAACAACGTTGCAATGCGAATATCATGGGAGGACGTTTGATTTAGAAGGCAATCTGAAGCACATGCCTGAGTTTGAGGAAGCCATTGGTTTTCCAACAGAATCTGATAATCTTCACCAATTTGAAATCACAAACTGGAAAGGTTTGAATTTTGTTTGCAATAAACGCGTAGAGCAATTTCCATGGGAACAATTGGACGAAAGATTTGATTTCCTCGACATCGAATCTTATTCACATGACTCAAGCAGAGACAGAGACCATACAATAAATGCAAACTGGATGTTATATGTTGACAATTATCTAGAAGGATTTCACATTCCGTTTGTTCACCCAGAATTGAATCAATCACTGGACTACTCTGGCTATACAACCGAGGTCTTTGAGGGAGGTGTGCTGCAAATCGGTAGAGCTAGTGAAGGCGAAATCAAATTTGATTTACCTGAAAACCATCCAGACTTTGGTCAAGATATCGCTGCATATTATCTCTGGCTGTTCCCCAATATGATGTTCAATTTCTACCCGTGGGGACTTTCTTTGAACATTGTAATTCCAGTTTCACCAACGCAAACTAGAGTGTTATACAGGGGTTATGTCAAGGATGTAGAACTCACTAAGGCGGGTGCGGGATCGATACTCGATACAGTTGAAATTCAAGATCAAAACATAATCGAACAAGTGCAAAAATCAATGTCTTCAAGTGTCTACGACAGGGGAAGATATTCTCCTACTCGCGAACAAGGAGTTCACCATTTCCACAGAATGATTTCTGATTTTTACAGCGGGATGTCATAGAGGAAAAAAAATGGAAGGTGAGATTATGGAAGAAAACCCATTGCTAACGATGACAAAATCACGAATCGTGGGCGATCAACCCAATCTATCACCAAAAGATCAGGCACTGCTTGACACACTTTCCGGATTGTGTTCGTTTCACACCTCTGAGGACTTAGCAAGCTTCCTATTCACAGACATGTTTCGTAATTTGGTGGGAGCCGATGAGCCTTGGATAATATTCGAGATTGGGGTTTACAGTGACCACGTGAAAACGATTGAATTAATCCCTGTTCATGACGGAGTTACATTGGCAGATGGCGCAATGACGGGGGCCATCGAAAACAATGTTGCAATCGTAAAATCAGAACCGGACTGCAACACAATTCTATCTAATTGGTACAATCATGTAACAAACGGATAAAGCGATTCTTTGAAAGGGGGCCTATGGCCCCACAACAACTGGAGAGGAGTCTATGGGCGACGACAATTTCCGTGATGTGCTGCCCGACCCTGACCCAGAGCAGACACTTGAATGGCAGGAAGCCATTCGTGCAGTTAGCGACGCTCTTGGTCCCGAAAGAGCCCACAGACTTCTGTTGCAAACCATTGGTGCGGCAAGGGAAGAAGGCATTTCCATAGATGTGGTAAACACTCCTTACCTGAATACTATTCATCCATCTAAGCAACCAAGTTACCCCGGCGATTTAGAAATGGAAAAAAGAATCCATGGGATCATTTCTTGGAATGCAATGATGATGGTTACACGTGCAAACAAGGCTAACGACGGCATAGGCGGCCACATCTCAACATTTGCATCGAACTCCCATCTTTGGGAAGTTGGCCAAAACCACTACTATCGTGGTAAAGATTTAGACGGCTGGGGAGACCATGTCTACTGGCAAGGCCACGCAAGCCCTGGAGTCTATTCCAGAGCATGGTTAGAAGGGCGCTTGACCAGAGAAAACATCGACAAT
>MDTE01111044.1_pt1 | contig 11243 bp, 13 predicted proteins | sample 811231 | NCBI WGS metagenome assembly MDTE01 (sample SAMN05326651, study PRJNA326480) | marine metagenome | isolation source: seawater | place: Indian Ocean: Red Sea | collected 2010 | reverse complement strand
TATACTTAAAAACATGAAAAATAAAATGAATGTGCATCTATATGAAAAAAGCTATCATAAAAGCCATTTTTTAAAAGAAGTCTCAAAAAAATTAAACTTAAATACGAAAATTTTTCAAAAAAATATTTTTGAAATGAAAAACTTGGAAACTGGAACGATAATGTCGAGAGCATTTAAACCGATGCCAGTGATTTTAGATTTAGTTACTGGAAATTTTTCGAAATTTCAAAATATAATTTTTTTTATGGGAGAGAATGGAAAAAAATTATTTGAAAATTGTAAAAGAGATTGGGATTTTGATTATACTGAAAAAAAAAGTTTAACTAGCAAAAGCTCGTTTGTGTTAAATATCAAAAAAATTAGAAAGAAAAAAAAAAATAATTAAATGCAAATTATTTCAGTTATAAATCAAAAGGGTGGAGTAGGAAAAACTACTACAGTAATTAATCTTGCAGCAGGTCTATCACAACAAAGTAAAAAAATTTTAGTTATTGACCTGGATCCACAAGGAAATGCAACGACTGGTCTTGGATTGTCTAATATAGATGACTCGAGTGATACAATTTATGGTGTATTAAATGGAACAAAACAGATCGATGAAGTAATTAAAAAGACTCAATTCGAAAATTTGGATATTATCACCTCAAACGTAGATTTATCAGGTTTGGAAGTTGAAACGGCAGACAATAGTAACAGAGCCTTCATATTGAAAGTCAAATTAGCCGCTTATTTGAATGATTCTAGAGACTTATATGATTATGTTCTAATTGACTGTCCTCCCTCATTAAGCCTACTTACCGTTATGGCTCTTGTGTGTTCAAATTCACTTTTGGTCCCTCTACAAACTGAATTTTTTGCTCTAGAAGGCCTTACTCAATTAATGAAAACTATTGATAGGATTAAAGTTAACTTAAATCCAGAGCTTAAGATAAGAGGGATACTTTTAACTATGTATGACAGAAGAAATAAACTTTCCTCGCAGGTTGAAAAGGAAGCGAGAGATTATTTTAATGATAAAGTTTACTCAACAGTGATACCGAGAAATGTGAGATTATCCGAGGCTCCTTCACATGGAATGCCTGTTTTAGTTTATGATAAATTATGTCCAGGAAGTAAATCATACTTCAGTTTTACAGATGAATTTATAAATCAAGAATCAACTATAGGGAGCGCAGCCTAATGGATTCAAATAAAATTAAAAGAGGGCTTGGTCGAGGTTTATCATCTCTAATCGGAGAAACAAAAATTACGGAAAAAAAAAACCAATTATCTATCTCAGATTTAATACCGAATAAAAATCAGCCGCGTAAAAATTTTGATGAAGAAAATTTGGAAGATCTAACGAATTCAATAAAAGAAAGGGGAATTATTCAACCAATTATTGTTAGAAAATCAAAAAATGAATTAGACAAATTTGAAATAATTGCTGGTGAAAGAAGATGGTTAGCCGCTCAAAAAGCAGGGTTGCACACTGTGCCGGTAGTGATTACTGAAGCCGATGATTTAAAATCATTAGAATTTGCAATTGTAGAGAATGTTCAAAGACATGATCTCAACGCATTTGAGGAAGCACAAGGATATAAAAAATTAATAAATGACTTTAATTATGATCAAGCTAAAGTTTCTAAATTTATTGGAAAGAGCAGAAGTTATATCGCTAATAGTTTAAGAATATTAACACTTCCAGAAGATGTAATAAAATTGGTAGAAAATAAAAAACTTTCAGCAGGTCATGCTAAAATTTTAGTAGGTTTAGATAACGCAAGCTTTGTTGCAAATAAAATTGTAGAAAAAAAATTATCTGTAAGACAGGCAGAGAATTTTGTTAAGATTTTTAAAATTAAAAAAGGAAAAACGATTAATGTAAAAGATGCTAATATCAGAGATTTAGAAAATTCTATATCAGAAAAAATAGGTTTGAGTGTTGTTATTAGAAATAATAAGAGAAACAAAGGGACGATTACATTTACTTATAAAGAAATAGAACAACTTAATAAAATAATCGATATCCTGAAGTCTAATTACTAGGAATTTCTAATTTTTCCAAAATAAAATTGTTTATTATCCGGTTTGATATTTCAGAATTCTTTTTGATAAGAAGTTCTAAATCGTTTATTTGTTTGATGAATAATTTTATTTGAAATAAAGGCCAAATTTTCAATTGTTGCTTAATTATATCCTTTTCCTTCCAAAAAATTGGCGGTTTAAAAGATGATATAGCCATTTCAACATTATTTTTTTTCTCTAATTCAATTTTTAATTTTTTCAATCTTTTTAATTTATACATAAAAGTTTTAAGAATTAATATATTGTCTTCAAATACAGAAATATTTTCATTCAATATGTGTAAAGTTTTATTTTTATTTCTAGCTATGCATTGATTTACCAATTCAGATATATCATAATTTTCAGATAAGTTCGTAAGTTTTGATATCTCATTGAACTCAATTGACTTTTTATTTTGACAATAATTTTCAATTTTCTTTAATTCATTATTTAAGTTTATTCGATTTCCCTTTGCCCTTTCGATAATGTAATTTATATTTTGAGTAGATATACCAATTTTTTTTTCTTTAAAAAAATTTTGAGCTATTATTGAAAGAGATTGATAATTGTCATCATAAAATGGAACTATAATTACATTTTGATTACTCTCAAAAAATTTCCTTAATTTTGATTTTTTTTCTAATATACCAGTTTTAATAATTATTACTAAATCATTGATATTTTTATCTATAATTTCTTCAATAAGATTTAAAATTTTATCTGAAGCTCTATTGATTATAATTAATTTATCTTTGTCGAAGAATGATTTACTTAGAATACTTTCTTTGAATTCATTTTTATTAGAAAGTATTTCATTTTCATCGTAGTTAAAGACATTTTTTGAAAAGTTTGGTTTTAAGATATTATTTGTAGTTTCTTCAATGAGACCGCTATTTAATCCATACAATAAATAAAAATTAAAATTTTTTTTTAAATTTTCTTTTAAATTAAAAGATTTAATTATCATTTTATATATTCATATATAAAATTATATCTTCAATAATTTTGAATATAAGGTTTTCTTTAACCTCATTTTGATATCTTACTAATTCAAATTTGTTATCTTTTGTATTATAAGAAAATTCTTTTGAAAAATTTTTGCTTTCGATTACCTTATTATTATCTTTTATTATCAAACTTAAAATTATTTGAGATTTATAAGATTCAACTTGGCCTTTACTGTTTTTCGAGGTTTCTGAAATTATATATGAACTTTTGATTAACAAACTATTTAATGTATTTTGAAGTTCATTTTCTTTAAAGGAGAGAGATTCAACTATTTTTCTATTAATATCAGCATCACCTTCAAGAGTAATTTTAAAAAATTCTACATTATCTAAACTTTTATTTATATAAATTGGCTGGAACCCACATTCTGATAAAAGAAAAATAAAGATTAATAAGAGTTTTTTCATTATTTAATTATATAATTTATAAGTCTATTTTTAACGTATATTGTTTTTACCAGCTTTCCACTATTAAGATACTTATCAATTAAATGTTCGTTTTTAATTTGTTTAATAATGTCATCTTCAGAAGTATCTTTTTGTGTTGAAATTAAGCCCCTTTTTTTGCCATTTACTTGAATTACAATTTCATTGACTTCTTTGAGTAAATATTTTGTTTCAACATCAGGCCATTTAATATCTCTATTATTATTCAATTTTTCTAAACATTCATTTGCTAAATGTGGAGTTATGGGCATCATAATTAATAATATTTTTTCAAAATTATCTTTCAGATTCTTAGAGTCGTTTTTATTTTCAATTATCTTTTTAAAATATGAATAGATTTCATGGAAGGTTGCGATAATTACGTTATACCTAAATTTCTCAAGGGCTTGATTTATTTTATTTATTGATTGATTTGTAAAAATATCTAGTTCTTCATTATAAATTTTTGTGGAAATGTTACTTAAATTTAAGATTTGTTCATTTAAAATCCAAAATTTTTGTATAAATTTATGTGAAGATTTCATTCCTTCATCTGACCATTGTACATCTCTCTCAGGCGGACTATCAGAGAGAATAAAAAATCTCACTGCATCAGCACCATATTGTTTAATGATATTTTGTGGATCAATAGTGTTTTTTTTTGATTTTGACATTGACTCCGACGGTCCAATTTTAACTTTTTTTTCTTTATCCTTTTTTTCAAAAAAATCTTTGCCATTTTCAGAGAATACTTCATCAGGGCTAAGCCATTTATTATTTTCATCTTTGTAAGTTTCATGACAAACCATTCCTTGAGTAAATAATCCTTTAAATGGTTCAGTCAAATTTATCTCTTTATTATTTAAATTCAGTGCTCTCATAAAAAATCTAGAATATAATAAATGAAGAATTGCATGCTCTACTCCTCCAATATATTGGTCGACAGGCATCCAATAATCAATATCTGATTTATTGAAAGATTGTGATTTATTTGTAGGTGAGCAAAATCTGAGATAGTACCAAGAAGAATCTACGAAAGTATCAAGAGTATCAGTCTCTCTAACATACTCTTTTCCTTCTATAGAAATCTTTTTCCATTCTTCATGAGCATCTAAAGGGTTCCCAATAGCCTTCATATTCACATTTTCAGGAAGTTTTACTGGTAATTGATTTTCAGGTATTTTTATAATGTTTCCATTATCATCGTATGCAACAGGTATTGGACAGCCCCAATATCTTTGTCTAGAAATTCCCCAATCTTTAAGTCTATAATTTGTTTTTTTCTTTCCTAATTTTTTTTTTTCTAAAAATTCAATAGTCTTATTAATTGACTCTTCAGGTGCTTTTAGGTTATTTAAAAATTCAGAGTTTATTAATACCCCAGGACCTGGATATGCTTCATTTTGAACAGAAAAGTTTTCATCCTGATCATTTGGCCTGACTACTGTTTTGATTTCTAGCTTATATTTTTTTGCAAAGTCAAAATCTCTCTGATCATGTGCCGGACATCCAAATACAGCTCCGAATCCATAATCCATTAAAACAAAATTTGCAAAATACACAGGAACTTTATTTTTTGTGTTTAAAGGATTAACTGCTAGCAACTCTGTTTTGAATCCAATTTTGGTTGCATTCGCTATTGATTCTTCTGTGGTTCCAGTCTTAGAGCATTCTCTTCTAAATTTTTGAAATTCTTTATTATTTTCATAGTATTTAGAAATTGGATGATCTACAGATAATGCTAAAAAAGAAAATCCAAAGAGAGTATCAGGCCTGGTTGTGTAACACTTAATCGAATTAACTTCTTTAGAACCTTCAATTTTAAAGTCTATTTCGCAACCGTAAGATTTTCCTATCCAATTTTTCTGCATCACTTTAACTTTTTCTGGCCATTCATTTAGAGAAGATAAATTTGAGAGTAATTCTTCAGAAAAATATGAAATTTTAAAAAACCATTGACTTAACTTTTTTCTCTCAACTGCTGCACCAGATCTCCAACCCTTACCATCAATAACTTGTTCATTTGCAAGTACAGTTTGCTCTTCTGGGTCCCAGTTTACATAACTTTCTTTTCTGTAAACTAATCCTTTATCATAAAGATCTAAGAATAATTTTTGTTGATGTTTATAATAATCTGGAGAACAAGTAGAAAGCTCCCTATCCCAGTCGATAGATAATCCCAAGAGTTTTAATTGTGTTTTCATCGTTTTAATATTGTTTTCAGTCCAATCTTTTGGATTCAGGTTATTTTCTTTTGCAGCGTTCTCAGCAGGCATTCCAAATGAGTCCCAACCCATTGGATGTAAGACATTAAAACCTTTAAGAGTTTTATAACGTGATAGAACGTCTCCTATTGTATAATTTCTGACATGGCCCATATGAATTTTTCCGGACGGGTATGGGAACATTTCTAAACAATAAAATTTCTTTTTATTTTTATCAATTTTAGATTTAAAAATATTTTTATTCTCCCAATATTGTTGCCATTTTTTTTCTACAGTGCTAAAATTATATCTTTCCATAGTCTTAGAATTTATTTAACTAAACTAATTTTTGGGGAGGTCTCTTTTTTTTGTAGGAGTAGAAACCTCATATGGGTTATCTTTTTTATATTTTTCTATCCTTTCCTTTTCATATTGACTTGCTTTCTTAAGAATACTTAATGTAATTTCAGATACGAGTTCATTTTTTTTATTCACTCTACAATTTGTTAAATCTTTTGAACAAACTTTGTAAAAAACATTAACATCTAAAGCATCAGCTCTAATCTCATTTGTTAAAAATCTTATTGAAATTTTAATAGATTCTTCTGGTGTATTATTTTCAGAGTACCAGTCTGTTACTACTATCCCCCCACTATAATTTGCTGATACTAAAGGCATAAAATCTAAAGAATCTAATGTTGCTCTCCATAAAGGATTAGAGGTGGCAAATGAATAAGTTGTTCCTTTATTATCCCCTCCCATTAACCTAAACCCACGTCCTTCTTCCATATTTTTTTTTACTCTCTCGTCTGGATCTGGTGGAAACTCTTTGGCGCTAACTTTTTTATATTTTAAAGCCTCACAACCTGTTAAAAATATTAAACAAGCGATAGAAATTGCTATAGTGATAATTTTCATAGATAGAGTTAATTTGCATAAATAGTGACATAAAAATAGTATGAATTAATACTTTTTTAACATGTCATTAATAGTGTTGATTATGTGATAAAATTATCACACTAAAGGAAAAAAAACAAATAATATTAACTTAAAAAGTTAAATATCGCGATTTTTTGATACTTTGATCTCGTTTATAATTAATTATTAACAACTAGGAGTACTAACTATGAACAAACTAAAAAAAGTAGGTTTGACAGCTCTTGCTACTTCACTTGTGGCTTCTTCAGCATATGCTGGTGAGATGAGTGTAAGTGGTTCAGCATCGTTAAACTACAGTGGTCTTAGCACGAACTCGAACACTAACCCATGGACTATGGGTGATAGTGTTACGTTTTCTGGTGGTGGAGATCTAGATAATGGTATGACAGTAGGTGTTAGCTACGAGTTAGACGGCGGTAACTATGACGACTATAAACTAACTTTAGGTTTAGGTGATGGCATGGGAACTGTTACTTTCTCAGGTAACTCAGTAAATGCTGGTGGTGTAGATATGATTAAAGATATCGTACCAACTGCTTACACAGCTGTATATGAAAACACTAACGCAGTAGACAATGGTATTGCTGCTGGTATTGGTGGAAGAAACACATTAGGTATGTGGGGTTACAAAAACACAGTTGGTGATTTAACTGTAAGTTTAGGTTACAACGCTGAAAACTCTACTGCAGCTACTGACGATGCAGAATCATCAATCGGTCTTCAATACACTATGGACAGCATAACAGCTGTTGCTGGTAGATTTGACGACGGTAGTATAGCTATCCATGATACTTATGGTCTAAAATACACTGCTGGTGCAATAACTGCAGGTATTCAAAGAGCAGACATCAACTATGATGGAACTACTAATGACCAAGAAAGTATGCACTATGGTGTTTCATTCGCAGTAAATGAAAGCTTATCTGTTTCTGCTGGTAGACAAAAAGTAGAAATCGAGTCAGCTGTTGACGATGAGATTAACACTGGTATCAGTGCATCTTACACAATGGGCTCAATCACTTTTAAAGGTGGTTTCAACGAAGTTGAAAGTGCTGGCGGAGCTGCGGGTTCAGATGCAGAAGTTACTATGTTAAACATTGCTTTTGCATTCTAATAAGCAATAATTTAATTTTAAAAGCCCCTACATTAACTTGTAGGGGCTTTTTTTTTGAAGTAAGTTATTCCTGCAAAACTTTCACAATTAACCATTTTTATTTTTTTTTTATTATTTTTTGTAATTCCACCCAAAGCAATAACATTTTTCTTTGTTAGATTTTTAAGTTTCTTAAAACGATATAGACCTAAATAATTTTTATTTTTTTTAAATAAAGAAGATAATACTATTTGATTAACTCTTTGGCGTTCTTTAATTCTGATTTCTTTAATATTATGTGCAGATCCAATTGTAATGAAATCTTTTTTTAATGAATAATTTAAATGAGATAATGACTTATTAAATGAGGGTATATAAGCTCCATCTAATTTTAAGTTTAAAGCTAATTTAAAGTTATTAGAAAGTATGAGTTTGAAATTTTTCTTTTTACAAAAGTTTTTAAGTTCCTTTAATAAACTTAAATTTTTGTAGCTTTCCTTGTAATTTCTGTAAATAATTATTGTTTTTTTATCAAGTTCATTTATTTCTTTTGTATCAAACTTATCTGTAAGATAATAATTAGAAAAAAAATGCATAATTCCGTTAAAAATCTAATCAATATCAAAAAAAAGATTGAACATGAACAAAGTATTTTAAATTATAAAAACCTACCAAAAATTATTGCAGTATCCAAGACTTTTAAAATAGATAAAATTTTGCCATTAATTGAATATGGTCATTTAGATTATGGTGAGAATAAAGTTCAGGAGGCGGTAGATAAGTGGTCTGAAATAAAAGAAAAAAAACCTAATCTTCAACTTCATATGATAGGAAGACTTCAGACAAATAAGGTAAAGTTTGCCGTCAGATTATTTGATTATATTCATTCAGTAGATAGTGAACGATTAGCCAAAAAAATCGCAGATGAACAATTAAAGGTAAAAAGGGACATTAAAATTTTTATTCAAGTTAATATTGGCGATGAAAACCAAAAATCAGGAATTAGAAATAATGAATTAGACCAACTTGTAAAATGTTGTAAAACGTTCGATTTAAACGTTATTGGTTTGATGTGCATACCTCCCGCTGACATTAACCCAGAGTATTACTTTAATGAGATGAATAAATTAAATCAAATTTATAATTTTAAAGAGTTAAGCATGGGAATGTCTTCTGATTATTTAGAAGCTGTTAAAAATAATTCTACATATTTGAGAATTGGTTCAAGTATTTTTGGTCAAAGATCCTAGAGTATTTTAATTTTTGAATTTTTATTAATCAATTTAAGCATTATAAGAAAATCTTTTCTACTCAAAGCGATGCAACCGGCTGTTGGTTTATATTTTTTTGTTAAATGAATGAAAATACAACTTCCTAGCCCTACTTGAGGTTTTTTATAATTATATTTTATTGGAATTAATAAATCATACTTATAATCTCTTCTTCTTAACTTTTCGTGTTTAACTTTATCTGTAGATTTGATTAATTTATTATATTTCTTTGGAGATCTAATATCATTACACCAACCCATATTTTCAATTATTTCAATACATTTTAGAGAAGTTTGTGGTTTTTTTATTCGATCTTTTCTAAAATATAAATTTTCTATTGCAAAAGTTCCTTTTGGTGTTTTTTTATCACCTTCTATTTTTTTCTTAGATAAGCCGCCTTTTCCCACACAACATTTAAAATTAAATTCTTCAACTTTAAGAGTATGTTTATTTTTCAAAATAATTGACATAATGTAACCTTATATGAATAATCAAAATTTAATAATTTACCAATTCAGTACTTTATATCAAATCTTTAAAGAATTAGATTTAGATTTAAATTTTAATGTTATTGAAGCTAAAAATGAGGAACTTTTAAGAATTAAAATAAAAGAGGTAAAAAATTATCTAGTTATATCAAAAAAAAAAATTTCTAACATAGATCATCAATTAATATTTAGTCTTGCACCAATAAAAATTTTTAAGTTAATAGAAAATATCAATGTTGAGTTTATGAAAAAAAACTTTAGCAATCAATCAAAGGTGAATATTAATAGCTATATTATAGATCTTAATTCTAGAGAGATGATACATAAAGGTTCTAAACTTAAATTAACCGAAAAAGAGGTTAATACAATAATTTATTTATCTAAAAAAAATAAACCCGTGAATATAGAGGAATTAGAAAAAAATGTATGGCAGTATCAATCGGATGTTGAGACTCATACTGTTGAAACTCATATTTATAGGTTAAGAAAAAAAATCCTTCAAAGTTTTAATGATCAAAACTTTATTCTTAGTGAGAAAAATGGTTACCAAATTAAGTAAAAAAAATCCTATAATTAAAGATCTGTATACAAAAAAATTTAAACCTAAAATAGTTAAACCAAAAAAAGGCAAAGGAAGCTTTAAAAGAATAAAAAAAATTTAAATTCTAGCTCCAATTTTTTGAATTATTTTTGAAGATAATTCAGTTCCTTTATTTAAACTATCTTTTGTAGTCATATTATTTATTACTCCATGTAAATAACCAGCTGCAAATAAATCCCCGGCTCCTGTGAGATCTGTTATCTTGAGATTTCTTTTTGCACTACACTCAAAGACTTTTCCTTGATTTATTGCAACAGCACCTTTTTCGCCCCGAGTAATTATAATATTTTTATTTAAATCTTTACTAAAATTAATCGCGTCACTAAATGATTTACTGTTTATCAATGATAAAATTTCTTGTTCATTAGCAAAAACTATATCTAATTTATTTTTTACTAATTCTAAAAAATGATTTTTATGTCTTTCTACACAAAAAAGATCTGATAAAGACATTGCAACTTTATTTGAATTATTTATAGCTTTATCAAAAGCTTTCTTAGGTTCTCCTTCGTCCCACAAATATCCTTCTAAAAAAGTAATTTCTGCTTTTTTAATATAGTCAGTTTTAATATCTTGGTCGCTGATTTTTCCTGCTGTTCCTAAAAAAGTACACATGGTTCTCTCCGAGTCTGGTGTAATAAGAATTAAACAACTTCCTGTAGGAATAGTCTCGTCTTTTTTTGAGTATAAATAATTCACATTTTCCTTTTTTAAACCCTCTTCATATTTTTGACCAAGTTCATCATTTTTAACTTTACCAATAAACGCTACTTCATTACCTAGTTGAGATAAACCCACAATAGAGTTTGCAACAGAACCTCCAGATATAGTTTCTTCAATTGAAAGCTTAGTAATTAAGTTTTTAAATTCTACTTCATCTATAAGCTTCATAGTACTTTTTGTTAAAGAATTTTTGATTAAAAATTCATCATCTACTCTACAAAGTACATCAACAATTGCGTTACCTATTCCTAAAATTTTCATGTTAAGTTTTTTTTGTAACTACAGATTTTTTTCTCTTAGGATAACAAGTAGTGCATATTTTACAAGTTAAACCGTAACATTCTCGAGCTTTACAATATTCTCTACCATAAAAAATTATTTGAAGATGAAGTTTGGACCATGTTTTTTTTGGAAATATTTTTTTTAAATCTTTTTCTGTTTGTAC
>MDTE01104907.1_pt1 | contig 11244 bp, 9 predicted proteins | sample 811231 | NCBI WGS metagenome assembly MDTE01 (sample SAMN05326651, study PRJNA326480) | marine metagenome | isolation source: seawater | place: Indian Ocean: Red Sea | collected 2010 | reverse complement strand
TTGGCCAAAAAACACCTCAGGAACATACAATCTGTGGTGAGTATTGGTGCCCCTATTGAGATATTATTTGGCCCCCGGTCAGCAAGGCGAATTTACATCACTGATACAGAGCCGAACCTTGCCGCTCACCGCTTGGCTCGGAAAAAGGCGACAGATATTGTCATTCCACAACATTTCAAAGATGAATTAGCGCCAATTCTCTTTGATACGAAAGCAACTATTCACCGTCTAAATGGATTACATGGACATATCCATTTGAATCCGAGCACGCTTCGAAAAAAGCCGAATACTCCATACAAGGTTCTAGCCAGAAAAATTCGTGGAAATGGAGGTCATGATCGAAATGAATGGGTGCCAATTAGTGATAAAATTTTCACGGGATTTGAAGTCATTTCTGTTGATGAAGATAGCGAGATAGCCTCTCCCTGGGAACTGGATAAACTCATTGTTGCATCTGATGGTGTCATTACTCAATCGGTTACTCTTGCATCTGAGGCATGCCTTTTGGGGATACCAACACTATTGATTTCAAAAGCCAAACGCGGCTTTCTAGATGTGCTTGAGCGAGAAGATTATCCTCTTTTGAGAGTGCATCACTCGATACAAGAAGTTCCTGACAAATTTATTGAAATGATGCATGATGTCGAAAAAACGCACTCAATTCAATGGCCCAATACTCGAGAGGAATTGCTTAAAATTCTCTAGTATGGAAAAATGGTCTCCTGCCATTTGGTCTGGTGTAATTTTATCCATATCATACCATTCTGCTTGTGCAGCATCATCGCCAGCAGTAGGTTTTCCCGCTGCTCTTACGTGGTAGACTAAGGAAACCACGTGTCCACGAGGGTCTCTTTTTGGTTCACCTCGTACTTCCATGATACCCACGACCTCGCCTTCCAAGCCACACTCTTCAGCGAGTTCTCTCAAGACCGCTTTCTCAGGGTCTTCTCCCTTTTCGACAAACCCTCCTGGAAATGCCAATTTTCCTTTGAAGGGTTCACGTCCACGTTCAATGAGCAGCACTCTCTTGTCATGATACACTGCGGCATCAACAGCAAGTTTTGGAGCAGGCCATTGTTGACAAGTAGGACATGGGCTGCTCATTCATTCACCGAACCTTCTTTTCCTTTGTTGGAAGGTCTGAATTGCTTTGAGCATTTCCTTCTTTGAAAAAGATGGCCAGAATACATCGGTAAAGTAAAACTCGGTGTATGCCATTTGCCAAAGTAAAAAGTTGGATATTCGTTCTTCACCGGAAGTACGGATAACGAGGTCTGGATCGGGAATATTAGACGTATAGAGACGATTTGATACCTGTGTTTCATCTATATCTTTTAGCGCCAACTTACCTTTGGCATGGTCATCTGCGATTGATTGAATTGCAGAAATAATTTCTTCACGGCTGCCATATGCAAGACAGACCGTGAAAGTGAATTTCTCGTAATTTTTGGTTTTTGTTTCTGCATAATCAATGGCATCATTAACTGATTTTGGAAGCATTTCTCTACGTCCAATGATTTGAACTTTGACTTCATTTGTATGGATTCTTTTGTCATCAGCAATGTCTCTAAGTCCATCAATATACAATTGATACAAGTCCATAAGTTCATCATCATCACGATTGATGATGTTTTCTGTGGATAAGGCGTATACCGTAAAAAACTGAATATTCAAGTCAAGAACCCAGTCCATCACTTGTTCCAATTTTTCTTTTCCCAATCGATGGCCAAGCGAACTGGTTAGTGCTTTCGACCAAGCAAATCGCCGGTTACCATCCATGATAATTGCAAGGTGGTTTACTTTGATGTCATGTTCCTCAACTTCTCGAAGGAGTTTAGCTTCAACGGCTTGACCAAGCACGTCGCCCATCCTTTCGCTGATTCCCATGTTCGGACCTAACCTGTGGAAATCGTTCTCAAACTTAGTCCATACCATACAAAGCCTTGTGACCAAGTAACGAGTGGTGTGCACATGGAGGAAAAACCTTGGTGGCCTCGTGGCATTGTTACCAAGGTAGTAGATGATAAAATTCACACCACTTGGGGTACCCTTTCATATTGGTGGGATGAAGATATTCTCTCTCCTGCTTGGTGGAATTCCAAAAAAGATTATTGGGGTATGTGGCCAAAAGAAGTAAACAAAGTTGAAGTTATTGAGGAAGATTCTCGAGGGTTGATTGTTGATGTTGATGATTATGTGGCCCGGATTTGTCCTATTCCTACTGGAACCCATATTTCTTCCCTTGGTCGTTCCTCGGCCGTGATTACTGCCATTGGTGATCGAGTTCTTCTACCAATTGGTGGATGGGAATCGAAAGGAGATAGAGTTCTAATTTTTCCACACCATGATACAAAACCCCAATCTCCTGATGGCTCGCTAATCTATACTATTCACAAAAACCTAGAATCTCACGGATTGTCGGCACCAAATCAAGAAAATCGTTGGAATGAGCGGATAAAAAAATTTGAGGATATTTTGCAAACCAATACGCTATGGAGGGGTCCGCATGGAAAAAGTATGCTGGCTGCGCCTCGGTTAGGAGTTGAAAGAACCGGTTTTATCCATCACGAAGGAATATTAAAACTGAGGCCGGAACCGATTTCTTTGGGTGAATATCTTAACGATGATGGCAAATTTTTACCTCACTTGAGAGATTTAGCAGTGATTGAGTCAACTCAGACTCTTCACCAGTGGTTGCAACAAGAAAACCCAAAAAATAGTCATGCATTATTTAGAATTTCAGTTGGAGGTTTTCCTTTGCTCAAATATGATGTGTTATTGTGTCAATTGGTTGACGCAGTTGCTTTTGGTTTGGATGATGTTCATAAAATGCTGAAACAAAAGTTAACCGAAGTAGACCGAATCCAAGCAAAATTAGGAGTGATGCGGACATTCAGGGGAGGAATTCTCCTCACCGGATCTGTTGTTGTCATGGGATTGTTGTTCAGCAATATAGGTCTTGTTAGTACTACGTCCGCTCAGGTCACCACTCTTCTAGGAATATTGCTTATGATTCTATTACGATTTGGTGAGCAACGGAGCGAGCCGGATTGGCGAGAATTTTAGCGGGTATGTCGAACACGGCCATCGTGGAAAGATAGTTGAAGATTCTTTGCTAATTTCATCACTTCTATCAAAAATTCATTCCGAGCCTCACGTTCAATTTTTCCACTGCTGATATCCCAGTATATGTTGCATCCTACATCAATTGCATCAGGGCCAAGTGTGGAAACTTTTGAAAAAGACGCATCTGTTTTCGTGGTGTGTTCGTTGTTTTCTATCAGCGATAGTACACCATCACAAAAATCTTCAACATGCTCAGGATTTGAATTAATGTCAAGCTTGAACACGGGTTGCCAGCGACGGAAACGCCTTCTACCCCAATTCTCCACAGGTGTGTTTGTCAGGTTGGCATTAGGCATGGTCACGACTGTATCCATACTCGTTCGAAGTAGGGTAGTACGCAATCCGATTTCAATCACTTCTCCTTCAACGGCCCCAATCGTAACCCAGTCACCAACCTTGAACGGCCTGTCGAGCAAAACAACCGTTGCACCAAAAACATTGGAAATCGTATCCTTTGCTGCAAGTGCCAGTGCCAAACCAGTAATGCCTAATCCGGCAATGAGGGTATTGAGGTCGAAACCGAGAGCATCAGCGATGAAGATGGCCCCAAAGAGTGTGATGATAAATCGCAAGATACTTTCCATGGCCGTGATCAAGGTTTTTTCTGTACCGTCTAACTCACCGTCTTTGTCAAAAGTAGCATAAAGGGCGTTGACCAGGCCAATCATTCGGTAGCCACTGATTACTAGCGTTACAACAAGAAGGAGTTGTAGAATACTGGGAATCCATGAGTTCAAGGCTTCAGGCATAACGATGCTACTGGCCGAAAAATCATCGATAATTGAAAGAGAGATGCCACATCCAAGGGCCAAGCCTAGTGCCTTTCCTGAATTTTCTAAAATTTCTTTCACCATATCGCTTTTCTGAATGAGTTTCTTGAAAAATTTTGGAATGATTGTAGAAACTAACGACCTTGAAATCATAATAATTAATAACAAAATAAACAGGAACCAGAGCGTTCCATAATTGAATCCAAGAATTTCTTTTTCCCAGTTTGGGACGAATTCGATGATGCCGTTCATGAACTTTGTTTTTCAACCCCATCTATTGCTTTATTTGAGAAAATGACAAGAAATCTATTCTATCGTGGTCTCGACGGCTTCAAGAACTTGAAATGATTGGGAGGAATGATTGCAATGAATCGTAAATTCAACACCATCATGTTATTTTCTTCATTGATGATGATGATGACCATGGGTTTGACCCCTGCCGTAACCGTTTCTGCTCAAGAAACAGCAGGAAATAATCCCAGTGATATATGGTCGAATGCATATGTAAATTCAGAATTTCCGTGGGGTGGTAACGAAGTTGAACAATTTACGCAGTATCACACCTATGAAACCGTTAAATCGAGAATGATGCGATTGGCCGCTGACAATCCTGAAATTATGACATTCCATGAAGGTTTGAATGGTGGACTCAACGCCCGGGGTGAGGTAACAACTGCCGATAATTATGAGGGATGGTATTACGGTCACGAAACTCCTTGGGTAAAAATCACTGGCAACGTGCAAGGTGGCGATTATAACGAATTCAATGGTGATACTGGCAATTATCCAGATAGACCAGATGTCATGATTGTTGGTAATCATCATGCAAGAGAATGGATGAGTTATGAGGTGCCAATGATGGTGCTTGAAACCATTGCGCATTATTACAATCAACCACCTACCGATAACGATGGTGACGGACGCCTTGATGAAGATCCATGGGGTGACGCAGATGGCGATGGGCAACTTGATGACGATGGTGATTGTCTATCATTAGCTGAAGAATTTCAAGATAGCAACGGAGATGGAGACAAGTGTAACGCAGGTGACTTGGGTGTTGATGAAGACTTTTCAGAACAAAAATGGATAACAGACCTCGTCAATCAGCGTGAAATCTACCTCATTCCATTACTCAATACCGATGGCGTGAGATACGACCATGAGGTTTGGGTTGCAGATAACTGCGATGGTGGAGAAGCATGGGAAAATGGCTGTGCAACCAGCGGTTGGAGAAAGAATCTACGTGATAACACCGTTACCGGTGTTACGCCAATACCCGACTTGGATGAAGAAGTCGACCCTTCTTGTGATGGAGTTGACTTGAATAGAAATTATCAGTATGAATGGGGGGCTCCACTCGGAGCCACAGGTCCACTGTTCCCTGGAATGTGTTATGCGGATGGGCCAAATAATGATGTTTACAACGGACCAGTCGACACCACAGACCAAGATGAAGATGGTAGACTCAATGAAGACCACGTGGATGGAAAAGATGACGATGGTGATGGACTACTGGACGAGGATTGGTTAGGTGGTAATTCAGAACCTGAGACCAAATTTATTCAAGACATGACTGAAATGAATGATGACGATGGTGACGGGGCTTCTGATTACAAGGCTACTCTGACTTACCACTCTTACTCAGAATTGGTGCTTTATCCGTGGGGACATTGCACGAATTGCCAAAGCCCGGACCATGATCAATTGATGTACCATGGTTCAATGATGGCTGAGATGACCGATTATGCAAATTTGCAATCATCTGATTTGTATCCAACAAGTGGAGATTTTTGTGATTGGCATTATGGTGTCCATGGCTCTTATTGCTACACGATGGAAATTGGAACGGCATTTCATCAGCATCCAGATGACATTGCACACATTGCCGTTCGAAACTTAGGAGTAGCGTTTTACATGGCAGAGATTGCAGATAATCCGCGAGAGAGAGCCGATTTAGATTTGGCAAATATCACTAAAAATCAGAAATTGCAAACACCTTCAAAGGTCAACATTCCAGAATCTGGTCCAATTCCAATTGAAATGTGTGTGAGTGATCAGTTCAATATTGATTTCAAACATGAGAACAGCCATATCATGTATCGAATGGTCAAACCGTCGAGAATGCAAAGTGATTATGGCCCTGCGCAATGGCATACTACAGAATGGAATCATGTTGGATTTGAAAGAGTAGAGGGCGTCGATTGTGAATTGTTGTATGGTGCTGGAAATGGGTCATTGATACGTGCTGAAGTTCCGGTATCTGATTCAGAAACCGGGCTACTACATTACAAAGCGATGGTTTCGACACTTGGAGGAACCAAGAAAGTACCATATCCAACCGATTCAAGTTACGAGGTACTGAATATTGATTACCGTGCTCCTTATGGAGGTGCTTTCACTTCTTTGGCCTTGTTTGGTATCATTGCTGCCATGGTTTGGGGTGGTCTTGGCGTCTGCCTTCGATTGATGCTAAATGATGAACAAACCCTAGCAGCCGGGCAGATTGCAGAAGAACATGCCTCCAAGGAGGCAGGTTCGTGAGTGAAAAGTCCGATCAATTTAGCGGAAGGATCGGGTTAATTTTTGCAGCCATTGGCGCCGCCATCGGTACTGGAAATATCTGGCGTTTCCCTCGTATGGTAGGTGCAAATGCTGGTGGGACTTTTCTCATACCTTGGCTGTTTTTCCTATTCATTTGGTCCATTCCATTGGTCATTGCTGAGTTCGCCTTGGGAAAAAGAAGCCGAACGGGAACTATTGGTACCTTCCGTATCTTTGCAGGTCGAAGATTTGCTTGGATGGGTCTATGGACGGCATGGATCTCAACGGCCATTGGATTCTACTACGCCATTGTAGCCGGGTGGTGTTTGAATTATTTCCGTCTGGGAATAAGTAATGGTCTGGTAAATGTTGATACTGTTGATGTATGGAATAGTTTCCTCCAGAATTCTGGGCAAGTCATTTTCTACCAATTCTTGGTCATTGCAATTACCATGTTGGCTATTTGGAAAGGGGCCAAGGCCATAGAGAAAGCAAATGTTATCTTGATGACTTCTTTATTCGTGCTTCTTTTCATGACCCTTGGTTTATCGCTGTGGATGGATATGTCTGATGGAAGTCTTGACGGATTTTTGTTCATGTTTACGGTTGATTGGAATCAAATCGGTGAGCCAGAAATATGGATTAATGCGCTGAGTCAATCGGCATGGTCTTGTTCTGCTGGCATGGGTATGGCGATTACTTATGCAGTGTACATGAGGAAAGACGAGGATACGACGTTGAATGCATTCACCATGGGATTAGCCAATAACAGCATTTCAATCATTGCCGGCCTTGCGGTATTATCGGCTATTTTTGCTGTTTCAACCGACCCTCTAGGTACCGTTACGAACGGTTCAAGTGCCATTACATTCCTTGCTTTACCAGAAGTATTTGCTCAAGCACCCGGTGGTTCCGTAGGGGTTTGGGTGATGATGAGTGGATTTTTTCTCGCACTTTCATTTGCAGCCATTACCTCGATGATTTCAACGGTTGAATTGTGTGTAAGAAACTTCGTAGATCATGGATATTCAAGGGATAAATCAGTTGGATTTACTGCCCTTGCAATTTTCGCATTCGGCTTACCTTCTGCCTTTATCTGGATCAAACTCGATGCAGAAGGCGTTGCATTCCCTGAGTTTCTTGAAGTTCAAGACCATATCTGGGGTTACGGATTAATGTTTAGCGGACTTTTCATCGCCTTTACCATTTGGAAATATGGATTCTTGAAATGGCGGGATGCGGTACAGGCAGGAAATGCTGAACCTGGTTTGAAGGGTTATCTTACCATGGGCGTTCCCGCCTTCAGAGATGATTTCATCAATACAGGAGATAACGACTTGTGGATTGGACGTTGGTGGGATGCTTTGATTTACATCGCTTTCCCAATACTCTTCTTCGTTCTTATGGCATCATACTTTGGAGATATGATTGCAAATACAGAAAATGTATGGAATCCAAGTAATCCAAAAGGGCTAGGAATCATCTTGAGTTTTTGGTCTGTGGTAGCCGTCACTTTCTTACTCTTGAATAAAAAACTCGTATCTCGACCACTTTTCAGAAATGTACCCGAAGGTGCTGAGGTTGATGTGAGCATGCTTCCGGCTGGAGATGATGAGTTGGTTGTTGAAGTAGGTGAATATCCTCCCGGTTGGGAGCATCTCAATACCAATAAAGCTGCTGAACTCGTTGCAGAAATCATTGAAGAGGATTCGAATAATAGTATGAATGCACCAACATGATAAATAAGACACGTCTAGGTTTTTTCTGTCATGGCATCCATTGTAAGTTGGTTGGTGGGGGGCCTTGTCCTTGCCATCATTGGTGTGCCACTTGTACGCTGGTTTTGGTTTCGCTACGATAAACCAACTCCGGAGATGCTTGAGGCCCAAAGACAGCAAAAAGAGATGCATGCAGAAACAAAAGTATGGATGAAAATGGAAGCGAAACTTGCACAAGAGCAAGCAAAAAGAGACGAAATTCAAGAAATGCGCCGTCGCAAAGCAATGGAAGCAGCAAGAGCCAAACCATTGGATGATGATTCTGCAGCCATGGCATGGCAAGCACTGGGCATGTCCTCCACAATTTCTATTGAAACGTCACCAATAACAGAATCAGTTATTGAAAGTACTCCTGAGGTCTTAGAGCCTGGACAAAACCATGATTTAACAAATGCGGGGATAGAATCAGCCGAAAACTCATCTCTCATCGACTTTCAAAAGAAGAGTGAGGAGCATGAAATGAGTGGCGAAGAAGTTACCAAATATTTCATTTCAGAGGAATCAGAAAAAGATTCTATTGAAATCCCTGCAATGATCGACTTACCCCCAACCGGCGATGAAGAAGAATTAGATTCCACTTCATATGATAGTGACCCGTTTGCTGATTGGCCAGATGCGTAAAAACATCGTTTCAATAACTCGAGGATGAAATTCATGCCATGAGCGGCTTGGATTTCTTCTTCGCACCGCGCCAAGATTACAAGGGCAGATTGACACCTTCTGAGGCTGCAAGATGGTGGCTTATCTTTGTCATGGCTGCCGTTGGGTTTTGGGCTTGGCCAATTGCAGACGGGCATTTAGTGATGTGGTTTGCTATCACTATTTTTTCATCAACACCTCTCTTGTTTGTGGGGTGGTATTTCTTTTCATTACTTGCTAACGGAAGAGAGCCAAGGGTGCTCACACCTTCGGTGAAGAACACACCGCGATTTCAACAACGAATGGAAGGTCAAAAGAAAGGCTGATTTTGTTTCCAAAAGGCGGTTAAATCATAGAGGAGAGGCTTCGAGGAGGAGTCATGGTTCAGAGGCCGCGGGGTACCAGAGATTTCACGCCAAGTGAAATGCGTCGCCGTATGGCATTGGAGCAATTGCTTGAAAGCACCAGCCAAAAATTCGGATATCATCGTGTCCAAACACCGATTTTTGAAACACTCGATTTATTCACCGCTAAATCCGGTCCTGGCGTCGTATCTCAGTTGTATGCATTCCAGGACAAATCCGATCGAGCCTTGACACTAAGGCCTGAATTAACGGCACCGGTCATGCGCATGGTCGCTGATGAAATGCGAAACGAAACCAAACCTTTGCGATTATCCTATTTTGGACAATGTTTCCGATATGAGGAATCAAAGAAAGGACGTTATCGAGAGTTCTTCCAATATGGAATTGAATGCATTGGTGTATCTGGCCCTGAAGCAGAGGCAGAAGTTCTCTCACTCGCTATTGAAATGTTACATCAAAGCGGTCTCAATGAATGGGAAATCCGTATTGGTCATGTAGGCGTTTTGCACGAAATCTTGCAAGAATTAGGTCTCTCAGACCAAGGAGAACCCGAATCTCCAATCGCTTCTGCCATGCGATATCTCGACAAGGGAGATTGGGAAGGTCTCTCCTCCTTGTTTCAAAATTTAGGAATTGAGACATCGTCCATCGAGTTGTTGAAAGAATTAGCATCTTTGGACGGTGGCAAGGAAACCTTGGACCAAGCAAGCAGTATTCTTGGTCAACTTGGCGTATCGAGTGAGAGTCTCGATTCTTTGGCTCTGACACTCAATTTTGTTGAGTTATTATGCCAAAAACCTCCTTCGATGAAGGTCAATTTGACGGTTGCCAGGGGCTTGGATTATTACACCGGCATGGTATTTGAAGTGCATGTTCCATCACTAGGTGGGGAAGGTCAAGTTCTTGGAGGTGGATCTTATCGATTGCTCCATCTTTTTGGTCTGCCAGATCTCGACCCGTGCTGCGGCTTTGGATTAGGATTTGACCGGGTACTCTTGGCCCTTGAAGCCCAAGCCCAAGCACACCAGCAACAATATGTGGTTCCTGGTGAGCAAAAGGAGATCATGCTTGCTTTGATACCTTTCAAGATCTCTTTGGAACATGTCTTGGAATTAGTTCGAGATCTTCGAGAGAAAAATCACGAGGTCATGGTCGATTTGAAATCACGAGGTATGGGTAAATCATTGGCTTGGGCCGATGCATCTGGAGCCTCTCATGCCATCATTATTGGACCAAAGGACTTGGAATCCCAAACCTGTAGCATAAAAAATTTAGCATCAGGAGAACAAGTGAATTGTGCCTTAGATGCTCAAACGATTTCACAATCAATCATCTGAATGCTCTTCAGGTCTGGGTCTGGCCCAAACTGCTGCCATACCCATAGCGGCCGCACCTGCAACCAGTGTGAATCCAGGGGTTTCGACTGGCATTGGCATTTCATCAGACTGGAAAGATTCATCCCATGATGATTCGTCGATTGGAAATTCGATTTTTGAAGAGTTATCTCCAGATAGATAAAGTGTAAATTCAGCAGGTGGTTGGCCATTTGTAGTTCCCGGGATTATTCCAGGCCCCTCACTTCCCTTCAATTTCATGTATACATGTAAGGATGGGTTGGCTGAGGATTTGTCCCAAAGAGCATCATCTTCTGTGATAGTGTATGTGAAACTAATCTCGTGATCTTGGTCTAAAGGTGGCGCATATTCGCCTTCAAAAAGGGTATTCGCTCCAGATTTGAGTTTTAGTGTGAGGTTGGAACAATCGTTGTTACAATTACCGTCTCCTCCATTTTGGTAATCTCCGTTGACCTTTACTTTGACCTTGCCAACAATATCTTCTCCAACAGTCATATTCAAACGCTTACTTAAAGTTGGTTTCATGGTAAATTTAAGGTCCACGGTGAGGGTACTGCTTGAACTTTCGCCGTACCAGATATTTTCTTCATCGTTCTGGTCATCAGAACTGCCAAAATGAGACCAGTGGTTTTGGTTTCCATTCGACCAAATTCTCAGAGTAGTATTGTTT
>MDTE01055866.1_pt1 | contig 11244 bp, 10 predicted proteins | sample 811231 | NCBI WGS metagenome assembly MDTE01 (sample SAMN05326651, study PRJNA326480) | marine metagenome | isolation source: seawater | place: Indian Ocean: Red Sea | collected 2010 | reverse complement strand
GCGGTACCCCCTGCCCATAGTAGGCGATCTCGTTGACCTCGTCCCGATCTATAGCGAGTGAAAGCGCACGGCGGAAACGCACGTCCTGAAAAACTTCGCGCAACTTTTCGTCGGGATGGGTCATATTGACCATCAGCGCAACATCCGAGCCATAGGGCCGTGGCCAAAGATAGGTCGAATAGGCGTTTTTCTGTTCAAAACGCTTGAAGAGCGGAATATCAGCCGTCTTGAACTGCCGCCCCGCAAAATCGACCTGACCGGTCGAAGCTTTGGCCGCCATGATCTCCGCGCTATCGACTCGCTGTACTTCGAGGAAATCGATATAGGGCAGTTGATTGCCCTCCGGATCCACCTTCGGATAGAACGGATTGCGACGCAGGCGAACCCGGGTCGATGTCTTGCTGACAATCACATAAGCCGTCAGTACCGGCCGGTGGAAAACCATCAGGTCGCGCGTGCTATTGACCGCCTGGAAATAAGTCCGCCAGTCCTGCAGCCCCAGGTCTTCAGCTTCTTGCTCAAGCTGGCCTGGATCGGTGAAAGCTGGATGATAGCGCCGCATGAAATGCGCCGGCACCGAGAGATGCGAACTATTATGAGCCAAGTGCTTTACGAAAAGCGGCATCGGCTGGGGGAAGTGATAACTGAAGCGATGAGGACCGTGCTTTTCAAAACGGGCCCCCTTGAAGCGCGGTGAAACTACCGGCGTCAAATTCTTGTTCATATGCACATGCTCGAACCAGAACTCGAAATCGTCTGAGCTCACCGGATGTCCATCGGACCATTTGTGTCCGGGACGCAGGGAAATCGTGATCGTCCTAGAGTCGTTGCTGTACTGATAACCCTCGGCGAAATTGGGCAGAGTCAGTTGCAATTGCGGTCCCGGACGCAGGGTTCCCTCCGGCACATTGAGCAACTGTTCACCAGCCCAGAAGAGTCGGGCCGTACCCCCATAGGTACCAATCTCGTCAATGGGTTCAACCACGATTGGATCATCGGGAAGCCGTTCCTCAACCGGCGGCAATTCACCAGCAGCAACCTGTGCATCCAGCACTGGCGACTGATCAAATGCGCTCAGGCCAAGTTCAGATGCCTTGCGCGGCGCGTGGAACCAGCTCTCAATCCAAGCCGTACGGGGAATACTTCCTCGTGCAGAACTTTTTTCCTCAGCAGGTGCCGCATTATCGGTCCAACTCGCTTCGGTTTCCTGCCCCTGCGATCCCCAGGCCTCCGCTATGAATCCTCCCAGCAAGCACACCACAACAACTAGTCCCAGGCGATCAAGGCATCGAGACCGGACTCTACTCATACAAAAATTCGCTCTATTTCGCTCTGTATTGACAACGATGAACTAAAGAATATAACAAATATACCGCCCAAATTTGATCCAGATATTCTAAGACGATCCGAACCATCGCGCCAGAGCCAAAGCCATCCGAGAATCGACCGAATCTCCAGATACTCGCGATTCACCATCTCCGCAATGGGTTTCTAAACAGCTATATTCGCCGACTCTACTTAATCCGGACTTCTCTCCCCTTTGCCGCCGACTCGTAGATCCCATCGAGCATTTTCTGTACCATCAGTCCGTGTTCACCTGGAGCCATCGTCTCTTTGCCATAGTGCACGTGATCGACAAAATTGCGCATCTTCATGCCGAAGTGATCCGCTGCTGGACCACTGGGCAACCAATCAGGCTTGATGCTGACCATATGACCATTCGAGTCGGTAAATAACCCCGGCGGATCCCAAGTCGCTCCGCCCAGTTCTCCCATCAGCGTAAAATTCCTCTCGTCCTTCTCGATATGCGCAGCAAAACTCGATTCGATATTCAAGGTCGCACCGTTTTCGAAGCGAATTTGCCCCACCGCCAGATCCTCAACCGTATAGCTTTTATGATCCCAATCCGGCCACTGTGAAAGCACATTCGACGGCTTGTTGCCTAAATATGTGTAGATGCTCCCGCTGGCTGCGACCGGACGGGGTGATCCCATCACGTAGTGGGTAGTTTCCAAAGCGTGGACACCGATATCGATCAACGGTCCGCCACCCTGTAGATCCTTGCGACCAAAAACTCCCCAGTTGGGAATCCCCCGTCGCCGCAATGCCTGGACCCGACCGTAGAGGATCTTGCCCAGGTCGCCATTATCAACTGCTTTTTTGATGAACTGGGTTCGCGGTTCGTAGCGATGCTGAAAACCAATCACCAATTTTCGCCGATTCTTCTTCGCCGCATCGATCATGCGCTGTCCCTCGCGCGCATTCATCGCCAGCGGTTTTTCGACAATGACATGAGCTCCGGCATTAAGGGCAGCAATAGAACAAGGGGCGTGTAACCCATTCGGCGTACACACACTCACCGCATCGGGTTTGACCTGACGCAGCATCTTCTTGTAATCCGTATACGCTTCTGGTATCTCGAATTCCTCACACCGATTCTTCACACTCTCCGCCATCAGGTCCGCGGCCGCAACCATCTGCACATCGTCCATATCCCGGTAATAACGCATATGAGCCCCGGCAATCCCTCCCGCGCCGATCAGGGCAACTCGCAGCTTGTCTTTCTTCGCCTTAGCCATTACTCTCCATTTATTTAAAGTCGATTTTCCGCAATCGATCCGCTAGCCCGCCTGGAACTCGTCGATCAATTCCCTAACCTGCGCGTGGCCATCGACTCCGCGCCCGGGATGGATGATGAGCCTATAGCGAAAAACAGCGCGGGTGTCGCCAGGGATGGTCAGACTTGCATCGATCGACTTGTCGCCCTTGAAATCGTGGACCCCGAAGGCATTGGCAGTGAAAAGTCCATATCCGCGCACGTGCCAGTAGCTCGGATGGCGGGGATTGTCCTTGTGATCGACCACCGTATGCCCCCATTCCTCACCGTTGGCCAACGGCCCCGAATAATCGACCCAGGCCGCCTGCTGCCCCCAGGTACTCTCCTCGCCCTCGCCATTTTCAAAAACCTGACCCTCCGAATTCTCGATTCGACCCCGATCTTTGGCATCCATCGAAGTCGGCACCCGAATCGAAAACAATCCCCCTTCTTTGGTATCGCCGAAGGTCAGATCGCCGTACTTGGCGCGAAACTCACTACGTTGATCCAATATCCTCAGCGAATCTTCGGCGCGGATCGAAATCGAGCGCCGCTCTTCCAGCAACTTCTCGCCCTCGGGCCCGAACCAGTCGACGATCCCGTCGATCGTCGCTGTATCATCCACCACCCCCACCACCGGCTCGCCTCGCTGCAGCATCGCTCCGTGGCCGGTGCCTTCGTCCCAGAGGTTTTCGCCGTTGACCAAACCGTGGGCAGTATAGATCCCGCGATGGTGATAGTGATCCTGTGTCTCGCCCTCAACATCCTCCATCGGATAGGCGCGAGTCAGCCCAACCTCACCCGGCGTCAGCACCGGATAGAAATAGGGGCGGCACACGTAATGGCCGTAGCGATACTCGGTAAAAAGCTGGCCATCAATGGTCACGACGGCTTTGGCATCTTCGGGATGCAGTTCAACGTTGATCATTTCTGCTCCTTTCTATTCTATAGTGCGCTCTATCCGCAGCAGCGTTTGTATTTAGCACCACTGCCACAGGGACACGGGTCGTTACGACCCGGATCTTTCTTGTTCAGGGCCGCTTTGATCGCGTCCCTCTTCCTAGCCCAATCCATCACCCCTGTCGCCGGCCGATTATGTCTTAGCTCTTCAGCCATAAAACGCATATAGGGGTCTACGTGCCCGAAGTACATTTTGTACCCCTTGCACAAATAATTGAGTCCATCTTCACCGCTCGGAGTCTTTGTGAAACGGTGTTTGGGACAACCGCCGTTGCAAGCGAAACGAAAATCGCACTCAATGCAGTACTGAGGCAGGGCATCCTTCTTGTCCTGCCCAAACTTGGTCTGGTCAGGGCTGAGCACCATATCGCTGATGCTCTGCTCGTGGACATTGCCCAGGCGATAATCGGAATAGACGAAGTGATCGCAGGAGTAGAGATCCCCATTGTGCTCGATGATCAACGCCTTGCCGCATGTCTCGGCAAAGATGCATAAACTGGCGTCTTGCCCCAGCCAGGATCCGAGTGTCACATCGAAGAGCTGCACAAAAACCTGACCCACGTCATTGCGGACCCATTCGTCGAAGATCTTGCACAGAAATTTGCCGTACTGCCCCGAACCCACCGACCACCTGGAAACCGGAGCACGTCCCTCGTATTCGGGATCGACCAGCTCGAGCCCATCCTCATCCGGCTCGCGAGCGATACGCTCGACAATCGGGATAAACTGCATAAAACCCGAACCCTCTTCGCGTAAGAAACGGTAAATTTCGAGCGGTTCTGCAGCGTTGTGATTTTGCAATACAGTCAGAGTATTGAATTCCACCTGGTGTTTTTTGAGGATTTGTAACCCGGCGTAAACTCGATCAAAAGTAGGCTTCTGGCCCTTATCGACCCGATAGCGATCGTGGTAGTCGCGCGGACCATCGATCGAGAGCCCGACCAGAAATTTACTGTCCGAGAGGAACTCGCCCCACTCGTCGTCGAGGAGGATGCCATTGGTCTGGAAGGCATTGGTGATGGCCTTGCCATCGGCATAGTGCTGCTGTAGTTCCAGCGCCCGACGAAAAAAATCAATTCCCATCAGCGTCGGTTCACCGCCCTGCCAAGCGAAATTGACCTGCGGCACATCCTGAGCCTCGATGTACTGCTTGACGTAGAGTTCGAGCGTCTCTTCGGACATCCGCCACTCCTTACGCGCGTCCGGATAGAGCTTCTCCTTCTCCAGATAGAAGCAATACTTGCAGTCGATATTGCAGACCGAGCCCGAGGGCTTGGCCATCACGTGGCAGGCTGCCGAATCTTGGGTCGTTGTGGTCATAGATTCCATATGAGCTTAGTTTGAGATGGCGTAATTACGATAGGCTTTACAACCCCTCAACGCAAATACAGGTATTTTCCAATGCGTACTATTTTCGTTGGCGACGTGCATGGTTGCGCCGCCGAATTCACAGAGATCCTCAGTGCAACAGGTTACCGCCATAATCAGGACCGCCTCCTACTCACCGGTGATGCGTTCGCCCGGGGTCCCGATCCGCTGGCAGTATGGCACTTGATCCGCGAAACCGAAGCCGAAATGGTTCTCGGCAATCACGATGCACGGCTCCTGCAACAACTCGAAGCTTGTCAATCGGGCCATAAACCCGATGTGCAGAAGCCCGATCAGCACTATACTCTTGCTCAACTCGAGCCGGTCCGCGAAGAAATCGCCACCTGGCTCAGGCAGGTGCCACTCTATATCGAGGAAGCCCCATTTCAACTCGTCCACGCCGGCATCGATCCACAAAAGGGGCTCTCAGGCACCAGCCGCGACCAATTCCTCACTATCCGCACCTGGCCGCCCACTCAGGAGCCCATCGGTCCGCGCTGGCATGCGAGCTACCAACCCCAATGCCCTCTGCTGGTCTTCGGGCACGATGCCCTCGGAGGCCTGGTCGTCAAAGAACGCGATGGCCGACCCTATCTACTGGGGCTGGATACCGGTTGCGTCTACGGCAATCAACTCAGTGCCTACGTACTCGAGGAAGCACGGCTGGTTCAGGTACCGAGCCAGCAACCAAGCCTCAGCTAAGTATCCGCTCGGCCCACCAGATACTCGAAGAGCCTGGCCCAAACCGCCCCCCCCATCGCCTCTGGATGGAACTGCACCCCCACCAACCGTCCTGCTTCGCCCTCTATCGCCTCGACCAACCCATCGCTGCTTCGCGCGCTGATTTCCAGTCCTGGTCCGAGCCGATCTATAGCCTGAACATGCGAGGAATTGACTCGCGCGTGTCCGACGCCCGTCACTGTGGCCAGTACGGTATCCGGCATCACCTCGATATCGTGCTCGATCGGGCGCGATCCATTGCGCTTCGGCGAATGGGGTCCCACGCCCAATTGCGCTTCCACATCGGCCCAGATCGTCCCGCCCAATTCGGCGTTGATAAACTGCATCCCATAGCAGATACCCAGCACTGGCAATACGCGTTGTTGGGCCATCTCGAAACTCCAAAGATCGGCCTGGGTCCGCCGGGCGGACGCAGGCGGCAGATCCTCGGGCAACGCGCCGATCAACCCCCGTTCTATACCCGGTCCTCCGGTGATCAGCAAACCATCTATGCGCTCGAGTACCGCGCTGAGCGCCTCCCGCTCATCAGTCATCGGCAAGACCAGCGGCGCGCCACCGGCGCGCTCGACCGCCGCGATATAGCGATGGTCGAGCGTCTGCTGGCCGGCGCTGTCCAGACTACTGGTAATCCCGATCAGCGGCCGTGCCATCAGACCCCGGCTTTGAGCCTCGCGAAGTAGACCTTGTCGTCGAGTTCCGTCAAGGCCGTAAAGGTCTCGATATCGGTGCGCGAGGGATCTAAACGACCGATGGCACCGCGGAGAAAATTCCACTGTCGATCGTTGGTCGGCCCAAGGGTCAGCAAGACCTGATTGAGTTCCGCCCGTTCTCCCTCGCTCTTGCCCGAGAGACGCGCTCCCAACCATTCCACTACCGCCTCATCGCTATCCTGTCCCTTGAGGCCAGCGGCAAATTCCTCCTGGCTAAATCCGATAAATTCCAATATCCGCCGGTCAAAACCCGAATCCTCTCCACACCAATAAGGTCCCAGACAATCACAGTTGAACGCGCGGAATTTATCCACCATCCGCGCCAGACAGGCCAGCCCGCCGACGCTCTGATCGAAAGCACTGCGCGGTGGATGTCGACGCAGATCCATCAACCCAAAACTCAACTCGTCATCGAGATCCTGTAGATCGAAGAAGGTCTCAATATCACCGCGATTCGGCGCGACCTCGGCCCGACGCACCGCCAACCGTTCAGCCATCTCTCCATAGCGACCCACATTAGCCCGCTGAGTATTGAAGATGCTCTTTTCGGCTGCGGTCCTCTCGCAACGCTCGGCGATCCACTCGCTCAATTCAGTATCATTGGGATTCTGATACGCCGCCTCGCGAAAGGTCTCGGCGTCAGTGCCGATAAAATCCAGGATCGCCTCGTCCTGACTCGAATCGCCACCAAAGCGGTACTCCCCCAACTTGCCGCAGGTCACCGCCCGCGCCTTGTCGGCCATCCGCGCCGCACCGAAGAGGCCGAAAACACTGCGCAAATAAGGAGTGCGGGGAGGCGAGACCGTCAGATCCAAATCGCGGAAAGCCCCCCAATCGTCGAGCTCGATCGAGGCGAAAACCGTCTTGATATCGCTGCGACCGGGCGCGTATTTGGCGACGCGCTCTACCAAAAGTCGCTCGTGCAACTCGTCCTGCGGTTCGCGTTCGAGGTGTTCCGTATTGAAAGCATCGATCTCGTGCTGACTCTTTTGCGCGCGCTCCAAAGCCAGTTCGCCCAATTGCCGGTCATCCATTTCATCGACGGCATCGGCAAAGTCGTCAGGACTCATATTGATGAATTCAAGCACTTCGACATCGAGGCCCGATGCGGCTCCATACTTGAATTCACCGATCGTCTCCTCGTTGTGGCCACGCGCCTTGTCAATCATTCGCGCCAACCCGACGATACCAGCAACATTGGCGTTCGAAGGGCGGCGGGGCGGTTCTCTATTCAGGTCCATCGTTTCTGCTCCTGGCAAATGGGATCGCATATACTGGTCCTAAACAATATAATCGCCATTGAGTCGGCAGCAATATTTGACGTTCTTTTGCATCAGACCTATACTTTTGGCCCCATGCCAGAACTTCCCGAAGTCGAGACCGTCCGCGGCGCGATGGAGCGCCATCTCCTGAATCGGCCGATCGCTCGCGTCCACACCAGCAACAAGCGGCTGCGCGAGCCCCTGCCCCGCGCTGCGCTACACGCGCTGGTTGGAGATTCCTTCACCACCGCCCGACGCCGTGCCAAATTCCTGCTCCTCGACCTGCGATCGGGCCGCACCCTGCTGGTCCATCTCGGTATGAGCGGTAATCTCCTTTTCAGGACCCGAGGTGAAAAACACGATCACCTGACCTTCGCCTTCGACGATGGGAGCACTCTGGTCTACAACGACCCGCGGCGTTTCGGCCTGCTACTGGTGCTTGACAAGGGAGAGGAAAACACGTGTCGCTACCTGCAAAAACTGGGCCCCGAGCCACTCTCCTCGGCCTTCAATACCCGCTATCCGACCGCCCTATGCCAGCGCCGCAAAAGCCCGATCAAGACCCTCATCATGGACAATTGCGCCGTCGTCGGAGTCGGCAATATCTACGCCAGCGAAGCCCTTTTCCGCGCTCGAATTCACCCGGCGACCCCGGCTACCGCGATCGACCCTACAGACTTGGCACAGCTGGTCAAAGAAATCAAAAGGGTGCTGCGCGCCGCGATCCGCAGAGGCGGCACCACCATCAGCGACTATCGGGGATCGGGCGAGGGGGGACGGTTCCAGCAGCGACTCAACGTCTACGGAAGGCAGGGCGAGGACTGTCGCGTCTGCGACGCGCCGATCGAAAGCCTCTATTTGGGCGGCCGCAATACCTTCTACTGCCCTCGCTGCCAATAAAAAACGCCGGTCCCCAGAAGAGACCGGCGCGCGGGACGAAAAAGAAAGAGTTATTTTTTGACCTGGCCGTTGGGCGAAGGCGCGGTGGTGGTGATCACATCGTCGAGCAGACCGTAAGCCTTGGCTTCCTCGGCCGACATGAAGAAGTCGCGATCGGTATCCTTGGCGATTTTTTCGACGTCCTGGCCGGTGTGTTTGGCATAGAGCTCATTGAGCTCTTCGCGCAGACGGATCGTCTCCCTGGCGCGAATGTCGAGGTCGGTAGCAGTCCCCGTAACAGTGCCCATGATCAGCGGCTGATGGATCATGATCCTGGCGTGTGGCCAGGCAAAGCGTCGACCGGGCTCACCAGCCGAAAGCAGAAACGACCCCATACTCATAGCCATACCCATGCACACCGTGGATACCGGCGCCTGAATCGCCAGCATCGCGTCGTAGATCGCCATACCGTCGTGTACCGAGCCACCGGGGCTGTTGATATAGAGAACGATTTCCTCGTCCGGGTTTTCGGTGTCCAGCGAAAGCAAGCGGGTCACTACCGCCTTGGCCGACTCGTCGTTGACATCGGACCAGAGAAAAATTTTGCGAGCTTTGTACAGGCTTTGCTCCAGGTTTTTTTCCTGCAGCGATTTCAACAGATCTTCGTCTTTTTCAGCCATCGAAACGTCTCCTAAGCGCGGCGGATCGTCCTATCGTACAACGAGTTCAGAATATACGCGGTAGCTCTAAGAGCGTCAATCCACAAGGGTGGATTCTGCTGGCCGTCTACACCCTGTTCAAACTCTGGCTGGTAAGCGATCTCGAACTCGGCAAGGACGAGGCCGTCTACTGGTATTGGGGTCAACATCTGGACGCCACCTACGCGCTGCTGCCTTTCGCGGTCCTCAACATAGCCCACGCCCTGGTCCCCCACACCGAGTGGTTTCTGCGCGGCCCCTCGATTCTACTGGGTACGCTGGCAGTGATCCTCATCTATCGCCTCTGCCTCCTGCACGGGCTGGCACCCACACCCGCACGCTGGGCAGCCGCCGCCTTCGCCCTGAGCCACTGGATTTGGCATACCAGTTCTTATCTGCATCCAGACGGTTTTCTTGTCCCTTGCTGGCTCGCCGTCCTGCTCATCGCTCACCGCTGCACGACGAGCAATAAAGCGCGGCACTATGCGCTCATGGGCACAGCAGCAGGCCTGAGCGTACTCTGCAAATATTCGGGTGCATTCCTCGTCGGTGGGCTGGTGCTGTGGATCGTCCTCAGCCACCAGCAGCGGGAGCGCTGGCAGCACCTCACCATCTTTCTGCTGCCCGTCTGCATCGTCGCCTCGCCACTTATCTACACCCAGTTGCAGAGCGGGTTCTACCTGCCACAGACGCTGAGCACGCTTTCTCGTATCGAGGGAATCGGCGATCCACTCTCGCGCCTGCTCTTCTTCACACTTAACCCCGTTCTCTTCGCCTCGCCATTGCTGCTCTATCTGCTCTACCGCGGTCTGGCATACGCAGCAAAGCAACGCGAGCTGCTAGCCCTGATGCCCGCACTCTGCACCATCGGCGCCTTCCTCTTCTTCGCGCTCTACCGCGGCCAGATCAAAGGCAATTGGATTCTGCCCGGTTTCCTCAGTTTGTGGCCCCTGGCTTTCTCGGGATCTCCCCGACGCTGGCTGCTGACCGCCGCCCTCGCTACAGGCCTGATCCAAACCGCCACCATCGGCATTGGCCTCAAATACCCCGCGCTCTTCCGCGCTCTAACCGAGCACTCTGGCTTGGACCAAAGCTATATCGGCCTGGTCTCCAGCCCCGATCGGGAACGCGAACCCAGTTTTGCCTGGAGCGAACGGCTCTGCGAATATCGCGGCTGGCGAAATTTCGCTGCAAAATTGGAAAAGTCAGTACACGCACAGGCGATCGATCCACAACTCCCGTTGCTGAGCACCCAGTACAGCCTGCCTTTTGCCCTGGCGTATTATGGTTCGACCAACCGGAACTACTTCACGGTCGACGATCCGCGGTTCCGCGATCTGACGGATTTCCATGTCCAGAGTGAGCCAAATGATCGTGAGACTGTGCTATTCGTCGTGCGGACGGGGAGTGCTACCCCCGTTTCGCTGCTGCCGATCTATCCGCAGCGAAAACTCATTACAGAAATCGCCCGTGAGTCGGACGGGTGTGCACCGATGCACTATCGTGTGATACTGCTGGAACGATAAATCTCCATCGCGTATTTTGCCCCAATTCCGCCCGGAGCAAACGCGGCGATTCAGGCCGATCCCGGACCTGCGCCCCGCTCTCGTCGTCCGAAGGCCGAACTCATGATCCGCTGCACCAGTTCGCGCAAATCATCGAAGAGCGTATAACACAAAGGCACCAGCAGCAAAGTCAGCACCATCGACGCCAGCAGCCCACCGACCATCGTCCGCCCAAGCGGGGCATAGGGGATACCTACCATATTCGAATTGCCCACTGCCATCGGGATTAAGCCGAATGCAGTGGTAAAGGTCGTCATCAGTATCGGCCGGAAGCGATGCGTACCCGCCTCGACCAGAGCATCGAAGCGCGAGCGCCCCTCGTCCCGCAGACGATTCGCCAGATCGATCAGCACAATGGCGTTATTAACGACCACGCCGACCAGAATCACCGAACCGATTAGCGACATGAAACTAGAGGGCGTGTTCGTCAGATAGAGCACCCAGTAAACACCCAGAAAAGAAAAT
>MDTE01046788.1_pt1 | contig 11244 bp, 7 predicted proteins | sample 811231 | NCBI WGS metagenome assembly MDTE01 (sample SAMN05326651, study PRJNA326480) | marine metagenome | isolation source: seawater | place: Indian Ocean: Red Sea | collected 2010 | reverse complement strand
TACCAGATTACCCCGAGATTCTTGTTTTCCTCGCAAGTGATTACGTCAAGATCACCGTCCTGATCTAGGTCGGCGAGTTCGATGCGGTCGAACTTGATCCCCTCAGGGCCTGAGATATCTTGGACTTGTTGGATGGTTTGGGTCGGACGGTTGGGCAGGGGAAACCAGAAGACACCGGACCGCCCTTCGGTCGCATGTTCGCAGGTGGCAACGATATCGAGTTGGTCGTCTTGATTGATATCGACCAACCGGACGGCCTTTGCGGTCCCGATGTGGGCTTGAATCGGATAGGTCTTTGTTTGCCATCGGGGGGAGAGGGCATCGAGACGAGTGAAGAGGAAGATCGTTGCGGGTTTTGCAAAGACGGCAACCTGAACTTGCGATTGAGTTTTCCCTGCTGAAGTAACATCAAGGAACATGACCTCTTGGTTGTCTGCTCCGATTCGGTGTTCCTTCCACTCGTTGGTGGAGGGGGTGACTGGATTCTCGAGCCAGAGGACGCCTTTGTTGGGTCCTTTGCGATCCGATACGAGAATGTCGAGGTCGCCGTCGTTGTCGAGGTCGAAGGATCTGAGGGACATGATCCAGCCGGCCTCGTAGAGTCTCCGCAGTCGCCAGGCTTCCAGCGGGCGGCCCATCTCGGGAATCTGGAGCTGCGACACGCTGGCGTTGGCTCCCTTTGATCCCACAATGAGGGAATCTGGTCGATCGGGACCCTGGGACCAGGGGAGCGCGAACATCCAGGCCTCTTTTGACTGAGTCGACGGAACGACATTGGTCCTCCATGCGGCCTCGTTGGTATAGTCCTGGAGTGAGGGGGGAGCCCAGTGGACGTAAATGGATTTGGTTTTCCCCTCACAGCTGCTGACGACGTCCATCCTTTGGTCTCCGTTCAGATCGATGAAAACCGCGTCCTCCGGGGATCGGACGCGTCCCACGGTGAGAACTGGCCAGGGTTGTTTTGCGAGATCAGGCCCCGGATGAAGGTAGATTCGTATGAGTCCTCCCTCCTCCCAGCCTGTCGTGACATCCAGTTGTCCATCGCCGTTCACATCGGCGAGGCGCACGCCGTCCGCTCCTTGAGAGGAGCCGTCAATCGTGTGACGCGGCCAGTGGGCCTCCGAGCCGAGCGGGCCGAGCAGCAGCAGAAAGAGGTAACGAGGCCAGCAAGGAGGCGTGTTCATGGAAGAAAATTGGGTTTTAGCATTGCGTCCGGGGTTTGGCCAGCGGGATTATCCTTGCAATGAACCTGAAGAACCGAGTCGCGATTGTCACCGGATCGAGCCGGGGTGTGGGACGGGAAACGGCCCTTTCGATTGCTCGTTGCGGGGGGGCGGTGATGTTGAATTGTCGTCAGTCCATGGATGAAGGTGCGGAGGTTGAATCGCTCATCAAACAGGAGGGGGGTAAGGTCCGCTTGGTGCAAGCCGACGTTTCGGTTGAAGCCGACTGTCGGCACCTGGTCTCCGAGACCGTTGAAGCGTTTGGGCAACTCGATGTTCTGGTCAACAATGCCGCAACAACGGACTTCCTTCCGTTCGCCGATTTGAATCGGTTGACCGACGAGCATTGGGATCGCGTGTTCCAAACGAACGTCAAGGGGGCCTTCTATTGTATCCGCGCGGCTCAGCCCTACCTGGCGCAATCCAGCGGTGGCGGGGAGATTGTCAACGTCTCAAGCGTGGCGGGCATCATCGGGAATGGAAGTTCGATGGCCTACTGCGCGTCCAAGGCAGCCCTTATCAGTCTGACCGTGTCCTGTGCCCGGGCGTTGGGCCCGTCGATCCGAGTCAATTCGGTGGCTCCGGGGTTTATTGCCGATGACTGGACCCAGAACGGGTTGGGAGACAACTATGATACCGCTCGTCAGGGGCACGAGAAGCGATCGGTTCTGGGGAAGGTTTGTGAGCCGCCAGACGTGGCGGCGGCCATTCTGGGGCTGCTTGAGGGCTCAGACCTGGTGACCGGCCAAACCCTGGTCTGTGACGGCGGAATGACGATCGGACCCCGCTAATGAAAAACGGCGAGGGGAAGGCCTCGCCGTCGACAGGAATTCAATGAAGTCTGAGTTCGTCTAGAGATCCGCGTAGCGAGCGCTGAGCATTGCAGAAAACTTGGCAACTTTCATCTTTCGCCGCTTTTTCTCACTCGGCTTCTCAAAATGTCGGTGATTCCTCACCTGCTTTAGCGTCCCTTCCCGATCAATTTTCTTCTTCAGGCGACGTAGTGCCTTCTCAACGGGCTCTCCCTTTTTAAGGCGTATTTCAGTCAATTTATCTCACTTCCTCTCTGCGTTGTAGGGGGAAATCTCACCTACCAAATTCCCCATTCAAATCTGGGAGGAGGGAGAGTAGAGGGTCGCACCAAGGCTGTCAACAAGTCATCGTTTTGATTCACAGAACGCGCTGTGTTCCACGATCTGCTCATCACCACCGTTAAAACTTAAAAGTTATGCAAATCTTTTGTGATCAGTGATTTATATTGTCAATATTTGCATTTAATGTCGTGTTTTTAACAAAATAAAACAATAAAGTTGTGTCGATATAGCCGTCGTTTTTTGATCTCAAACGGCGCTTGGGACCTCTCGCTTGCCCTCTGAACGGGAGATGGGCAAACTGCCGCCAATGCGAGAGCTCGTGCGGTCGTGGACCGAGTCAATCGAAACCGTTGTGCTCGATGTCATCGAAGGGCATCGACGGAGCAATCGGGCGGCTCTGGTCCGGCTCGTTCTTTTTGGATTTTCCCAGGTCTTCAAATCGGCGGTTAAGATTCGGCATTTCCTCTACAGTTTTCGACTGCTCCGCGATACCACCCTGGGGGTTCAGGTCATTGCCATCGGTAACCTGACGGTGGGAGGGACCGGAAAGACGCCGGTGGTCGAAAAGTTCGCGCGCGAACTCCAGGATGAAGGTCGGAAGGTTGCGATTCTGTCTCGAGGGTATCGCTCAAAACCAGCCCCCTTTCATCGACGATTGATCAATCGGATTCTCCTCCGCAGCGAAACGACACCGCCTCGGGTCGTGTCGGATGGAAACTCCCTCCTTCTCGACTCCGAGATGGCGGGGGATGAACCATACATGTTGGCATCCAATTTAAAGGACGTAGTGGTCCTGGTGGATAAGGATCGGGTCAAGAGCGGTCGCTTTGCCATTCAACGCTATGGTTGTGATACCCTCCTTCTCGATGATGGCTTTCAGTACTGGAAACTCAAAGGGCGTCGTCATGATGTCGTCTTGATCGATTTCCAAAAGCCATTTGGGAACGGTTATCTTCTCCCGCGAGGTATTCTGCGGGAACCTCCGTCCCATTTGCGTCGAGCGGGGACGATCTTCATCACCAAGAGCGACGGCGATACAGGGGAACTGCGGCAGCAGATTAATCGATTCAATCCGAGGGCCGGCATCATCGAATGTGTTCACCATCCGCTTTATTTTGAAGATGTGTTCACGGGAAAGCGGCTTGAGCTCGACAAGGTGCACGGACTCAAGGTCGCGACCTTGAGCGGCATTGCACAACCAGAGAGTTTTGAACAAAGTCTGATCGAGCTAGGAAATCAACTGGTCTATCAAAGACGTTTTGCAGATCATCATCGCTTTACTCAGCAGGAAGTCCTCGACGTCATTAACCGGAGTGTCAAACGGGACGCCGCGATGATCATCACGACCCAGAAGGATGCCGTTCGATTTCCCAAGTTGGATCGACGGGATCTCCCGATTTTCTTCATGCGAGTCGAAATTAAGATTACAGAGGGCGCGAAGGATTTTCACGATTGTGTCGGGAAGATTTGTTTTCGCTGAGGAATGAAAGCAGCGATCACCTATATGGGCCTGAGCCTGGCGATCTCCTTCATTCGCTGCTTTCCGCTTCGTCGGGTGGCGTGGATGGGGCGAATCGTCGGTGGTTGGGCATTTCACCTCGATCGTCGGCATCGGGTGCGGGCGATCGAGAATCTGACCCTCGTGTTCGGCAAGGAATGGTCGACCGACAAGATTGCCGCGGTGGCGAAGGAGAACTTTCGGCGATTGGGGGAGAACTACGCCAGCGCCATTCGAATGGCTTTCATGTCAGAGGCGGCCACGGAAGCGTGCTTTACGGTGACCGGAACGGAGCATCTGGCCCGATCCACTGACCGGGAGGCAGGCAATGATATTGTCGCGATCGGTCATTTTGGGAATTTTGAGGGCTACACCCGGATTGCGGCTGCGGTGCAGGCTCCCGAAGGAGCGACGACCTACCGGGCCTTGAAGAATAAGGGAGCGAATCGGGTGATGGAAACGCTCCGCCACCGTGAGGGGATGACCTATTTTGAACGGCGGAAGGATGCCGAGGCGCTCAAGAACAGGTTGCGTCGCGGCGGGCTCTTGCTGGGGCTCCTTTCGGATCACTATGCAGGGCGAGGTGGCGTGACCTGTCGGTTTCTAGGGCATCCGTGTTCCTCGAGTCCCGCTTCGGTGGTGTTGGCAATGCGTTACAAGGCGAGGCTGTTTACGGCGGTCTGTTATCGAGTTGGGTTGGCCCGATGGCGAATTGACATCGGACGTGAGATACCTCTCAAACAGGGGGGGAAGTTGCGGCCGGTCAGCGAGGTGACCCAGGAGGTTCAGGAGGCTCTTGGCGACGCGGTGAGACGAGATCCCGCCAATTGGTTTTGGGTGCATCACCGATGGCGGACGGTAAAACCCTCTCCGAAGTCGGGATCTGGGACCGGCGTCTCCGGTGAAACCGGTGCGTCGTTCGGGTCCCATGTTCCCTTGGATACTTCTCGCCCATGAAGCTGAGATTGGAGGGGGTCGAATTTGGCTACGTGCCGGGGCAATGCCTGTTCCGCATTCCTGGCCTCGACATTGAGGCAGGTGCCTCGGTCGGCATCGTGGGCCCGAGTGGGATCGGCAAGACAAGTTTCCTCAAAACCCTCTCGGGAATCTGTGCGACGCGGTGTGGTTCCATCCTTCTCGGTGACGTCGATATGTGCCGTCTCGGGGAGGCACAGCGGCGTCGTTTCCGGAATGAACGCATCGGTCTGGTGTTTCAGGATTTCCGCCTTCTCGACTACCTGTCGGTAAGGGACAATATGTTGCTGCCTTCGTTCATTGGCGTTGGGGCGACGAGTCGTCAGGCGGTTGCTGACCGAGTGGACGGGCTGATTCAAACGTTGGGACTCACCGACCGTCTTCACGCGGCCCCTCGCGAGCTTTCGCAGGGGGAGCAGCAACGCGTGGCGATCGGTCGGGCTTTGCTGACCCGTCCTCAACTCGTTTTGGCAGATGAACCCACCGGCAATCTCGACGAACGAAACAAGGAGCGGGTCCGCGATCTCTTGGTGGCGTATGGGCGCGACCATGGAGCCACCGTGGTGATGGTGACGCATGATCCACAGTTGTTGACCTCGTTCGACCGAGTGATTGATTTCGCCGCCTATCAAATGACCGAGGCCAGGACGTGAAAGGCTTGATCTATTTGGCGTTGCGCTACGTCTGTTATCATCGATGGCGATCGGTGATTCTTATGCTTTGTCTTTCGTTGACCTTTTTCTTTCCCTTATCGGTTCATCGTGTCGTGATTGAATTCCAGTCCGCGCTTTGGGCGAGAAGTGAGGCCACGCCGATGGTGATTGGGGCCAAAGGGAGTCGCTTTGATCTGGTGCTTCACGCGCTCTACTTCAGAAACAAGGGGCCGGACTCCATTTCCTGGGCGGACTATGAGACGCTGCGGGACACCGGTTTGGGCGATCCGATTCCGATCCATTCTGCGTTTCAAGCGCGGGGCTTCCCCATTGTCGGCACCAGCTTGGATTACCTCGAGTGGCGAGGGATGGAATTGGCTTCAGGGCGATCCCTTCTGCATCTGGGAGAATGCGTCTTAGGGGCCTCGGTTGCCGCTCAGCTTGAACTCGTTGTGGGGGACTCACTGATGTCTGATCCTGAGAATGTCTTCAATATTGCGGGTGATTACCCCCTTAAGATGAGGGTGGTTGGCATTCTCTCCCGGCAGGACTCTCCGGATGATCAAGCCGTTTTCGTCGATATTAAGACGGCATGGGTCATCGCGGGAATTGGTCATGGGCATGATGAGGTTGCGGACGAAGCGGATTCGACGACCCTCCTTCGCCGGGAGGGCAATAACCGGGTTGTCAACGCGTCGGTCTTGTCCTACATGGAGGTGACCGAGGCCAATCGAGATTCCTTTCATTTCCATGCCAGTCCCGGGGAGCTTCCCCTGACGGCGTTGTTGTTCGTGCCCCGCGATGCCAAGTCCGGCACCCTCTTGCGGGGTCGTTTCCAAGGGGTCGACAGCCCGGTTCAGATCCTGCGACCGCGCGAGGTGGTGAACGAACTGATGACCACCGTCAGTCGAGTCAAACAATTCCTGGACCTGAACTTTGTGCTAGTGTTGGGGGTGGTGGGCTTGTTTTTGGGGCTCGTCATTCTGTTGTCGCTGCGGTTGCGGGAGCGGGAGATGGAGACATTGTTCCTTCTGGGCTGTCGTCGAGGAACGGTTTGGGGCTTGCTTTTTCTCGAGCTCAGCGTGGTGGGTTTGGTAAGTCTGGGGATCACGCTTTGCTTCAGTTGGGTTGCCGAATCCGTGTTTGAAACTTGGTTGCGTCAGATGTTTAGTTAACAGGATCATGAAGGATCGCGATTCATGGAAGGACTGGGGGCGTTTGGGGTTGTTGATCGGGTTGATGGGGGGCTCCGGATGCGGGCCATCCGATGAGATCAATCGGTCGGATTTGGCGGTGGCTGACTCAAATCCCATTCCGAGGGTCTGCGTGGTCAATTATCCCCTGTATTTTTTTGTCGAGCGAATCGCTGGGGATCGGGTCGAGTTGGTGCTTCCGAAGTCGAGTGGCATTGATCCCGCCTTCTGGAGGCCCTCCGACGAGGAGATCCAGATGTTTCAGCGAGCGGACCTCATCCTGATGTGGGGAGCCGGTTATGCGAAGTGGCTGACCGAGGTTTCGCTACCCCAGGGAAAGTTGGTTGATACCGGGAAGGCGATTCAAGCGCAATGGATCTACGATGAGGATGCAGTGACCCACAGTCATGGGGATGAGGGGGAACACTCGCATGGCGAGGTGGCCTTTACCACTTGGCTGGATTTTACCCTCGCGCTGCGTCAGGGGGAGGAGGTCAAGAAGGCGCTGGCGGCCTTGTTGCCCGATCAGGCGGCCTCCTTTGAAGGGACATTCCGTCGCCTACAGGCCGATTTGACCGAGCTTGATCGCCAGATGAGGGCGGCCGTCGCGAAGAACGGGGAACAAGCTCTTTTTGCGTCGCATCCCGTCTACCAATACCTGGAGCGACGCTACGGCCTGACGCTGAAGAGTTTTCATTGGGAACCGGGGGAAACCCCGGGTGAGGAAGCATGGGAAGCCTTTGAATCCAGCCGCTCCGAGCTCAAGGTCAAATGGATGCTGTGGGAGGGGCAGCCCAGTGAGGAGACGATGGTTCGCATGCGGGCATTTGGCGTTGAACCGCTTGTGTTTCCGACGGGGGGAGGCATTCCCGAGGAGGGTGATTTCCTCGACCTGATGAGGGGCAATATCCATCGGCTCTCGGAGGCATTGAATCCGTAGGCGCCGATCATCGTTGGTTCGCGCGGAGGGCTCGGAAGTAGCATCGCGGTCGGTCCACCGGAAGGTCGATCGGGTATCGGAGCCATCCGGTGTCAGAAAGGCGGATGGACGTCAAAGGAGTCCAAGTCTGCAAGTCGCCAGACTGCTCGAGGTGGATGGCTTCATGAGAAAGCCCTTGAAGATGGAGGACGAGTTGTCCTTCGAGGGATTCGATTCTCATTTTAAGGGGGGTTGCGGTGGCCGGGTGAATCATCAGAACACGATGACTCAAAGTGGAGGCCCGGTTGGTGGTATCGCTCACCGTGATCCGGAACGTCTCCGGTTCGTCTTCTAGCTCGATGGATTCCGCCTCCCCCCGAATCAGAAGGGTGGTTGTTTCACCGGGATCAAGTGTTCCCTCCTCAGGGTGCACGGTCAGTTCAGGCCGGTCCAGGCGGGCCGTCCATGCCCCCGTGGCCTGGCCATGGTTTTCGATTTGATACTCGAAAACGACCGGCATGGGTCCGGCGGTCGCGCCGAGCGTTTTGCTGGCCGGTTCGTCGGGAAGAACGGTTAATGCCGACGACTGGCCTTGAACAATGACTCGGGCAAGGATGATCAGGGGGGCGACCTGTTCATCCCTTGAGACCATTCGAACGACGGTCTCGTGAACCCCGGGGCGCAGGTGGTTGATGGCGGGCGTGAATCGGAGGGACACCGACTCGCTGGCACCTGCGGCGATTTGACCGGTTTGGGGGGCGGCATGGACCCACGATGCGTCACTGGTCGCCGTCCAGTCAATGAGGCGGGTCCCGTCGTTGACCAAGGTGTAGATCCGACTCAGGGGATAAAAGGGCCCCCCTTGCCCGCCGGCGGTTGCCAAGCTGAATCGGGGAATCAGTTCCCAGTTTGTCTCGTTTCCGTTCACCACGAGTTGAAGGCGTCGCCGCACCGATCCTGTGCCGGAACTCAGGTTTTCAAACACGATGTTGGCAAAATAGCTTCCGGGGGCAAGGGATGAGGCTGTGGGGTTGATCCGTACCGCCACAGCCTCGGCCTGTCCTGCCCCCAAAACGCCCTGCGTTTTCGAGAGAAGAGCCCAGTCCTGATCCGATGTGGTCCGCCATGCCAAGCGATCGGACCCGGTATTGAGAAGTTGAAATTCGGGGGTATTGGTTATTCCATCGGGATTCCTGACCACCTGCAAATCGCGTTCCGGTCCGACAATCAGGCCGCTGCTTGAGAGGGGGCTGAATGCGATGGTCTGTTCGTTTCGGAGGAGCCGGTTACCGTTAAAAAGGTACTGGGCTGCCAAGAACCCGCCATCGTTTTCCAGACCGATCGTCGCGCCCGATCCGCCGGCCAGCCTGCTTCCCGGAAGGATGTCGCGGTATTGGAATACGATTCGTTGCGTCCCCTCCTCGAGGATGGCTTGGAAACTGAGGGGAAGGGCGTTGTTTCCGATATTGAGCGGGACGCCATCCCACGTCACGACCAAGCGTCGATGAGGGGGCGATCCCATGAGGCCGTATTCGATGTGCCCGCCGCTCGTGGGATTGAGATCGTCCCAATACGGTGCGATGAGGGCGTTGGGGGCGGCGGGTTCGGGAATCGATTGATTGGATGCCGCCGCGAGGTCTTCGGGATCGAATCCCATCACGCCGTTTGATCCGACGTAGATTCGATCCCGAGGTCGGGCGTAGAAGGGAAAGAGAAAGGGGAGAGGGATTGGGTGGCTGATGCCCTCATTACCAAGATCGAGGCGGATCGGGTTGTCGATCGTTACCCAGTTGAAGAAATCGAGTTCGACCCGGTAGTTGGCGATGACGGCGATGGATTGGGTTCGACTGACGGAAAACCCGTCCTGAGATTCCACCCGGAGGGTCACCGGGAAATTACCGGCTCGATTGTAGGTGTGAAAGGGATTGGGGAGGCCGCTGATCCGGGATCCGTCGCCGAAATCCCAGTGCCAATTGACTATCTGGCCGAGGGATTGATCCTTAAAACTGACGCGAAGGGGAGGGGTCCCTCCGTTCGGTGACATCGTAAATCCGGCCACCAGATCGGGGCCCAGGGCGAGGGCGAGGTTGAGTCGGCCCTCAGAGACACATCGTCCTCTAAGGCTGGGGAGCGGATCGACGGTGGCAATCATTCGAGCGGCGATTTCACTCGCGCTGGCGGAGGGAAAGTGCGCCCGCATCAGGGCGGCCGCGCCCGAAACAATCGGGGCCGACATCGATGAGCCGCTGGCCAGGTCATAGGCCCGATCCGAACGGCCCCAGGTGGAAAAAATCGCGTTGCCGGGGGCGGCGATGTCGACGGTGGTGGCACCGTAGTTCGAATAGGTTGCCAGCGCGTCGCGATGGGTCGTTGCAGCGATAGAGAGCACATTGCTCTGCGGATAGTTGGCCGGGTAGAGGGGGATCACATCGTTGTTTCGGCGCTCGTTGCCGGCGGCGGCGACAATGAGCACGTCTTCCTGGAAGGCGCGACCAATGGCACTGCTCAAGGCTCCCGAGAAGGCGTTGCTACCCCAACTATTGTTGATGATATCGGCGCCATTGTTGATGGCGTAGTTGATGCATTGAATGGCATCCGACGTCGCGCCTTCTCCAAACCGATTGAGGAAGCGCAGCGGCATGAGTTTGACGTTCCAGGCGACTCCGGTGCTCCCCTTGCGATTATCACCCACCGCCCCCACTAAACCGGAGACGTGGGTGCCATGGCCTGTGTCGTCACTGGGATCGCCGTGATCCCGGATTGAGTTGATGCCGTGGATGTCATCGATGATCCCGTTTTGATCGTCGTCCTTCCCGTTCCCAGCGATTTCACCAGGGTTGTGCCAGAGATTGGGACGCAAATCCTCGTGAGTCAGCCGAGCGCCGGTATCAATGATGGCGACCGTCACCTCGGTCGCATCGGTTCGGATGGCCCAACCGTCGAGAGCGCTGATGTCGGCCCCTTGGGATCCCCCTTGCCGACCGGTGTTTTCGAGATGCCATTGGCTCCCATCGGCGAAGAACGGATCATTGGGTGCCACGGTGGCGAATTGGAGGTAATCGGGCTCGACGAGTTGGAATAGGCCCGAGCGGAGTGAAATCGATAAGGCTTCGCGGACACTGGTGGAGGGGCCCAGGGTCCAAACCTGAAGACCGTTGAGTTCCCTGAAACGGTCTTTGACGACGGCCCCTAATCGAAGCCTCAGTGTCTCGACCGCATCGGGATGGGCCTGGGATGAGGGGCGGACTAGGAGGTGGTTGGGAACGTGAGGATGCAAGGGGGCCTGTCGACTGAGACTGGCATGAACGCCAATCGTGGAAACAAGGGTAAGGAGGCCCGCGAGAATTCGCATCAAGGCGTCGCCTCGGTTCCCCTCCCGGGCGAGGGAAGTATCGGGGCGTCGACTGCCTTTCGAATCAGCGATCAAAGACCTCCTGTTGCTCCTCGTTTCTGGACGTTTTGTCATGATGACCATCGGGTCCAGTGGCTTCATCGTCGCCAACCGTAAATGCGCGGCGCAATGCTCCCCAAGTCGATTCCGTGCTGGAGTCCCGATCGATTCGTTCACCAGTTGGTGAGCGGAGAACCCATCGCCAGCGGGGCATGAGAGCATCCCTTCGGCGTTTTCGACGTGGTCTAGTAGCCCTCTCAAAGGGGTGCATATTTTGTGCCAAGATCTCCTGAGATCC
>MDTE01106723.1_pt1 | contig 11245 bp, 10 predicted proteins | sample 811231 | NCBI WGS metagenome assembly MDTE01 (sample SAMN05326651, study PRJNA326480) | marine metagenome | isolation source: seawater | place: Indian Ocean: Red Sea | collected 2010 | reverse complement strand
GCAAGCTAGAAAACCAATTTATAAATCATCTATAAATAACTATGAAAATTATAGTAATTATTTAGATATGTTTAAAAAAATAGATGAATTTAAAGTAGAATAAAAAAAAGGCCCTGTATAAATACAGGGCCTTTAAATATTTTTACTAATACTAATTAAAATGCAAAAGTCACACCAACTTCAGTGTGTTCTGATTCATTATTAGCTGAATTAGTAACATTATCAGCATGGTTTCTGTGAACTTTAAACGTCATACCACCACTTGTGTACGATGCAGACCAACCATCAGCTTCTTCGTCAGTGCCTACTGTGCTGTCATTGTTTTCGTGATTTTGGTATGAAATAGAAATTTCATCATTAACTGCGTATAGAATACCCCATCTAGTCTGCTCATCGTCAGCAGTAGAACCTGAAGTTTCTACGTCACTCATTTGGTAACCAAATGTTACAGGACCATATACATAAGTTGCATATATAGTTGTGTGATCATCAGTTTGCCCTGCAGTAGCTGAAGCTTTCTCTCCAGTACCAAATCCAACTTCTAAACCATCCATTGGATCTATTTTAACGAAAGCACTTACTGAAGATGCTGCACCACCTGCTCCTGCTACGCCACCATTAGCTGAACCAGCTTGACCTTTTGGTCCGTAACCTACGCCGATTTCAACCATGTCGCCCATAGTATTTGAGTAGTGGAAACCTTGTGTTCCACCAGATACAGTACCTGATAAACCTCCAGCTGTACCAGAACCATCAACATCAATACCATTTCCTACATCTTCGTCAGCAGTTGGCATCATATCTTTGATTTTTCCAATACCTCTAGCGCCAGTGTCAGCTTCATAGTTTAATGAACCCATGTCGCCCATATCAATAGTCATACCTAGACCAGTTGAGCTACCATCTTTCAATGTTTGAGACACAGAAACTGTCCAACCATTGTCCATTTCACCAGAACCACTGAATGATAGAGATTTATTTAATCCCCATCTACTACCGTCAACTCCTACAGCTACTTCGTCAGCTGCTTGTGTATCTTCTGAACCAGATTTACCAGTGTATGTTAAGTTAGCAGTACCACTAACTGTAACAGCTCCAGCAAATGCAGAAGTTGCAACCAATGAACCAGCAAGAGCTGTTAAACCAGCTTTTTTCCAGTTTTTCATAGTTTTCTCCTATTTGTTTTTTATTAATTAATTAATAATTAAGCCTATAAAAATAATTTTATAGACTCGGAAAAAATACCACAAATGAACCACTTTATTAGGAAATTTCTATAAAATACTGATATTTTCGATTAGTGTTGCAAAATTATCACTAAAATATATCTTTTTTATGGATTAATTTTTGTGATAATCAAACCTTTATAACATTATGAAAATCAACAGTTTTATAGATAAATTTATATCTTATCCATTATACATTATTTTTTTATTAAGTCTTGTATCATTTTTTTTAGCTTCTTGCGCAGCTTTAAAACCAAAAAAAGTTGATTTAAGAGAAGTCCCTGGAAACCCTAAAGATAAAAGAGAAAAAAATATACGTGAAGGAAAAGCTTTTAGACTTATGGGAATGGCAGATAAAAAATCTGGTAATTTTCAATTTGCTTCTTCAAACGAAATGTGGAGAGCATCACTTGATTTATTAGATTTTACTCCGTTATCAAATGTTGATTATTCGGGTGGAGTAATTATTACCGATTGGTTTAGTGAAAATAGCGATCAAGATCCAATAAAAATTACAGTTAGATTTTTATCAAATGAAATTAGAGCTGATGGACTTAAAGTTATTATTCACAAAAAAATCTGCAAAAAAAGTGATAAAGATAATTGTAAAGTAATACTGGAAAATTCAACTCTTGGCCAAGAAATTAAATTAGCAATTTTAAAAAAAGCAGCAATGATAGAAGATGGTGAGAGGTCTAAAGATCCCAAATATAGTGAAACTGGACCGGGAAGACCAGATGGCAATGATTAATTTAATAAAATCACTTAAATAGTTATATTTTAGAAATACTTAATTAACTAAAAATGGATAGATATAATTTTAAAGTAATCGAAAACAAATGGCAAAAATTTTGGGAAGAAAATAAAGTCTATGAAACAAAGTTAGATAAGAGTAAAAAAAAATTTTATTGTCTTGAAATGTTTCCTTACCCTTCTGGTAAAATTCATATGGGTCATGTAAGAAATTATACAATAGGTGATGTCCTAGCTAGAATAAAATCAATGCAAGGATATAATGTTTTACATCCTATGGGCTGGGACTCTTTTGGTCTACCAGCTGAAAATGCCGCAAAAGAAAATAACTTACATCCAAAAAATTGGACTGAATCAAATATTTCAATGATGAAAAATCAATTAAAAAAAATGGGCTTATCTTTGGATTGGAATAGAGAAATATCAACTTGCTCTGAGGACTACTATAAACATCAACAACTTTTTTTCCTTGAATTATATGAAAAAGGATTAGTTTATAGAAAAGAAAATTATGTCAATTGGGATCCGGTTGAACAAACTGTTCTAGCAAATGAACAAGTAATTGATGGCAAGGGTTGGAGATCTGGAGTTCCAGTTGAAAGAAAAAAATTAAATCAGTGGTTTTTTAATATCTCTAAATTTTCAGAAGAGCTACTTGAAGGACTTGATAATTTAAAAAATTGGCCAGATAAAGTAAAAACTATGCAAAAAAACTGGATAGGCAAATCTTTTGGATGTGAAATTGATTTTAAAATTGAAGGTAATTTACCAATAAATAAAATTAAATGTTTTACTACAAGACCAGATACTTTATTTGGTTTTTCTTTTTTAGCTGTCTCTGTTGATCACCCAATTTCAAAGCATTTTTTAAAAGATCCAGAATTTATTAAATTCAGGGAAGAATGTTCTAAAACAGGGACAACAGAAGAATCTATTGCTCTAGGCGAAAAAATAGGCTTTAAAACTAATCTATTTGCTATTAATCCATTAGATGAAAAACAAAAAGTACCAGTATTTTTTGCAAATTTTGTATTAATGGATTATGGCTTTGGGGCAGTATTTGGTTGCCCAGCACATGATCAGAGAGATTTAGATTTTGCAAATAAATATAATTTAAAAATCAAAACTGTAGTCAGACCAATCGACGAAGATAATAATTTTGTAGTACAAAAAGAAGCTTATACGGGACCTGGATTAATAATTAATTCTAAATTTTTAGATGGTTTAAAAGTACCTGATGAGTCAATAATAAAAACTATAAAAATTATTGAAGAAAAAGAAATAGGGAAAAAAAAAATTAATTTTAGATTAAAAGATTGGGGTGTATCCCGACAAAGATATTGGGGATGCCCAATACCAATGGCTTACGATAAAAATGGTAATGTTTTTCCTATACCAAAAAAAAATTTACCAGTAAAATTACCAGAAAATATTGATCTAAATTCTAAAGGTAATCCACTAGATAATGCAAATGAGTGGAAAAAAATTAAAATTAATGGACAAGAATTGACTAGAGAAACAGATACCTTAGATACATTTGTAGACTCCTCATGGTATTTTATTAGATTTTGTTCTCCAAATAATAAAAATTATGGTTTTGACTATGAAGAAATGAAATATTGGATGCCAGTTGATCAATATATAGGTGGGGTTGAACATGCTATATTACATTTACTTTATTCAAGATTTTTTACTATGGCTTTAAATTATAAAAACGACAATTTTAATTTATATGAACCATTTAAAGGATTATTCACTCAAGGAATGGTTTGCCATGAAACATATAAAAATAAAGATAACAAGTGGTTAAGCCCTGATGAAGTTGAAACCAAAGATGGGAAAAATTATTTTTTAAAAGACAATCCAAGCAAAAAAATAATAGTTGGTCCATCTGAATCAATGTCAAAATCAAAAAAAAATACCATAGACCCAGAAAAAATTATTGAAAATTATGGTGCAGACTCTGTTAGATTATTCATGTTATCAGATAGTCCACCAGAAAAAGATGTTCAATGGTCTGATCAAGGTATGGTTGCTTGTTATAAATTTATTCAAAAATTATGGACATTACATGAAAAAATTAAAACTAAATTAAAAAAACAAGAAAGTTCTGAAGGAAAAAATGACGAACTTACAAAGTTTACTAATCAATTAATTGATAAAATAAATAAAAATGTAGAAAAATTTAACTATAATGTAATTATCGCGAACATTTATGAAACCTACAATTTTTTTAATGAAAAAATTAATGATTCTATTAACACAAATTCTTTAAATGAAAATTATAAAAAAATCTTATCTTTATTACTTCCTATAATTCCTCATTTTGCAACTGAATGCCTTGAAGATTTAAAAATTAACCATAACGTAAAATGGCCTTTGATTGATAAAAAATTTTTAATTAGTGATGAAACAAATATTGTAATTCAAGTTAACGGAAAAAAAAGATCAATTGTTAATTGTAAAAAAGGAATATCTGAAGAATCTTTAATGAAAATTATAAAAAAAGATCTGAAAATTAACAAATTTATTAATAATAAAAAAAATATTAAAAGTATTTATATTAAAGATAAACTGTTAAATTTAGTGATTAAAACATGAAAAAAAAAATTATAATAATCTTAAGTTTTTTATTGCTGTTTAGTTGTGGTTTTGAACCTATTTATTCTAAAAAAAAAATTGAAAACAAATTAAATTTTTCAATAAACAGCATTGAATTTTCAGGAGAAAATATTATTAATCAATTTTTAAAAAACAATTTAAAGAGTTATGTTAATATTGAATCAAAACCTATTAAATATCATTTAAGCATAAATTCTAAAAAAATTACTACAATTACATCAAAAAATAAAAAAGGAAATCCTGAATTATTTTATATGAAAATAATTATTAACTTAGGTGTATATAAAGATGGTATTTTAAAAAAATCTACAGCTTTAGAAGATGGATTTGAATATAAAAATAAATCAAATAAATTTGAATTAGAAAAATATGAAAAATCTATAAGTAAAAATATAGCTTCTAGACTTGCTAAAAATATAATAGATCAATTATATTAAATCCAATGATATATAAGGCATTTGAAATTAATAAAATTAACTTAAGTAAAATTAATTTATTTCTCTTTTATGGTGAAAATGAAGGATATAAAAATGAAACTATAAAGAATGCATTTGAAAAAAATTATTATAATAAAACTTATAAATATGATGAAAAAGAAATTTTAGAAAAAAAAGAAGATTTTTTTAATAGTATTTTATCTAAGTCCTTTTTTGAAAATGAAAAACTTATAATTATATTAAGGGCAAGTGATAAAATAAAAGATATTATAGAAGAAATATCTCTAAAAGAAATTAACGATATAAAAATAATTTTATCATCATCTATATTAGAAAAAAAATCTAAATTAAGAGATTTTTTTGAAAAACATAAAAGTGCAGTTTGTATAGCTTTTTATGCTGATAATACTCAAGTTTTGAACAAGATTACCTATGATTTTTTTAATAAAAAAAAAAATATCTATATCACAGCAAACAATTAATTTGTTAGTTGAAAGATGCAAAGGTAATAGAGAAAATTTAAATAATGAATTAATAAAAATAGAAAATTTTTCTAAAAACAAAAAAAAAGTTGAATTTGAGGATATTTTAAAACTTACAAATCTGGCAGAAAATTATAATGCATCTGAACTTGCTGACAATTGTTTATTAAAAAATATTAAAAAAACAGCTAATATAATAAATGAAAATAACTATTCTAATGATGATTGTATTTTAATCATAAGAACACTTTTAGGTAAAGCAAAAAGAATACTTAGATTAAGAGAGGAATTAAAAAATAAAAATAGTATTGATCATGTGATAACAAATTTTAAACCAAGTATTTTTTGGAAAGATAAAGAAATAGTAAAACAACAGTTAACTTATTGGTCTACTGAAAAAATAAGTGACATGATAATAAAAATCAATGAAACTGAGTTGCTAATAAAAAAAAATTCAACAATTTCATTAAATATATTATCTGATTTTATTTTAAATCAAGCTAAAAAATAACTAATAGTTTAGCTTTACAATTTCAATCAATCTATTCAATTGATCAATATCCTTATATTCAAAATATATTGATCCTGAATTATTTTTTTTATTTTTTATAAAAACATTTAATCCGATTTTATCTTTTAAAGAATTTTCCAATTGTCTTAAATTAGGATCTCGAGAAATAAATTTTGGTATTTTTTTTGTTTTAAATAATTTAACTAAACTTTCAGCTTGTCTAACAGATAGTTTTTTTTCTACAATTTTTTTTGCAACGAAAAGTGCATTTTCAAGACCAACTAAAACTTTGGCATGGCCTTGTGATAACTTATTATTTTCAATTAATTCGGTTATTTCTTTTGGAAGAGTTAAAAGCCTTAAACAATTTGATATATGACTTCTACTTTTACCTATAAATTTTGCAACTTTTTCATGATCATAGCTAAAATCACTAATTAATCTTTGGTATCCATTAGCTTCCTCTATTGGATTTAAATCATGTCTTTGAACATTTTCTACTATAGCAAATTCTAATGATTTAAGATCATCTGCTTTAGTAATTACAACTGGAACTTCATGGAGTCCTGCATTTTGTGCAGCAATCCATCTTCTTTCACCTGCGATAATTTCATACTTTTTATTATGATCTTTTGACTTTCTTACGATAATCGGCTGAATTATACCTCTTTCTTTAATTGAATTCGATAGTTCCTCTAAATTTTCTTTATTAAAATTTTTTCTTGGCTGGAATTTGTTTCTTACCAAATCAGTGATTGATAGTTTATTTACATCAGTATTAACTCTACTATCTCCAATTAGGGAAGATAATCCTCTACCTAATCCTTTTCTAATTTTAAATGCATCCATTACGCTGCACTCACAAAAGTTTCCTGTTTACTTAAAAATTCTTCAGTAAAATTAAAATAAGATTTACTTCCAGGACACAATTTATCATAAATTAAAACTGGTACACCGTGAGAAGGTGCTTCTGAAAGTCTTACATTTCTTGGGATAACTGTTGAATAAACTTTTTCTCTAAAATAATCTCTCGCCTCTTTTTCAACCTGACCAGAAAGTTTATTTCGTTTATCATACATAGTTAATAGTATTCCTTTTATTTTTAATTCGGAGTTTAAATGAATTTTAATTCTTTCAATTGTTTTCATTAATTGTGTAAGGCCCTCAAGGGCAAAGAACTCCGTTTGAAGTGGCACAATTAATGAATTCGACGCAACAAGAGCCATTACCGTAAGTAAACTAAGAGATGGTGGACAATCTATGAATATATAATCATATTTTCCACTAAAATCGTTTAAATAAGCCATTATTTGCTCTTTTAAAATAAAAGCTCTTCTACTATCTCCTGCAGTTTCGACTTCAAGACCAGACAAATCGACATTTGATGAGATCAAATCAAGGTTTGAAAATTGTGTTTTTTTTATAACATCAACAATTTTTTTTGTTCCATTAAGTACTGCATAAATTGTTTTCTCTGAACTTTCAGAATTAGAAATTCCTAAACCTGTCGTAGCATTTCCCTGAGGATCTAAATCTATAACCAAAATTTTTTTATTTTTTTGAGCTAGCCCCGCTGTTAAATTTATTGCAGTAGTAGTTTTGCCAACTCCACCCTTCTGATTTATTATTGATAATATTTCTGTCTTAGACATTTTTTTTTATATTTTTAATATTTATTAAAAATGAATCTTTATTTGTTATGCTCCCTTTCTTCTTATACTCAAATTTCCAAGTCTTAATAGAGTCCTCTAATATTTGTTTTCCATTTTTCCCCATGAAGACAACCAAATTTGAATAATTTTTAAAATTTTTTTCAACTATCTGTAAAATTATTGGAAGAGGTTTAAAAGCTCTAGCAATTATGGTCCCTGATGTTAAATTTTTTTCCTTGGATAAATCTTTTTTAAAAATACTTACGTTTAATTTAAGCTTCTCTTTAACTTCTTCTAAAAAGACACTTTTATGATGACTTTTTTCGTATAAATTCATATTAATTTTAATATTTTTTCCTTTCAGTAGAATTGCTAGGACTATTCCTGGCAAACCGGCTCCTGAACCTAAGTCTGTACATATTTTTTTATTTAAGTCAATAAAATCAATGGCTTGTGCACAATCAATAATATGTCTTATAATAAAATCATGGCTATTTTTCCTGCTAATTAAGTTAATTTTTGTATTTTTTTCTAAAACTATATCTTTATAATGCTCCAATAAGGTTAATGTTTCACGTGAAACGTTAAATTTATCTAAAATTTGGTATTTCTTAAAATCTATAACCATTAAGCTATATGCTTAATAGACTTTCTTTTAACATGTGACAACAAAATATACACAGCAGCTGGAGTAATTCCATCAATTCTTAAAGCTTGGCCCATGGTTTTAGGTCTAATTTTCTTAAATTTATATTTTACCTCATTTGAAAGACCATTTAAGCTATCATAGTTAATTTTATCTGGAATTAATAGATTTTCATCCCTTTTAAAGGCCAAAATATCAGCTTTTTGCTTCTTTAAATAACCATTATAATGAGCATTTATTTCAATTTGATCATCAATTTCATTATTAAAAAAAGGAATTTCAGGCCAAATTTTTCTAATTTTTACCATATCAACACCTTTCTGTGTTAATATTTCAAATGCTTTTCTATAAGAACCATCTTTAGCAATTTTAATATCGTATTTCGACACTTTTGAAGGAGTTATACTTAAGTTCAACATTTTTTTATTAATAATTGCAATTTTTGAAGACTTATCATTAAAATAATCAATACGATTACTAGAAATTAGGCCTATTTTGCTTCCTTTATTTGTTAATCTTTGATCGGCATTATCAGCTCTTAATGAAAGCCTATATTCAGCTCGTGATGTAAACATTCTATACGGTTCTGCAACACCTTTAGTAACTAAATCATCAATCATAACTCCTATATATGCATCTGACCTATCTAATATAAATGGTTCCATCTTTTTTATTGATAACGCTGCATTTATACCAGCAATTAAACCTTGTGCTGCTGCTTCTTCATAACCAGTAGTGCCATTAATCTGACCAGCCAAATAAAGATTATGAATTTTTTTTGTCTCTAGTGTCAAAAATAACTCCCTAGGATCAACAAAATCGTATTCAATTGCATATCCAGGCTGTAAAATTTTAACATTCTCTAAACCATTGATATTATTACATATTTCTTTCTGAATTTCTTCTGGAAGCGAGGTAGAAATCCCATTTGGGTAAACAACATGACTATTTAAGCCTTCAGGTTCTAAAAATATCTGATGTCGATCTTTATCAGAAAACTTTACTATCTTATCTTCAATAGATGGACAATATCTTGGTCCAACACCAATAATAGATCCGGAATACATAGCACTTCTTTTTAAATTTTTAGAAATTATTTTATGAACTTCTTGATTTGTATAGGTCACCCGGCATGAAACTTGTTTGTTCAAATTTTTCTTAGTCAGAAACGAAAAAAAATAAGGATCGTCATCTGCACGTTGCTCTTCTAAATTTTTGAAATTAATTGTTCGAGAATCTAATCTTGGTGGTGTTCCTGTTTTTAATCTTCCAATTTTAAAATAATATTTTTTTAATTGTTCTGTTAAACCAGTGGAAGGTTTTTCATTTATTCTTCCGGCTGGAATTTTTTTTTCACCAACATGAATTAAACCATTTAAAAAAGTACCAGTTGTTAAAATAAGTTTACTACAAATAATTTTTTTTCCTGACTCTGTCATGAATCCATTTACGGAATTTTTATCAAAAATAAAACCTACTACTGGATCAGAAAAAACGCTTAAATTACAATAGTTTAGCAGTTTTTCTTGCATATATTTCTTATATAATGATCTATCAGATTGAGTTCTAGGGCCTCTTACAGCTGGGCCTCTGCTTCTATTTAACAGTCTGAACTGTATGCCTGATTTATCTGCTACTTCACCCATCACGCCATCAAGTGCATCTATTTCTCTAACAAGATGTCCTTTTCCTAATCCACCAATTGCAGGATTACATGACATTTCGCCTATAGTTTTAATGTTATGAGTAAAAAGCGCAGTATTCACTCCTAGACGAGCAGATGCTGCTGCAGCTTCACATCCTGCATGTCCTCCACCAATCACTACTACATCAAAAAATAAATCATTTTTCATATTTCTAATTTATATTTGATCTATTATTTTACAAGAATTCTCTAAAAATGATAAAAAAAGCTAATAAAATCAACGTTTATTTGCCTATGCAAAAATCATTAAAAATTGAACCCAAAATCTCCTCAACATCGATTTTACCAACAATTATTCCTAAGTGTCTTGTTGCAAGCCTAAGATCTTCTGCAGCTATATCGAAATCCTGAAGTTCATTTTTTTTCTGAAATTGTTCAAGTTGAAAAACACATTGCTCTAAATGTTGTCTATGTCTTTCTCTAGTAATTAAAATATTTTCAACATTAATAAATTGAGTCTTTAACTTATTTTTAATTAACTTAATTAGTTCATCTAAATTTTTTTCTGTTTTTAAAGAAATGTAAATTGGATTAAATTTTTTAAATTCACTAACGATATTATCTACACCAAGATCTAATTTATTAATCACTAAAATAGATTTATTAGAGACTAAATCATTCAAAAAACTAGTAAAATCAACACTTTTTGGCTCTATTATAACTATATTCAAATCAGCACTTTCTGCCTTTTTCAAAGCTAAACGAATTCCTTTTTTTTCTATTTCATCCTTAGACTCTCTTATTCCAGCAGTATCAGATACAATAACAGGTAAACCATCTATATTTAAATGTGTTTCAATCACATCTCTTGTTGTACCCGCTATTTCTGAAACTATAGCAACTTCTCTTCTTGATAAGTAATTCAACAAACTGGATTTGCCAGCATTAGTTGGTCCTACAATTGCAATTTTAAATCCTTCCCTTATTCTCTCTCCAACTTTTTGATCATCTAGAACTTTTTTAATTTCATTTTTTACTTTCTCAGAGCTTTCTTTTATACCTTTTAGTATATCTTTAGGAAGATTTTCATCAGGAAAATCAATTTTAGCTTCAATGTTAGATAAAATTTTCAGTAAAGCTTCACGCCAAGAATTATAAATTTCTGAATGTTTGCCTGACATGATTTTTACTGCTTGTTGTCTTTGAATTTCTGTTTCTGAAGAAATCAAATCAGCAATACTTTCTGCTTTAAGTAAATTTATTTTTCCATT
>MDTE01184821.1_pt1 | contig 11246 bp, 7 predicted proteins | sample 811231 | NCBI WGS metagenome assembly MDTE01 (sample SAMN05326651, study PRJNA326480) | marine metagenome | isolation source: seawater | place: Indian Ocean: Red Sea | collected 2010 | reverse complement strand
AGGAGAAAGTGGATGTGGAAAAAGTACACTAGGTCGAACAATAATTGGACTTCACAAACCAAGTGCAGGCGAAATTCAATTCACTGGTCAGAGTATTCTAAATATTTCCCGCCGAAAAAGAAAAGAACTCAGTAGGAAGATACAAATAATTTTCCAAGATCCTGCAGGAAGTTTGAATCCTAGGCGGAAGATTGGCGAAACTTTGATGGCACCACTAGTGGTACATAACCTTTACAAAAAAAGTCAACGAAAACAAAAAATTGAAGAGTTGATTCGAGAAGTAGGACTTGATCTCTATCACCTAGACCGTTTTCCACATGAATTATCAGGGGGTCAAAAACAAAGAGTAGGGATAGCAAGGGCATTGGCTCTAAATCCTGAATTTTTAATCTGTGATGAACCAGTTTCTGCTCTTGATGTGTCCGTTCAAGCTCAAATTATTAATCTCCTTCAGGATTTACAGAATAAATTTAAATTCTCTTATCTATTTATTTCACATGATTTAAGTGTTGTTTATCATATAAGTGATCGAGTATTAGTTATGTATCTTGGTAAAATTGTTGAAGTTGCATCATATAATGAGCTTTACAAAGAACCTCTTCATCCTTATACACAAATTTTGTTGAATTCCAATCCCGTTTTAGATCAGCATAAAGCAAGTAAAACAACCAATTATATAGGAGAATTAAATTTAAGGACAAAGCCAACCATTGGTTGCAGTTTTTCAGATCGGTGTCCAATGGCTATTGAAGTTTGCAATCAAAAACAACCAAGTCTTTTTTATAAAGATGACCACCATGCAGTAGCTTGTCATTTGTATTCATAATGATCATGAAGTTTTTGACGTTCAAATTGAAGAACTAGTTTCGATTTACTATCTAATCGATATAAAATCCTATTTTTAAAAACTGATTTATATTTTTGGACCTGAATTCAACTCTTAATTTAATTTTTTTGAAATTAATTTAAAACCATCCTTAATATTTGACCGTTGAATAACAAATTGAGAAAAAATCTTTAAATGAAATTCTTTAAAAAGTTTTTCTCAACCTTGGATCAAGATAATCTCTTAAACCATCTCCTAAGAAATTTGCAGCAATTGAAATACTAAAAATTGCTAAGCCAGGAAATGATCCAATCCACCAGTAACCAAAATTTTCCATACCATTTGCAACCATAGCTCCCCACTCCGGATTCGGAGGTGGTGCCCCTAATCCTAAGAAACTCAACCCTGAAAAAATAAGTATTGCGTTTCCCAAGTCAAGAGTTCCCATTACGATAATCGGACCTATACTGTTTGGAAGAACTTCTACAATCATCGTCCGGCTTTCAGAAGCTCCCATAGTACGTGACGCGTCGACATATTCATTCTGTTTAATGTAAATCACCATACTACGCATAACTCGTGCATAATTTGGCCACGAGACAATAACCATAGCTAATATTGTGTTGTAAAGGCTTGGCCCCAATGCAGCTGTAATCGTCATGGCCAATATAATGGCTGGAAATGCCATAACCATTTCAGATATTCTCATCATGATGTCATCTATCAGGCCGCCGAAATAACCAGCAAAGGCACCAAAAAGTGATCCCACTGTACCAGCAATAAGCACCGTTAAAATACCTGCTGTCAAAGACAAACGGCTTCCAACTATGACTCTGCTGAATATATCACGACCAAGAGTGTCAGTCCCAAACCAATGTTGTAATGAAGGGGGTTTGAAACGATGGGCAAGATTTTGGGCCAAAGGGTCATGAGGTACAATCTGATATGAAAAAATAGCGAGAAATATCCAAATTATACATATTAATACTCCCAGCATGAACAAAAGGTTTCCTTTTGGCCAACTACTAAAACCTGGGGTCATGATTTAATTTTCTTTTAAGATAAATTTAGGACCAAAGATTAAATTAATTTATTGGTAACGGATCCTTGGATCAATGATCCCATAAAGGACATCAACAACAAGATTGATGATTAAATAATTTACTGCAATGACCAGGGCTACTCCTGAAATGGCTGGAAAATCTAATGATACAGCTGATCTATAAGCATACATACCAATACCTGGCCATGAAAATATAGTTTCTACTAAGACTGCACCTCCCAGTAAGTTTCCAAATCCCAGTCCAATTACGGTAATCACAGGTATGAAGGCATTTCCAAATGCATGGCGGATAACTACTGCAGTTTCACCTAAACCCTTTGCGCGTGCAGTACGAATGTAATCCATGGACATCGTTTCAAGTAAACTTGATCGGTTTGTTCTCGTTATCAAACCCATAGTAAATGCACCTAAAACCAGGGCTGGCCAGAAAGCATGACGGAATGACTCTTCAGCAATCGACCATTTTTTCTGAATTAGAGCATCAATGATAAAAAAATTGGTAATCGGATCTGGTGGTGTGGACCAAGCCCCCAACCTTCCTGGCCCAGGCGACCATCCTAATTGAAAATAAAAAATATAAAGTACAAGAAGAGCAAACCAGAAACTAGGGATAGAGACACCCGTCACTGAAATGGTTCTAAGTAGATGATCGATAAAACTGTTCTGCCATGTTGCGGATAAAACACCAAAAAGAATTCCAAACACTGTTGCGATGATTATCGCAATTAATGCCAATTCTATCGTTGCGGGTAAGTATTGTTTTAGATCTTCGAGGACAGGTCGATTCGTTCGAAATGATGTACCTAGATCACCTTGGGCTAGATTTTTGATGTACTTAATGTACTGGATATGTAAAGGTTGGTCTAAGCCCCATCTTGCGCGGAATGCAGCTACAACTTCCTTATCGCTTAAACTCCTCTGACTTAGGTAAGCTAACTCTGGTTCACCTGGAACCATTTGAGTAAGCAAAAAAACCATCGTTGTAATACCGAACACAAGTATTACCAAAAAAAGTAATCTTCGAACTATGTATTTTAGCAACCCCAAATTTACCTTTATAATATAGAGTTACAAATCGTGGCTCGTAAATAATGAATAAATTTATCCCGAGCCACGACTAGCTCGAATCTTAAATAACTTTTACTAATGTTCTTTATTTTTTAATTTTTAAAACTAATTTAGTTTTTTACAATTTGATCAAGTTCAAGCTGGTAATAGTTTGTATAAGCATTCTCTATATTATCTCGAACTGCAAATTGTCTACCTAATTGTAATAGAAAAGCATAGGGTCCATCTTCTGCATCAATTCTTTGTATTTTTTCCAACAAAGCGCCCCTCGTTACATCATCCGTTTCGGACTTTGCTTTTTTAATCAAAGCAGCTAACTCAGGATGCATGTCCGCGCTCCAATTGACTCTATCTCCTCCAACTTTTTCCCCTGGACCAAAAGCTAGTTGGTTATTTGGATCTGGATAGTCAGGCCCCCAACCCCAGATGGCAAAAGCCTGCTTACCTGCTCGGTATTCAGCAAGACCAACCATAATTTCACTGGTTTTTATTTCTGCAATAATACCAATTTGAGCTAAATCAGAAGCAATTTTTTCCCCCAACACGGTCCAACTTACACCTTGCATAGCATAAGTCGCCACATCAAAAACAATCGTAAATCCATCTGGATAACCAGCCTTAGCCATTAAATCTCTTGCTTTGTCAAGATCCTGGTAATCAGGATCTCTTGGGGGTAACGCTCCAAGAAAACCTCTTTGAATAAAAGATTGGGGGGTGATTGCTCCACTACCTGCAATGGTTTGCAATCCTCTGTAATCAAGGGCATACCGCACTGCATCCTGTACATGAGGATTCGACATTGGTCCACCGATTTCAGGGTCCATGTTCATTAATAGAAAATTGATCAGCATGGTATCACTTGAAAGAATCTTTACCCCTTTTTTTCCTTGAAGTTGTTTTGCATGTTCAGAATTAATATTAAATGCAATATCAATGTCACCCTTTTGTATGGCCAATAACTGACTATTTGCATCATTCATCGCCCTCAAGTGGATGCGATCAGCGCCTGGTACAGGGGAGCGATAATTTGGGTTTTTCACCAATATGACTTCTGAGTCTGGAACAAAACTTTTTAACATATAGGGTCCTGATCCTGCTGACATTTGGTTCAATCCATCTTTTACAGTATCTCGTTCACTAGCCCCTTCACCAGATGCTCCACCCATAGCTTTCACAGTCTTACTATCAAGGATTGCAAATGCTGGTGTAGCCAATTTAGAAATAAAAGAAGAGTCGGTATATCCAAGTTTGATCACCACTGTTTCATCATCTGGAGTAGTAACCGACTCGACATTACTAGCCAAGAAGGCTGGATTCCCCTTCAAATGTTTAACTCGATCAAAACTCCATTTAACATCTGCTGAAGTAAGCTTATTTCCGCTAACGAAATAAACATCATCCCTTAATTTAAATGTCCAGGTAAGTCCATCATCTGAAGCATTTCGAGACTTAGCAGCATCAAGTTCAGGGACATCACCAACTCCTTCAAACTTGACTAAGTTGTCGTAGGTCACATTGAGAACTGTAGTAGCCCAAATTTCATAAGCATGTCCAGGATCAAAAGTACTGTAATCTGGGCTTATCCCTAAAATAAGTCTACTCTCAGCCTTTAGTGTACCAAAAAAAACGAAAGTGATACTGATCCATATCGCTAAAAAATACATTTTTTTATTTTTCATAATTTCCTTTTCTCATTTAAAGTTCTATTGTTCATTGATATGAAATTATTCATAATTTTAAAGAAAATAAAATCTCCACCAAATGTAACTTTGGATTAAGAGCTTGTCAATATCATATTCTTCATTCTCATTAAGGTTAATAATATTTTTATATTTACATCCTCTTTAGAGGTCGTAAATACAGAAGAGTGTCAGGATGTAAAGTTATTCCTCCAATATCTTGCCTAACCGCTAGAGTATAATCTCCATCTGCCAACCAAAGCATAGGAGAATCTTTGATCAACTGCCGAATAGCGTTACGATAGGGGGTTCTCCTTTGATTATCATCAACAATTGAGGCTGTAGATTGGTACCAATTATCAACCTCACTATTGCTGTAACCAGTCCAATTAATTACCACTCCAGTTCCCCACCACAGAAAAAAATGGTAATAAGGGTCATCTACATAATCAGTGAGCCAATCACGCATGAACGCATCATAAGTGCCTTGTCCATTCTTCTCAGCCATTTTTGCTTGAGACACAGGTGTAATTGTCATATCGACACCTATTTTCGCAAAAGATGCTTTCAGACTCGCTGCTGATTGCTCTACATGCGGAACACCTTTAGCTGTAATAAGTTCAAAAGAAAAACCATTCTCATGACCACTTTCTTTTAACAAGTTTTTAGCTTTTTCTAAATCAGTATAATAATTGGGCATATCTGCTAAATTATAAAGACTAAAGAAACGAGAATTTACAGACATTGGTCCAGCAGACTTTTCTGCACAATCTTTTAAAACCCCATAGACAATATCATCATATGGAACCGCATATGCTAATGCCTGCCTTAATTTAATGTTGTCAAATTTTGCGCCATTTCTAACATTTAAACCTACATTAAGTTTTTGCCGGTCCGGTATAGAAAGGACCTTCACGCCTCTTGCTTGTTCTGCTCGGCTTAGCTCTGCAGCAGATAAAGCAAAAGCTATATCTACATCACCCGTGCTCAACATGGCCAGCCTGTTGGAGGATTCCGGAATAACAAGTAATTCCACGCGATTAAAATATGGTTGATCACCAAAAAAACTAGGATTAGCTTTTAATACAATTCGAGTTCCTGGCTCCCAAGTATCTAGAACATATGCACCATTACCTGCATAGTTCCTAGACATCCATTTTAAAGCCCAGGGATCATCATTTGTTGCGTGCCTTTTTACTTCTTTGCTATCTAATAGTCCAAGAGTCTGATCACGCATCAAAGGGAATTGAATTGCCGATGGTCTCGTTTTTACAAGTTCGATGGTCCATTCGTCAACTCTTTTAACTTGATCCATGCTTGTAATACCTATATTTCCCCATACCCATGCAGGCCCAGCCTTAGTTCCAATAGCCCGTTCCAGAGTCCACAAAAAATCGTCTGCGGTAACGGGATTTCCAGTAGTTGGAAATGTCATCCCCTTTCTAATAGTTAGCAAGACGTTAGAGCCATTATTGGTAACTTTCCATGAGCTGACAGAATTTCCCTCAAATTTAGTCGTATCAGTGTTGGCATACTCATACGATCCTTTTGGAATACTATATTGGATCGGCTGAAGATATGTATTTTTTAAAAATAAGTTAGTTGCACCAGATTGCCCAAATGTCGGATCCATTGTGGCCACATCATCTGCAACTGCAATTTTCAGAGTTTTTCTATTCGCTTGAGCATTGCCCAGTAGACAAAGACAAAAAATCAAAATTAGAAATGTGATGTATAAATTTTTCATATTACCTCTTTAAATTAATCAATTAAATTTTTAAAGGATTCATTAAATTTCACGTTCAACCATTTAATTATAGCATGAATTAAATCATCAAAATAAATTATTTTTTTATTTATCTTGATTGAGTACTATTATAAGCAATATTTATATAAAATATAGTATTTGATCTTTAAATAAAAATATGATAAATTTAAAACATAATACCTCCTTGTTTAAAAAACTTAGATAAAAAAATTGAATTTATTTTTTAAAATGTAAACACAATAATCCTTTTATCAGATAAATTTTTAAATTATGTTAAACATATTTTCTTTTAATGTCAAGTCTTTATTTAAAATTTTATTTCAATAGTCAGCCATTTCGCATCAATTTTTTAAATAAATATTTGTAAGTTTATATTGATTCATGACTTAAACCAAAACATATATTTTTTAATAGAATTTTTAAAAACTATTTACGTAAAGGATTTGTGGATACCGATGTAATAATAATTGGAGGTGGGATTTCCGGATGCGCTCTGGCATATTACCTGGCAAATGCTGGAATAGAAACAATATTACTTGAGAAATCAGGATTAAACAATGAATCATCTGGTGCAAATTCAGGTAGCCTTCATGGACAGATACCTCATGAAACTTTTTTAGAAAAAGGTGAAGTTTGGGCGAAAGCTTTTGGCCCTACATTGAGCTTAATGAACGAGTCTATTAATTTGTGGAAAAATCTCGAAGAAACTTTGGAATCAGATTTAGAAATAAGCATAAATGGAGGTTTGCTTGTTGCCAAAAATGAAAAACAAATTAAGGATATACATGCAAAAGCATCAATAGAGAATAGATTTGGAATTACTTCTGAATTTCTAAATAAGACAGATTTAAGAAACATTGCCCCTTACCTATCTGATGATGTTATCGGCGCAATGTATTATCCTGATGAAGGGAAAGCAAATCCTTTATTAGTAACACCAGCCTTTGCTTTAAAATCTGAGGAACTTGGCGTTCAAATACTTAGACAAACTGAAGTAAAGTCAATTAATCATCAAAAAAAAGGGTTTTTTGTTGATACGAGTCAGAGATCATTTAATTGCAATCGCATTGTAAATTGCACTGGAATTGATCTTGAACGGATTAATTCTATGATAGGAGTATCATACGATGTGTACGCTGAACCGATTCAATCTAACGTAACTGAACCAATTGAACATTTTATTGATCATCTTGTTTATTCTGCTGGAGAACGTCTCACTTTAAAACAAACCTCACATGGATCATGTATTATCGGTGGGGGTTGGCCTAGTCTAATTGATAAAGTTTCAGGAAGATTGAATATAAGTTATGAATCTGTTATAAAAAATTTAAAAACTGCAACCGATATTGTTCCTAGTCTTGAATCGGCCCAACTGTTTAGGACTTGGCCAGCAATGGTAAATGGGAATGATGATTGGATTCCAGTGTTAGGCGAGACCAAATCAGTAAAAAATTATTTTATTTTTTACTTTCCATGGATGGGATTTACTGGCGCACTTATTTCAGCTAGTATTTTAGCTGACATTATTTCAAACAAAACAAATCATGAATTAATAATTTAATCTTAATATAAGGATCTATTCCCCATAAAATAAAGAATTAATATGAATAATCAAGATTCTAAAGCACATCCCTACATGCCAAATTCTGCAGGGAATACTAAGACAGAAATGCTAAAATCATCAGGTTATACTAACATTGATGATCTTTTTAGACAAATTCCAAATAAACACAGGCTTTCATCAAAATTAGAACTTCCCGAACAACTATGTTCAGAGTTGGATTTAAAACGCCATATACTATCAATGTTAACAAATAATTCTGATTGTGAGAAAAATTTAAATTTTCTTGGTGCAGGATGCTGGCAACACCATGTCCCTGCAATATGTGATGAAATTACAAGCCGTGCAGAATTCTTAACTAATGTATGGGGAACACCCTCATCTGATCACGGTAGAAATCAATCACTTTTTGAATTTTGCAGTCTATTAGGAGATTTGCTAAAAACAGACATGGTTGGTCTCCCGGTTTATAGTTATGGTTGTGCAGTAGGGCATGCAATTCGAATGGCTTCCAGGATTACCGGACGTAACAAAATAATTATTCCAAAAATTATTGATCCAGAAAGAAAAGGAGTAATAAAGAATTACTGTGAGCCAGAGTATATGGAGGATCACATTGAAATTATAGAATGTGATTTCGATGAAAAGACAGGATGTATTGATATTGAACATTTGAATCAAATTCTAACAAATGATGTAGCTGGTGTTTATTTTGAAGTTCCAAACTACTTTGGGGTAATAGAAAATAATGGTGAAATTATTTCTAGCCTTTGTGCAAAAAATGGTTCTGAGACAATTGTTGGCTGTGACCCTATATCTCTTGGAATCCTTAAATCACCCATTGATTATGGAGCAGATCTTGTTGTAGGACCAGTACAACCGTTGGGCATTCACATGAATTGTGGAGGTGGTGTAAGCGGATTCATTGCTTCACGTGATGAGGAAAAATATGTCAGGGAGTATAATACGTTAAATATAAGTATTGCTGAGACGGAACTGGATGGGCAATATGGATTTGGTCTCAGTTTGGCAGGGCAAACTTCATATGGTCTTAGAGAAGCAGGTAAAGACTGGACTGGAAATTCTACATATTTATGGGCTATTTCTGCTGCTGTATATATGGCTCTACTAGGTCCTCAAGGTTTTAAAGAAATTGGAGAACTTATCGTCCAACAATCTAACTACGCATCAAAAAAGATTTCTGAAATTGATGGGATCAAGACCTGTTTTATTTCAACTATTTTCAAAGAATTCTTAATAAACTTTGACGACACTGGATTGTCGGTTGATGAAATAAATAGCGAACTTAGAAATAGAAAAATTTTTGGCGGTAAAGATGTATCAAAAGAAATTCCAGAATTAGGGCAGTGTGCTTTATATTGCGTAACTGAAGTACATACTGATGAAGATATTGATAAATTAGTTTATAACCTTAAGGAAATTGTATCATGAGTAAATCATCAAAATTGCGTAAATACCATGCACCTGTTTGGAACGAACCTGTTATTAATCAAATGGGTTCATCTGGAAGGCGTGGTCTAATTTTTAGAAAACCGAGTGAAAAAATTTTTAGAGAAGTAGGCTCATCACAAGGATTAGTTCCTGAAGAGATGTTCAGAAAAGATAGACCCAAGTTACCAGAGTTATCTGAACAAGAAGTTCAACGCCACTATTTGCATCTTTCTCAAGAAACTTTAGGCATGATGGGAATAAGTTTATTTGGTACATGTACCATGAAATATAATCCCAGAATGAATGAAATTATAACTGCTAGACCCGAAGTTGCCGAAACGCATCCACTTCAACATGAAAAAACCTTACAAGGCACTCTCAATATAATCCATAATTTTGATCTCATTCTTAGAGAACTATCAGGAATGGATAACTTTGTTTTTCAAGCTGGTGGTGGTGCCCATGCTGCCTACACTCATTGTTGTATTACTCGAGCATATCATGCTTCAAGGGGAGAATTAAATCAAAGAAATGAGATTATAACTTCTATACAAGCACACCCATGTAATCCTGCAACTGCTGATGCTGCTGGTTTTGATGTTATAACTTTGCCAATCGGAGAAAATGGTTATCCAACGACTGATGCTCTGAAAGAAGCAGTTTCCAATCATACAGCAGCATTATTGATTAACAATCCTGATGACATGGGTATCTATAACCCAAATATAGACGAATGGGTTAAGATTGTACATGAGGCAGGTGGTCTGTGTTTTTATGACCATGCTAATTTTAATGGTGTAATGGGCAAAATTAGAGCTAGAGATTTAGGATTTGATGCTTGTATGTACATGCTACATAAAACATTTGGTGTCCCTAAGGGAGGTGGGGGCCCTGCAGTGGGTGCTTACGGTTGTAGTTCAGAACTTGCTCCATTTCTTCCTTCACCATTAGTAACAAAATCTGAAAATGGTTACAAATTAGATTATGAACGACCAGATTCAATTGGTCGAATACGTGAGTTTTGGGGAAATGTTCCCCAAGTTTTAAAGGCTTATTCATGGTCAAGAGCAATGGGGGCTTCTGGTATTGAAGAAGCTGCAGAGATTTCTGTTTTAGCAAATAATTATATGGAATCACGATTATTAAAGATTCCTGGTATCACAAAATCTCATCCAAAAATTGATGGTCCAAGGATGGAAATGACAAGATATAGTATCGAAAAAGTTACTGCTGAAACGGGTGTAACAGTGCATGACCTTAGCAATAGAATGGTGGATTTTGGAATAGATGCTCCTTGGCTTGCCCATCATCCTTGGTTGGTACCTGAGCCTTTCACTCCAGAGGCTGGAGAAAATTATTCGAAAGAAGATATTGATTATTGGATTGATGTTGTAGAAGAAATTATTCGTGAAGCATATGAGAATCCTGAGATCGTAAAAACAGCACCACACCGTCAGGCAATTGGTAAAATAGATGAGAAACTCTTAGAGGATCCGGACCATTGGGCAATGACTTGGAGGGCTTATCTTCGGAAAAGAGGAAAAATAAATCATGATAGTTGAAAAAATAATGATTGATTAAATTATTGTTCTAAAATCATGAAAATAAGAAAAAATTCAAAGGATATTTCGTTAATAAACTAGTTTTTTAAGATAAATATTTGCCTCGTTCTAAATTTATTTTAATCCGAGGATTCAACTCAACATGTACTCGGTAATCAATGATTCCTTCCAATCATTGAAGTGCCTGATCCAGATCCTCGATCAGGTCTTCCACATTTTCAATCCCGACGGAGAGGCGGACCAGTCCATCGGAAATCCCGAGGGTTT
>MDTE01148671.1_pt1 | contig 11246 bp, 4 predicted proteins | sample 811231 | NCBI WGS metagenome assembly MDTE01 (sample SAMN05326651, study PRJNA326480) | marine metagenome | isolation source: seawater | place: Indian Ocean: Red Sea | collected 2010 | reverse complement strand
TTAAAAAAAGGAAACCCTTCGTAGGTGGTATGAGATGTAGTCGTCTGATTCTGCTTCCCGATGGCGGGTGTGGGCGCTCTTTCATCAGACGACCGACATTCGGGCGTTAAGATTACCAGAACATTCCTTCGAATCGAAGGAACCTTCCGGAACCTTTGTTTAGTCTAAGATAATTCAGACTACTAGCTCTAGCCAGCTCGCAATCTTTTGTTGAATTTTTCATTCGGTGTCCATTTCTGGCTTATTAGCCAGATCATGTCCATCTTTTCTGCTGCTGGTCCTGCCGGGACGATCTCCTCTTCTCCCCAATCCAAAAACTTTCACTCGTCGCTCGGTTCGTAGGGCGACGTCGAGCGAGAAAAAATGCGTCTCAACTCTGCCTGATCGTCCCTCGCCGCGTGTAACGCGGACGTCGCCCGCGACTCCGCCCCCGCCAGCCGCTCGAGCCCGTCGCGGTCGGACCCCCGGAGCGTCGCGCGCGTCGGCGGCGGCGACGTCGGCGGCGGCAAGCTCCCCTCGAGCGTCGCAATCTCCCCCATCACCTCCCTGTACCTCGACTCCAAGCCGCCGACGACGCGCGCGCCGGCGCCGGTGGAGTCCCTCCCCGCTCGGTGGGGTCCCTCCCCGGCCCGTCGTTGCCTCGTGGACGACGCCGACGCCGCGTTCGCCCGGCGATCGAACCCGGTCGGGTCCGACGCATCGTCGAGCGGCGGGAGCGTCGCCGGGCTCGACGACGCCACGTTCTCGGCGAAGGGCGCGTCGAAGTTCCAGTCCAGGTGGAGCGGGGATGGCGGCGACGGGGTGGCCGCCGCCGCCGCCGCCGCGCGGGAACCGACAGCGGGACTCGGGACGGTCGGGACGCCCGACAATCTCGCGATGGGACCTGATCCGTCGCCCGACGCGTCGTCGTCGACGTCGCCTGGGTCGAACTCCTCGAAAGAAGCGCGCAGCGCCGCCATCGCCGCGGCGGACGCGATCGTCTCGTGCGTTCCAGCCTCCGCGCGCGTTCCCTCGTCGCCGACCGGCTGCTGGGTGGTCCCCGGTTCGTCCACCTCCTGACCGTCCCTGTACACCGCGGTTCGCACCATCGCCGACGCGGACCAGCCGTCAAACGCAATCTGGCTCACCGAGCTGCCCACGGCGACCGGCGCGGCGCCGCTCCTCTGCGCCGCCGCGAGCTTCTGGGCGCGCTCCTTGAGCCACCGCTTCCGCGTGGGGCACTGCGCGCGCCACTCCGCGACGCACCGCTCCATCCGCCTCGCCCTGAGGTGTCGACGGGCCGCGTGAGACTTGCGGTGGCGCTGCACCCGCTCCCACGCGGCATCCGCCCACGCTCGCACCGCCAGCCGACACTTGCGCTCCCTGAGCACGCGTCGCATGTTATCCCCGAGGACGCGCTCGCGGCGTCGCGCGTCCACGACGTACCGCCGCCACGCGTGCAGCACGTTGATCCGTTTCTTCATCACGCGACGCACGAACAAAAACGCGATGGCCTGCTCGCGTTCCCTCTCAATCGCCGTCCGAGCCGCGTCCACGCCCCCGCGGAGCCTGGCCAGGTCCACGCCCAGCCGCGTGCCGCGCCACGCCCCAAAAACGCCCGCGACGAGCCGCGTGCGTCGAACCCTGTCGTGCGCCGCGAGGACCGCGAGCGTCGCGCGTTCCACCGCGTCGTCCTCGGCGTCCCGTCGGCGTCCGGCATCCGCCGCGAGCTCCGCCCACGCGCGGTGACACGCCGCGCGAAGCCGCCTCTCTCCGCGACGCCTCAAACCTTCGGCGCGGGCGGCGCGGGACCACGCGGCCCTCGCGTCCTCCGCGGAGTTGAGCCAGGCGTAGAAGCAGTCCACCAGCGCCCGGCGGCGCATCCTCGCCAGCGCTCGCCGCACCGCAATCTTTTTGCGAATCGACTCGGCGACGCCGCGGGCCCACGATGTGAACGCGCGGTACGCCGTCTGGTGCGCGACGGCTCCGACGACGCGCATGGCGACGGCGCGGTTGCGGCGTCGTGTCGCCGCGGAATCCCTCCACCCGTTGAACGCGGCGAGCGTCTTTCGCCTCCACAGCCGATTCGCGTGGCGCTCCGTCGCCGCGGCTTTCCTTTGCGCCTCGCCAGCCGCGTGCGCCCATCGACCGAACGCGCGAGACGCCGTCCTGCGGGTCATCTTGCGGACGGCGCGGGCGGCGAGCCGGCGGTGACGCGCCGCCCGGGCCGCGGACTCGGCCCAACCGTCGAACGCGGCGGCGAGGACGCGGTGGGTCATCTTCATGAGCGTGGCGTTGACGCGACGCCGCTGGCGCGCGAGCTCGACGACGCGGACGCGCCACCCTTCAAACGCGGCGGTCAGGAGCTTGTCGCGCAGCGCGAGCAGGAACCGCTCCGCGCGTCGCACCTTTCGCTCCCAGACTTTACGATCCCGCTCCTCGCGCTCGATGGCTGCCTTTTTGGCGTTGAGCATCTCGTTCCAGTTGAAGAAGTAGTTGGCGAGTGTGTTGTTTTGGAGGCGGAGGATACTCCGCGCCACCTTGACCTCACTCTCCCGGACCCATCGCGCCATCTCCCTCCATCGAGAGAACGAGGCGAAGAGCACCCTGGAGTGAACACCCATGGCGAACCGCCGAGCGAGATGCACCTTAGTTTCCCAGCTCGATTTGGAGCGAACCTTGTCGAGCCAATCAAAGAACACCTCTGCGAGGACACGCTGTGAGATGCGCGTGATGGCTCTCATGCCAATGACGCGCAGCCTTCGAAGCTCAACTGCAGCCTCCAGCCATCGGTTGAACGCCGAGGCCAGCCTTTGCCTGGTCATCCGGGCCACCACATTGGCGAGCATTCGCCGCTGATATCTGAGGTCCTTGGTCCTTCTGAGCCACACCGTGAAGTATCGCCGTTGGTCCCTGCGCTGCATCGCAAACAGGAACCGCTCGGCTTTCTTCACACCAGACAGCCACTCGCCCTTCTCCGTGCGCCGGCGCTCGTCCTCCTCGTTGGTGAAGTCAATCCACGCGTAGAAGGCCGCCTGCTTGTTACGACGAGCGAGCTTGGCGAGCGCCCGAGACACGATCGCCCTCTGACGCCGCATCTCGACGGCGACGTCGCTCCACTTCTCGAAGCAGGCAACCACGGCGCGCTTGCGCATCCTGGACGTCGCACTCCGCAGCAAGCTCTTCAGCCTGACGCTCTCCATACGCATCGCCCGCCACCGCATGAACGCCCGGAAGAAAATCTTCTGCGTCATGGCGAGCAGGAACCTCTCCGCGCGACGAACCTTACTCTCCCACAGCCTCGAGTCGCGAGCCTCTTTTTCCTCCCGCGCTCTGCGAGTGGACGCCAGCGACTCCCAGTGGTAGAACGCGTTGGACACCTCGCGCCGGAAGTACCGCTGCAGCGCGCGGCGCACCTTGGTCTCCGCCTCGACGTACTCCTTCGCCTTGTCCCTCCAACGGTTGAAGGCGACGTGAAGAATCCGCTGGCGAATCGCCCTGATGTACCTCTCCACCGACCTCGCCCTGCGCTCCCAGTCCTTCCTGGCGTTCAACCCGTCCAGCCACTCGTAGAACGCGTCGGCGAGGGCCCTGCGAGACAACTTGGCGAGCACGCGGGTCACGACGAGTCGGTCGCGTCGGCGCTTGTTCGCCACGGACGCCCACCTCTCGAGCGCCGCCGCCGCCAGACGAGCAGAGAGTCGACCGACGGCGCGCGCGAGCAACCTCGCCACCCGCTTCTCATCCTCGAGCCACCGCCCCCACGCGCCCCAGGCGAGCCTCGTCCTTCGCTCGTTCCAGTGAAACTCCAGTCGCTTGCGTTTGTTGTTCATCATGCGCTCGAGGCTCGCTTTTCTCGCCTCGCGCTCCTCCTCCGCGGTCACCGCCGTTCGGATGTTCTCCATCTTCCGCGCGACAAAGTCCGCCCAGTCGTAGAAAGCTCCCGCCAGGTGTCGTCTCAACATTCGCTGCGCGCTGCGCGCCACCGCCCTCCGCACCCCCAGCAGTGAGTGGTACTCGGCGAGCCAGTATCCGAACGTCAGTCGCGTCAGCCGCGTCCGCCTGGTGCGAACAAACTGCGAGATGACCAAACCGTCGTAAGCCTGCTCCAACGCGTACTTTTTCATCCTGTACATGTACCTCCTCTGAATCGAGCGGCGCATCAGGCTGGCGATCTTCATGGCGTACAGGGTGTTCTTCTTTATCCGCGCGGTGTAGTTCCTCCACCCGGCGAAGGATTTCCTCAGGCCCGCCTTCTGGGGCACCGACTTGCTCTGCTTCACAAACCTCTGCAGCACCTTGATGCCGAGGTCCATGGCGTCGTTGTTCGTGACCGCCGTCGGATCGTCCACCACAGGCGTTCCCATCACCGAGGCGGCCAGCACGCTCGGGGTGTTGGGCGCGGTAGACGCGAGCGAGCGGGCGGCGCCCGTGAGCCGCCGCCACGTCTCCGGTCGGGTGGCTGGCGGCGTCGGCGCGGCGGACGGCGCCCTCGACCCGCCCCTCGAGAGGGACGGCAACGACAGCATGCCGGACTTGGTGGGCGACGGCGCCGGGGTCTCGAATCGCACGGTGTAGAACCTGAAGTTGTACTTCTGCGCCGGGTGCCTTCGGCTCTCCACGAACCACGCCCCCAGCGCGTTGGGAAACATCTGCTGCATGGGGCCCATGGTCCGCTCCAGCACCTCGAACTGCTCGCTCACGCCGAAGTTATACGCGTAGAACCCGAGCTTCTTCAGGCCCTTCCCCCTGGCCTGCAGAAACCGCCCCGAGCGCGGGTGGAAGAATCCGACGTTTCGGCCGATCCTCCGCAGCGACACCACGACGTCCTCGGCGTGCGAGTGCGACGGGCCCGCGAGGAACGATTGCGCGGTCCTGTCGCTAAGCTCGAGGTTCAAGGAGCCGTCCTCGCCCTCCACGATCACGTAAGCCCGATCCGTCGCCACCTCCGCGAGCGCGATGAACGACCCCGGGGGCGGCAGGCCCAGAGATTCCGCATCGTCGTTAGATCGCGAGCCCGTCGATTCTTCGAGCCTTCGCGCGGCGTCGGCGAGCAACGACGACGATGAGCCGCCCGTGGGCGGCAACCGTGGGGTGCCGCGCGATGACATATCGCTCGATATCCCGATCGGCGCGCTCTCAGCAGACGATGATCGCCGCAGCCTCGACGAACTTGCAGTCGGTTGCTCCGCTCTCAGATTCTCTCAACAACAACGATTCTGGAGCTCGAGACGAAATAATTCTCACGGCCCTGTGTCGTCTCCCACGCCACGGGTAAGACTCACGCCGCTGCCCGCGGGATCGAGCGCGCCCAGCTACTCCGGGTCACGTCGCTAGCCGCCTATACCGCGCGACACCGAGCTAGTCCCGGTGCCGTCGGCAATGGATTACCCGCAGAGAGGGAAAATCGCGGTGCCCAACAACGTGATATCCATCACACCTCCGAAATTGAACCAACAACCAGAGGATTTCTCATGGATTTTTTCTCGACGGTCTGTTTTGGGTTTGCCGAGCGCGTTCAGATGACGGGTCACAGCTGGCAGCTCAGTCCGGAACAACAACATCTTCCGGCACACGACCACCGTGCGTCACGGATGGTCGTCACGAGTGATACCGACCTCGTGACGGTCTTATCCTCGGCGCACGGTCGACAGCGCCGCAGCGAGCGACTCATCTCCAAGAGGGACTTGCAGGCGGCGGTCAAGTATGGCGTGCGTGAGCCTTCGTTTACCGACAAGGGAGAGCTGCGGTGGATGTACACCTTTCGCGGGATAGTCTACATCACGGACGAGACCAGCAGGCACGAGATAACGTCATGGCCGCTCCCAGCTTTTGGATTCGACGTGCCCCTCGTGGATATCACACAGCGGATGCTCCGAGCGCATAGGGCCGCGAAGCGCGCGCTCGGAAATCCGGCCTCCTGGACGTCACACACGGTTGCGGTGGTAGATCAGTCGGGATCGATGCGGAACACCGACGTGGATGGAGGCGCCACGAGGTCTGATGCGGTGTGGCTCACCCTCGCATTGACGTGGGTAGATGCCGAGATCAAGGCGGGCAACCGAACGAGCACGGACGTCATGTCCGTCGTGAGCATGAGGAACAACAGCGAGGTGGTGGTGGACGCTGAACCCGTGGACTGGATCTTGTTCAACAAACTGGTCGGCCTCCTGAGGGAGTCGAAGCCGACGCAGGGCGGCAACTACCTCGCCGCCATCGATCTCGCGGAGCGATGCCTGATGCGCAACACGATGGGAAGCTGCGCCACGGCGCTGCTGTTCTTCTCCGACGGAAGGCCGAGCGAACGCATGCCTCGCGTTCAGCCGAGCCGCAGTTGCAAGACGACTAAGTACACACCAAAGGACAGTCGCGATGCGCGGGATAAGATGTTGGCATCCCGCATCGGTCAACTGGCGAGTCGCTTCGGACGGAGACTCACCGTGGGCAGCATAGGATTCGCAGACCCTTCCGAGGAGTTCTCTACGCTGCAGGCGATGACGAAGGCTTGCGAAGATTACGGTTGCCAGGCCACTTTCCACAAGCCTAGTCTCACTGCGGAGTCTCTTCAGAGCATCTTGTCAAACTTATCGTCGACCCTCACGACGACGAAGACGGAACTCACCGCGTTGGGTGCCTCAAAGCAACGCACCGTTCGTGATGTGAAGCGAGAATCATACTCGCAGATAAATCTTGAGGAGACACACGTGAATGAATCCGACTGGTGGATCTACACGGGCGGAGCCGTCACCAGATATAAACGGGTGGAAGGCCAGCCAAGGGTGTACCGAGGAAACAGAAGATTCAAAGCTCCGAAATTTGACAAATTGAAAGCATACGAGCATGAGAAAGCATTTGGCATTGCCCACCATCAGAGGGCGTTCGGCGAGGGAGCTGAGAGGCTAGTTTACAGGCTTCGCGAGATTGACAGAGCGCGGAAATTTGTGGGGCCGTGGTTGGTTGCAAAGCAGAGCAGATTTGTCGAGGAAGTGGGCTCAAAAGATCAGGACGTCCAGGAGTTCCACAGAACGTTCTGCGCGACGCAGCAGATCGCCGCTCGCATCGCGAAGACTTTCAACAGGAAACTTGGAGAGATTCCGGGAGTGAAGGGAAACACACCGCGCATCGAGTTCTTGGAGTGTCACGTTTTACGTTTATACGACCGTCAATTGGGCGAGATCGGCGTTCTGACGGAGAAGATGCTGGACCACAGGAAGTACAAGAAGTGGAACTCGAACAACGGATACGTGGCGGGCATGAGCAAGGGACATGATGGCGCCGGGGCCAAATCGATTGAAGGCGCTTTCGCTTCGCTGGATTTGAACGCAACCGTTCTACCGGAAAATCTCGGCGCCATCGTGGAGGAGGATGAGGAGGGCGAAGAATGGGACGACTCGGATGCGAGCGACGAGGAACTCGTTCCGGAAGAAGATGGTCGGGACCTGCAGCATGCGAGCGCGATGGACCATCGCCGCGGCGTCAAATTTTCCGTCGAAGATATTCCCCAGGCTTTCTCGTGCTTTTCATACAAGTACTCAAAGAGAAAGTACCTGGTTTGCGACTTACAGGGTGTCCTGGATCAGACGAGGTCACCGCCTTGTTTCGAGCTGACTGATCCAGTGATACACTACAGGAGCACGAACAACAGGAAGAACGTGTTTGGACGCACGGACCGAGGTCAGTCGGGAATGGATGCCTTTTTCAAGACTCATACGTGCAGCGAACTCTGCCACGCGTTGGGTAAAGTTTGGAAGTACAAACACGTCGACAGAGTGCCCCGCAGTCTCATCAAGCCTAAGCTCGAGAACACCCTGGGGAGGAGATATGAAGGTAAGCCTTATGATTTTATTCCCAGGTAAGCCTTATCCATACCTCTTAGACTAATGTTGAATTACACGATGGCCTGTATGTTTGCCCATATCGTACCTTCGTATAATACCTTCGTAATAAGATGATCCGAAACAAATCACGCCGGTCTGCCAGTTTGCCCCGTTTCCGGAACTGATTTGACAACCCTCGTTCACGGAAACTCGCGCCACAACAGACCGCACGACAGTTCGCAGCGTACGGACGATACCCCCGTTCGAATCGACGCGCGCATCGATCGAGCACGATGACCAAGGCGGGTATGGGCCTGGAGTTCAGCTGCGGGGAGAACCCCGCGCTGGTTCCAGCTGTCGCGACGCCCTATGGTTCCAGCGGATTGACGCCGGACCAGTACGTGGACCACATGGAGAAGGCGCTGCAAGGTGCGAACACGACACGCGCCAGATCCCAGCGCATGACCGGTAGATATCGTGGAGGCGAGGCGCAAAGCCGCGAACTCCGCGCGAGGACCTCCGATACCCCCGGACCGGTCGCGTTGGGGTCCGATTTGACGAAAATCGCCTTCCAAATTTGGCCCAATTTTGGCGACCGGGAGCCCCCGACTGACGTTTCTCACCCCTCCCTTCCACCCACGCGTCGCAGTCGCTCAGACTAAGGGCGATTTGGTTTCGCTCGAGCACATAAAGAAACCCGGGTTCAAGATTAAGGTCAAGACGAAGCCCGGCGCGCCTCCCGAGCCCGTGCTCACCTCGCCCAGATCGGTCCACGTGTGCATGGAGGCGGGCGTCGACCCCTTCACGCTGCTCGAGCGACCGCTGGAGTCGTTCAAGCAGAAGGGGCTGACCGACGACCTGGTCAAGATGGCGCACACGACACACCTTAAGACCCGCGCCGCCAAGATCGACGCCCTGCTCAAGGACCGCGCGAAGCTCCCCATAGGGTTCAAGCCTGACAAGAAGAAGGATTTCGCCGTCGCGACCAAGCCGAAGAAGGGCGAGTCCGCGGTGGAGGCGGCGATGAAGCTTCTCGGTGACGAGAAGGGCGTCGAGAAGATCAAGGAGGCTGCCGCCAAGGTGGAGAAGCAACGGCTCAAGATGGAGGCTGACCGCAAAAGGTACGAGGCCCTCGAGGATCAGATTCAAAGAGAGTACAACGCGAAGATGGCTGCCGTCAACGCGCGCGCCGCCGCCGTGAAGGACGAGATGGCCAGGAAGGAACAGCAGAGGCTCGACGACCAGATCGCCAAGGGCAAGGCCCAGGCAAAGGCTGCGGAAAAGTTCGAGGTCGACGAGCGCAAGCACGCGCTGCAGAAGCTCGAGGAGGAGATGGCCGAGCTCGAGGTGCAGCGTAAGGCGGCTCTGCGGGAGAAGCGCAAGGAGGAGAAACGGGAGAGGGAGCGCGAGCAGGCTGAACTGGAGCGACGCGCGAAGATGGCGTTGCTCGCTGCAAAGAAGGAAAATGCCATAGAGCACCTCAGGCTGGAGGTCGAGGAGCGCGCGCAACGCCTCGAGGAGTTCCAGTCGGAGCTCACCAGTCTCAGGGCTGAGCGACTGAAGATGTCCAGGGACGGGCCCAACCTTCCGGACCGCATCAAGGCTAACCTCGAGCGTCAACAGGCTCTGCAGGAGCGTCACAAGGAGGAGCTCATCATGATGAGGATGGCGAAGGACGCGCACGCGGCAGCGGGTCGGGTCACCGCGGACAACAGCGAGAAGAGGGCCGAGCAGGAGAGGATATCGGCGGAGAAGCGGGCCCGGGTGCAGGCACTCGTGGAGGCCAAGACGAGGTCCAAGATGGAGAAGATCGAGGCGCACAAGGCCCGTCAGGAGGCGTACGCGGTGAAGCTCGAGAAGGACAGGAAGAAAGAGGCGGCGCGCAAGAAGGTCGAGGAGCAGCTCAAGGTTGCTGAGCGCATGGAGCGGGTGCAGAACGTGAAGCGAAGGAAGGAAGTGTACCTTGCGAGGCTGAGGGACCAGACCGCTGAGAAGATGGCCCGCGGCTCGCTCTTCAGCGGCACCAAGAAGGCCATGGCCAAGGAGAGGTACGACTCCAACTGCGACCGCGCGCTCAAGGAGTCCGTGGCCAAATTTGAAGCCTCGGAGACCCTGCGGGTGGCCACGAGGGAGCGCTGGCTTGCCGCGGAGATGGACAAGAAGAGGCTCAACGACGCCATCGGCAAGAAGCAGACGGCGCAGAAGCCCAAGCCAAAACCGGCGCCGTCTCCCGCGCCCGCCTCCTACAAGCCCACACCCCCGGCTTCCGTGACGGCCTCCCAACAAGTGTCGCAACCCGCGAGCAGGACGGTTTCTCAGGCTCCCTCGGAGGGGAGCATGGTGAGCTACGCCGCGGCGAAGAAGCTCGAGGAGGAGGCTCCCGCGCCGACGGAGCCGATCTCGTCCGATGACCCGACGCCCCCGATGGAGCCCTCCTCCGGCGAGGAGTTCACGCGCTCGTTCGAGACGGAAGAACTCGAGCCGCCCGCGGAGCCGTCCGCCGAGCCCGAGGGTGAGCGCACGCGCGACACGATGGACTCCATCGACGACAGCTTGGAGGTGATCCACCTTTAATCTAATTTTATATTTGACAGACGACGCGTGCGTTGCTACTCATCAATCACTTGCTCCCCGTGTATATGTTGGGCATGTTGTCCAGCATCGACGAGTGCGCCTTCTCCAACTTCATCAGCTCGTCGTACACGTTCAAGATCTTCTGGCTGTTGATCTCCAGCACCAACCCGCCCACGATTGTCTCGTCCAGCACCGTGTATGCCTTCGGCGAGTTGAAGATCAGGTCCAGCTCGCACACGTTCTCGAACACGCGGTCCAGGGTCTCGACGTACACCTGGATAAGGTCCATCATCGCCAGCTCGGACTCGCTCCTGTCGCTCAAGATGCAGAAGTAAAGCGTGGCGAAGTGGCGGTACACCAGCTTGGTGTCGGGCCCGAAGGTCTTCTCGTCATCCACGAACGAGCATAGGTGGTCGGGGCGCGCGGTGACGATCTTGTACACTGTCTGGCACAGCTCCGTCTGCTTCTCCGTGGGCAGCTGCTCATAAAACCTGCACAGCCTGACCATCGCGTGGTTGTTCACCACGAGGAACGCCTTGATCATGGCGACTCACTCGTTCCCTCACTCTCCCGCGGCCAAATTTCCCAAAAGCGCCGATAATTGGGCGATAGTGACGCGTCCTGCTCCGCTTTGGGGCGGGGTTCCGAGTCGATGGACGGCGCGCGGACCACTCGAGTCGCGCTATACGTCACGCAGAGGCGTATCGATCGATTCGCGCCACTCTTGGGTCGAGCGGTGTCACAGATCCGCTCGCGTTGGCAGTGGGAGATGTTACCGGGCCGCGGGATTTCCGGTGCGTGAGTTGAGATTGTGGACCGATGACTGGCAGACTGCCACACGCGGGTGATGCGGGAGCCAAGTCTCGTTGTCCGCGG
>MDTE01138419.1_pt1 | contig 11246 bp, 9 predicted proteins | sample 811231 | NCBI WGS metagenome assembly MDTE01 (sample SAMN05326651, study PRJNA326480) | marine metagenome | isolation source: seawater | place: Indian Ocean: Red Sea | collected 2010 | reverse complement strand
TTTTTAGTGATCTTCCCATATTTTATTTTTTACGTCTTTCAACAATATAAATATTAGACTTGTTATTTTTATTACGAGTTTTATATCCTTTGGCTGGTATACCATTTCTTGATCTTGGATGACCACCAGATGCTCGCCCTTCACCACCACCCATTGGGTGATCTACTGGATTCATAGCAACTGGTCTTGTTCTAGGTCTTCTTCCTAACCAACGTGAACGACCAGCTTTTCCAAAATTTTGTAAAAAGTGTTCTGCATTAGAGACTGTACCAATTGTTGCTAAACAAGTTTGTAAAATCATCCTAACTTCTCCTGAAGCTAATTTAATAGTAGCATATTTTCCATCACGAGCCATTAATTGAGCAAAAGATCCAGCAGATCTAACCATGATTGCACCTTGACCAGGACGAATTTCAATATTGTGTATTGTAGCTCCCAGTGGGATGTCTGATAGATGTAAAGTATTTCCGATTTCTGGTGCAGCATCCTTTCCAGAAATTACTTTTTGACCTAACTTTAAACCTTTTGGAGCAATAATATATCTTTTTTCTCCATCTACATAGTTTAATAAAGCAATAAAAGCTGTTCTATTAGGATCATATTCAATAGTTTGAACTGTAGCAGCGATACCAAATTTATTTCTTTTAAAATCTATCATTCGGAATCTACGCTTATGACCTCCTCCAGTGTGACGCATTGTCATTTTACCAGTATTGTTACGACCACCTGATTTAGTCTTCTTTAGTAAAAGAGATTTTTCAGGATTATTACCAGTCGTTAAAGAATTGAAATCATTAACAACTTTAAATCTCTGTCCTGGTGTAGTAGGTTTTAATTTTCGAACTCCCATTTTGTATAATTAAATATTACTATAAAAATCTATTGTATCTCCTTCAACTAATTGGACAATGGCTTTTTTAAAATGAGCTGTCCTTCCTTTAATCATTCCTGCTTTTGTAAAACGACTTTTGGATTTACCAGTATAATTCATTGTTCTTACTGATTCTACTGTTACACCATAAGAAGATTCTACTGCAGACTTAATTTGAATTTTGTTAGCCTTTTTATCAACAACAAAACCAAAGCGATTAAATTTTTCGCTTGCGTCTGTTAATTTCTCTGTTATTATTGGTTTTATTAAAACACTCATGTCAATCAACTTAATGTATTTTCTATTTCCTTAATTGAACTTTCAAGGATTAAAATATTCCCAGCGTTCATTATTTCATATGTATTCAACTTGTTAGCTAATGCAATATTTGTTTTGTTCAAATTTCTTGCAGATAAATAAATATTTCTATTTGGCTTACTTAAAACTAATAAAGTTTTTTTGTCATTCATTTTTAAGTTATTTAATAGACTTAAATAATCCTTTGTTTTTGGTGTATCAAAACTAAAGTCTTCTAAAACTATGATATTCTTATCTGAAGCCATTTTAGATAAAGCAGATATACGAGCAGATCTTTTTAATTTTTTATTTAATTTAAAACTATAATCTCTAGGTTTTGGTCCAAAAACTCTACCTCCACTTCTAAACAAAGGGTTTTTAATTGATCCAGCTCTAGCAGTTCCAGTACCTTTTTGTTTTTTTATTTTTCGAGTAGAACCTTTTATCTCACCTCTTTCTTTAGTTTTATGAGTACCTTGTCTTTTATTAGCTAAATATTGTTTAACATCTAAATAAATTGCATGATCATTTATTTCAGCACCAAAAATCTTATTGTTAAGTTTAACTTTTTTTGATGTTGCTTTACCTTTTATGTTATGAACTACTAATTCCATTATTTTTCAACAATTACATATGAATTTTTACTACCAGGAACCGATCCTTTAACGACTAATATATTTTCATCAGAAAAAACTTTCATAACTTGAAGATTAGTCATTTTAACTTTAGTGTTACCTGTTTGTCCAGCCATTCTCATTCCTTTAAAGACGCGTGCAGGATATGAAGCTGCTCCAATTGAACCAGGTGCACGCATTCTATTGTGTTGACCGTGAGTTGCATCACCTACTCCTCTAAAATTATGTCTCTTAACAACACCTTGAAAACCTTTTCCTTTAGATATGCCGCCAACATCAACAAACTGACCTTCTTGAAAGACATCAACAGTTATTGAGTCTCCTAATTTAAAATCTCCTTCAAAGTCACGAAATTCAACTACTTTTTTCTTAGGAACTGATTTCGCTTTCTTAAAATGACCTAATAAAGGTTTATTTATTCTACTTTCTTTTTGATCTTCAAAACCAAGTTGCAAAGCATTATAACCATCAATTTCTGAATTTTTGATTTGAGTGACAATACAAGGACCTGCTTGAATTATAGTACAAGGTATGTTTTTACCATTCACATCGTAAATACTAGTCATTCCTATTTTTTTTCCAATAATTCCTGCCATTTTATTTTTATTAAATACTTTTTATCAAACTTTTATTTCAACATCTACTCCACTTGGCAATTCTAATTTCATCAATGCATCAATCGTATTTGATGATGATGAATATATATCCATTAATCTTTTGTGTGCACATAATTGAAATTGTTCACGAGATTTTTTATTAACATGTGGAGACCTTAAAACAGTATAAATACGCTTGTGAGTAGGTAAAGGAATTGGGCCACTTACTACCGCACCTGCAGACTTAACAGTTTTCACGATCTTTTCAGCAGACTTATCTACTAAGTTATGATCATAAGATTGTAATTTTATTCTAATTTTTTGACTCATTTAATAATTAAGCTTTTGTTAAACCTTTAGCCTCAGATATAACATCATCAGCAATATTTTTTGGACATTCAGCATAATGTGAGAACTCCATAGTAGAAGTTGCTCTTCCTGATGTAATGGTTCTTAGAGCTGTAACATAACCAAACATTTCAGAAAGAGGAACATTAGCTTTAACAACTTCAGCACCTGCTCTAGAATCCATGCCTTGCATAATACCTCTTCTTCTGTTTAAATCTGCAACAACATCACCCATATTTTGTTCAGGGGTAACTACTTCTACTTTCATAATTGGCTCCATTAAAACTGGATTAGCTTGGTTACATGCATTCTTAAATGCTAACTTAGCACATATTTCAAAAGATAATTGATCAGAATCAACATCATGAAACGAACCATCAAATAAGCGAACTTTTAAAGAGTCTAGCTGATAACCAGCCAAGACACCATTCTTCATAGCTTGCTTAAACCCTTTTTCAATAGAAGGAATAAATTCCTTAGGAATGTTTCCACCTTTTATTTGATCTACAAACTGTAGTCCTTCACCTTCAAAATCCTCATCAACAGGAGACAACTCAAATTGCATATCAGCAAATTTACCACGTCCACCAGATTGTTTTTTATATGTTTCTCTTTCAGTTACAGAGCTTGTTACTGCTTCTTTATAAGCTACTTTTGGAGCACCTTGATTACATTCAACACTAAACTCTCTTCTAAGACGATCTAAAATTATGTCCAAGTGTAACTCACCCATTCCAGAAATAATTGTTTGACCTGAATCTTGATCAGTCTTAACTGTGAAAGTTGGATCTTCTTCTGACAGTTTACCTAAGGCTACACCTAATTTATCAACATCTTTTTGTGTTTTTGGTTCAATTGCAATACCAATCACAGGATCTGGAAAATCCATTGATTCTAATACAATTGGTGAATTTTCAACACATAATGTGTCACCAGTTCTGATATCCTTGAAACCAGCTAATGCAGCAATATCCCCAGCTTGAAGAGAATCTATTTGATTTTGTTTATTCGCGTGCATTTGGAAGATTCTAGAAATACGCTCTCTTTTCATTGTTCTTGTATTAAAAACATAAGAGCCTGAATCTAATTTACCAGAATAAGCTCTAGTAAAACAAAGTCTACCTACATATGGGTCTGTTGCAATTTTAAATGCCAGTGCAGCAAAAGGGTCTTCAACTGAAGGTTTTCTACTTTCTTCCTTTTCAGAATTTGGGTTAGTTCCAACAATGGCTTGAGTATCTATAGGTGACGGTAAAATTTCCATTACCATATCTAACATAGCTTGAACTCCTTTGTTTTTAAAAGCAGAACCGCACATCATAGGAATTACTTTACCTTCAATAGTAGCTTGACGAAGAGCATTCAAAATTTCTCTTTCTGTAAGAGAGTTTTCATCTTCAAAATATTTTTCTAATAACGTATCGTCAAATTCAGCAACGGCTTCTAGTAATTTACCTCTATAACTTCTAGCTTCTTCAATAATATCTGAAGGTATTTCTACTTCTTGAAATGTCATACCTTGGTCTTCTTCATTCCAAACAATTCCTCTAAAGTTAATTAAATCGACAACACCTTTAAAATTATCTTCAGAGCCAATTGGAATTTGTAATGGAAGTGCATGAGAACCTAACATATCTTTAACCTGTTGACAAACATTTAAAAAATCTGCACCTTGACGATCCATTTTATTTACAAATCCTATTCTTGGAACATTGTAATTATCTGCAAGTCTCCAATTGGTTTCAGATTGAGGCTCAACACCATCAACAGCACTGAATAAAAACACTAATCCATCAAGAACTCGCAAAGATCGATTAACCTCAACGGTAAAATCAACGTGTCCAGGTGTATCAATGATATTAACGTGATAATCTTGATCACGATATTTCCAATTTAAAGTTGTGGCTGCGGAAGTAATTGTAATTCCTCTTTCTTGTTCTTGTTCCATCCAATCCATTGTAGCAGCACCATCATGAACCTCACCAATTTTATGACTTACTCCACCATAATATAAGATTCGCTCAGTAGTAGTTGTTTTTCCTGCATCAATGTGGGCAGCGATCCCAATATTTCTTGTATATTTTAAATCTCTTTTTGCCATATTTTTTTTAAAATCTGAAATGAGAAAAAGCTTTATTAGCTTCAGCCATTTTGTGAGTATCTTGTTTCTTTTTAAAAGCAGCACCCTCTTCATTGTAAGCAGCAAGTATTTCAGCAGCTAATCTTTTACTCATTGATTTATCATTACGTTTTCTAGCAAAGCTGATCATCCACTTCATTGCCATTGATAATTTTCTAGAGTCTCTTATTGGTTGTGGTATTTGAAAAGTTGCACCACCAATCCTTCTGCTTCTAACCTCAACAGAGGGAGTTATGTTTTCAATTGCTTTTTTCCAAACATCTATTGATTTTTCATCATTATTCTTTTGTCCAACTTGTTCTAATGCATCATAAAAAATACGAAATGCTATTGATTTTTTCCCATCAAGCATCATATTATTTACGAATTGCGTGACCATTTTACTATTGTATTTAGCATCAGGCAGTAATCTTCTTTTTTTTGCTGGACTTTTTCTCATTATTTATTTATTTTTTGGGTTTTTTAGCACCATATTTAGATCTTCTTTGTGTTCTTCCATCAACACCAGCAGTATCTAATGCACCTCTAACAATATGATATCTTACACCCGGCAAATCTTTAACTCTACCTCCTCTTACAAGTACTATTGAGTGTTCTTGTAAATTATGTCCTTCACCACCAATGTAAGCATTAACTTCATTTCCATTAGTTAATCTAACTCTGGCTACTTTACGCATTGCAGAATTCGGCTTTTTTGGAGTAGTAGTATATACTCTTGTACAAACTCCTCTTCTTTGAGGACAACTTGTTAAGGCAATTGACTTAGATTTTTTACTAATCTTAGATCTTCCTTTTCTTACTAATTGTTGAATAGTTGGCATACTAATTCTTAATTTAAACTTCTATTTTAACCCTATTAAGGGGCGCAAATCTATGAATTTTTATTTGGTTTTATGAAATAAATTGAGATTTTTTAAACTTTTTTTTATTATTTTTTTTAATCAGTTTAAATTACAGGATTAAATTAATTGAAAAAATAACGATTTAAATCAGTCTATTTTTGTAAAAATTATGTTAACGATAGATAGTTACTGAACCCCTTTCATCGAAAGAACTGCCATCTTCACCCTTTGCAGTTAAAACATAGAAATAAACTCCTTCAGGAACTTCTTGACCATTCATTGAAACACCATCCCATTTCGAATTAGGCTCAAACATTTCGTAAACTTTATCACCCCATCTGTTATAAAAAGATACTTCCATTTCTAATAAACCATAGTTTTCAAATGAGAAATAATCGTTTATGTTATCACCGTTAGGAGAAAAAACATTATTTTCAGTTAAACCCTGAACAGTAAATGACTCTGAATATTCATCCGAGCATAAATTATTATTGTTTCTAACAACTAATGTAACATCATAATCCCCCATCGCATAAAAAGTGTACGATTCTGTATTTGAATAATTACCTGGTCCAAAAACTTGATAAACTCCATCTACATACCATTCTAAAGTATTAATTGCACTAGCGGGAGTAGTAGCAGTTGCTGGAGTAGGCTGTGAAAGATTTTGAAAATCAATAGTAGAAGGAGGTAAACTCGGAACAGTGAAATCTGAAGTGAATAAAGCAGTTAATTCATCAGGCTGAGTTAAGGTTAAAATTGGAGATATATCACTACATCCATTAGCATCTGTAACTGTTACTGTATAATTTCCAATAGAAAGATCACTAAAATCAACATTAGGACCCTGTAAGAAATTATTACCATCACCAGATAATGTATAATTTAAATTTCCATTATCATCAGGTGTTCCACCTACAGATGAAGCAGAAATAACACCATCGTTTAAGCCATAACAACTAATTTCAAAAGAACCATATAATGATGTAGTCAATGGATTTAGAACTAATAATGAAGGTTCAGAAATTTCAACACTTACATCATCATCACATCCATTAGCATCAATAACTGTAAAACTATTAATTCCAGGAGGTAAGTTGTTAAAATCGTAAAATCCACCTGAAGCAACTGTTGTGCCTTGAAGAGTAACATTTCCAGGAATTCCACCTAGAGGATTTAATGTTACAGAACCATCATTTAATCCGTTACAAGAAATATTTGAGCTATTTGAAGCAATTAATTCTACAGGCTGAGGCTCTGTGCATTCAAAAGAAGCAGTTTCTTGACATCCATTAGCGTCTGTAACAGTTACAGAATAATTTCCTGCAGATAAATTATTATTTGGATTTAAATTTACTGGAGCTCCATTTGACCAATTAATAGTATAAGGAGTGACACCACCATCAATATTTGCTAATGCTTGACCTGTATTATTTCCAAAGCAATCAATCCAAAACCCGTTGAAGGCACCATTATTTGGATTTGAAATATTTACAGTGATAGGGTCGGCAGCTTCAATAATAAACTCAATAGGATAAACACAATTATTATAATCTGAAACACCTAATGTATATGTTCCTGGTGATAAATTCTGAAGATCAAAAATACCAGGATTAGCACTTGATGAAGGAGACCAATTTAAAACATATGGATTAGTCCAATTTCCGTAAGGTACTCCACCAGTAATATCATTATATAAATTAGGTATTAAAATACTTCCATCATTTGCATTAACACAACTTTCATGTACTAATGTATGATTAACAATTATTTCAGGAGGGTTTTGTACAGTAACAGGTAATGAAGTTGTCTCACACAAACCATTAAAAGTTGCGGTAACAGTTACATTGGCAGAAGCACCTGGAATAAAATTAGGAATACCAATTGAATTTGTACTTGATCCAGTATCAGGGATTGCTAAATTATTTATAAACCAGGTATAGGTTAAATTAATATCAGGAGATAAAACTTCAGCAGAACCATTTGCTAAATTATAACAATCTAATATTACATCAAGGACAGATGGGTCAGAGTTAATTTGGACTTGCACTTGATATCCTTGCTCAATTTCTACTGGATTGGTTTCTTGACTACTAAAATCTACTACCCCAACACAACCATTTGTATCTGAAATCTCAATATTATATTCACCAGCTGATAAATTAGATATTAAATAGTTATCTACAACTTGTTGTGTACCTAAACTAACGCCAGGGAATGATCCATTATATGTATACCATTCTAAATTAAATAATGGATTTAATCCGCCTTGAACTTCAACAAATATTGCTCCATCATCAGATGAAATATCACCATAACAAGTTTGATCAGTTGCAATAATTGACATAGTAATTTGATCTGGCTCATCAATATAAACTGATTCAGTTATTGAACAACTATTCGTATCTGTAACTGTTACTGAATATAAACCTTCAGACAAATTAGAAATATTAGCGTCTTCACCATAAAAAACTAGCACACCAGATGGAGTAGTCCACTCAAACATATAATCACAATCAAATGGATTATTTTGACCACATCCACCAAATCCAAATGCAGTTGCTGAACCATCAGCACCCTGAAAACACACATTATCTTCTGAAGTTATTATTACATCCATAGTTTCTTGAAGAGGAATAACAACCTGGACAGTGTCAACACAACCTTTATAATCAGTTGAAACAACAGAATAATATCCAGGATTAACTCCTGAAATACTTGATTGATCATCTAAATAATTATCCCATAATCCAGGAAAAGATAATGAGGGTTCAGCTGCCCAAACATAATTATAATTACCATTTATGTCTGGATTTCCTCCAACAGTTTGAACACTAGCAAAACCCGTATTATATCCATAATCTAATCCAACACAGTAAGCAGGTAATATATTTGCAGTAACAAATACATCTAAAGGGTTAGGCTCCTCAATAAAAGCTGTATCAATAGCTGTACAACCATTAGCATCAGTAACTTCTACATAATAATTGTAGTTTAAACTTGGTTGTAACCCAGTAACAGTTTGTGTTGTGCCAACAACTCCATATCCTGGATAAGTCCACTCATATGAATATGGACCAGAGCCATTAATAGGAGCGGCAGTTAACTCACCATCATCATAACCATAACAAGTGACAGGATTGGCAAGAGCGTTAACTTCTAGCAAGAATGGCTCGTCAACAAATGCAGTATCAATTAAATCACATCCATAATCATCTTGGATTAATACCCATACACTACCAGCTGATAAATTATCTGAAAAATTATTTGTAGAACCATTACTCCATTGATATGAGTATGGGGAGATTCCACCAGTCACACTAACAGTTGCAGATCCATCAGATAAACCATTACAACTAGTGCTGTCAGTTAAAATTACACTTTGAATAGGTGGATTAGAATAAATGGAAACAGTATCAAACTCTACACAACCATTATCATCAGTAATTTGTATATAATAAAAGCCAGCTCCTACACCATGTATAGTGTCTGTATTTAATGCACCAAAATTATTTAAAGATTGATCTAGCCAATCATAATTATATGGAGGGGTTCCACCAAAAACTTGAGAATATAATGCTCCAGTACTATCACCATGACAAGTAATACCAATATTATTAAAACCACCTAATACAAATGCATCAACAACAAGAGAATTTGGTTCAGAGAGTGTAACATTAGCAAAATCTGTACATACACCATCATTAATAAAGATATTGTATGTATTCGGATCTAAACCTGTAAATAAAGGGTTAAAGAAATTTGTTGTACCTCCATCTATTGAATATGATATTTGATTATTATTTCCAGATGCGTAAATCTGAATCTCACCTTGAGATAGACTATTACATAACCCATCAATTACATTAACTGAATCAATTGAAATAGTAGGGTCAGATAAAACATAACTACCTCCAAACTCAGTACAAAGACCTTCCCAAACCTCAATATCGTAATTTCCTTCAACTAAATTGGTAAATAAATTATTGGAAGAAAATGTGCTACCTCCATCAATAGAGTATGATAATGGATTACCACTACCCGTAGCAATAATTTCTATTTCACCTAAAGTACCACAACCCATTGGAGTTACATTTTCTGAAACAATTGTAACAAGACTTGGATCACTTATAGTAATTGTTTGAGTAAATTCTTGACAACCAGCAGCATCTTGAACAACAATGTCATATGAACCCGCTGAAAGTCCATTAAAATTATTTATTGCAATGAAATTTTGTCCACCATTAATTGAATAAGTATAGTTTGGAGTCCCACCACTAACATAAATTTCAATAGATGCATCCGCTGATCCACATGAAGAAGGTTCTGTAGTCAAAATAGAATCTATTAATAGAGTTGGGTTTTGATTAATTACTATAGTATCAGCATCACTACAATTGAATACAGGATCAATAATTTCTAACCAATATGTTCCTGCTTGAGTAAAGTTATTTATTGGAGTTGTATTTCCATCATTCCAATTATATAAAGTATTAGCACTGAATAATCCAGTTAAATCAAAATTAATTGTATCATTTGGGCATAATATTTGATCGGGACCAAGATCGACAATACATGGACCTGTTCCGAAAACTTTTACATCATCTATTGCAAAACCCTTTGTGTCAAGAGCGCCTAATCCGTTAGTAAAAGTAAATGCAAATCTTAAGTTTGCTTGATTATCCCATGCATTTGTTGGGTGAGTAATGGTAATTTGTTGCCAGCCTGAGTTATTAGGATCATTCAAAAAATTATTAGCACCTCCGACAGGTGCTGGACCAGCTCCCCATGTCACACCTCCATCAGTTGAAAACCATAATTGCATACCACCAGTTTGAGTCCAAAAAACATCTGTTAATCCACATAGCCACCAGAATTCTATTTCAACATCTGTCAATCCTATTGTTGAAATATTAACACCCATTTCAGCAGATATTATCTCTGGTGCAAAACCAGGAATTGGTGTCATAAAAAAATCAATATAACTACAATTATTTTGTCCTGCAGCAGATAAATTAGCATCAACAGTATGTAGATAAAAACTGTTTGGAGAATTTACTATTTGTGGTACTTGTGGGTCAGTATCAGGTACAATTCCAGGAGAACCAATATATTCATTATTAATCACCCATGAATTTGAGCCTTGAATTGATCCTAACCAAGGGTTAGTTGTATTTAATGACCAATTTGGCCAAGTATTTAAATCATTGAAATTTTCTTCATAGACTAATATTTGACTTTGAGAAAAAGATGATATTGATATAAACAAACCAACTAATATTAAAAATACCTTTTTTATTCTATATAAATTCATAATATTTAAAGCATATAAACTTCTTTTTTCAATATTGTGACATATGCACATTTTGGCAAAGATAATATTTCTTAGTAATTCTATATTAAAACATTTATGACCTATTAAAAGAGTTTTCAACATATTTATCTATTTAACCATCAATTTAACAACTTTATTAATCTTATTACTAGACACTTGTACAAAATATAATCCTGAAGCAA
>MDTE01044286.1_pt1 | contig 11246 bp, 3 predicted proteins | sample 811231 | NCBI WGS metagenome assembly MDTE01 (sample SAMN05326651, study PRJNA326480) | marine metagenome | isolation source: seawater | place: Indian Ocean: Red Sea | collected 2010 | reverse complement strand
TGGACTCTGTCACCTCACCTAGGTCTCACTACTAGGATATTATTCAGTGTACTTTAGAGGAGCTCGGATTGGCATTCTCCCGTGTCGAAACTACATCGGGGAACTTCAGCAAGGTTAAGTGCAATGGCATTCAGTCAGGCGCGTCGTCTTGACCGAGAGCTACTGTCTACGCCTGGTGTGAACTCGTACGACATCAGTTCAGGGCAGGGTAAGACATTGAAGAGCAATGGGGGCAAGTTCAGCAATGTGTTTCTGAAAAGCATATTCCACCCGAAAAATGACCATCCTGGGCCCAACAGCTACGATACGGAGGTGCCTGTGGAAAAGCGCACTACAGGCATCAAGTTTGTGACGGGCAAGGCGGGTTCTTCGTTATTGCCCGCGGATCAGACGCCTGGTCCCAACTCTTATCAGATCAAGCCTATCAAAGACTACAAGCCTCCGCGGATACGGAAGCTCAATAGTGCCAGCTTGCGGTCGGCATCAAGACGAGATAGTGAATTCAGCAAAAAGACGCCGGGGCCAGGGATAGGAAAATACAGCGTCGCGGGGGCAGACCCCTTTCTCATCCCCAAGAATCGAAATAGGGACATTCACACGTTTGGGCCAGAGAAGGATCGCTTTGCGAACAGTTTCCAGGGGAACATGGCCAAGATCAGAGAGGTCCCAGGGCCAGGCAAGTACCACCCGGAGCTGATCGTCAAGCCCAAGACTGCTCCCACTGGGGGACGAAAGAGTAAGTATCTAGGCAAGCAGAACGAGATCGGGGTGAAGCCGCATACCTTTGGAGCAGACAAGGATCGCTTCAAGGACAGTATGTACGGGCGACTGTCTGATATTGCCAAAATCCCAGGCACAGGCAGCTACGATGTGGGCTATAGTCTAGACTACCTGTACAAGGCCGAGTTCATGCGTATGCCATCAAGGGACGGAAGGGTCCCTGGGTCGCGGCCTACAACCCACGTAGGCAACCGCCCTCCCACAGCTAAACGTGTGCAGTCGCCTCAGAGGCCTAGCACCACTGGTAGCGTGAGCAGGGAGAAGAAGCGGCGGCCCAAGGCTATCTTCGAATGATCATGTGGGCTCGACCTGTCGTAGTCGCAGTAGTAGTGTACTCCTCCGGGGGCTACCTTTATCCCCAGACTGGTGGTTAATATTATCCCCCATAAAGTAGGCAGTCGTAGTAGTAGTAGTAATAATAATAATAGTAGTAGTAGTGTACTCCTCTTTGTATCGTGGTTGTTCATCTAGTGTTCAATAATCGGCTAATAATGCTCCATATGGCCCTAGTCCTCCCTTATACCCTCTCCCCTCTCCCCTCTCTCGTTCCCCTTTTAGCTTGCCCTACCTACAGCCTCGGTGATGTCGGCCTCGGACAGGAAGGTCACTAGGTTGCCGAGAGGGTTGTATGTGTCAGCGGCCCCCACCAAGGCCCACTTTTTGCCCTTCAGAACTTTGTCGTTGTGTAGTTGTACACTGATAGCAGAAAGAGGCCCTAGTCGCTGCTTGCAGATGTCTGCGAAGACCACCTTGGCTTTGGCCGCTAAGGGTGCCTGCAGGAAGGAAACAAGCTGTGCTGGGGCTGCACTCAAATATGGACTGTCCACGACGGCCACACGGGTCGCATTCTTCTCCCCCTTGCTCTTGCTCTTGCTCTTGCTCTTGCTCTTGTCCTCAGATGCACGGGACATGATAGTTTGCGCTGCTCTCAATGCGGTCGGAATGCCGTTGCCGTAGGTGACAATGACCACGTCCACAGCCTCCGGTTCCTGCTCCGCCACTGCCTGATCTCCCCTGACGGCATACCACTTGCCCGTGCCCTCATCCAGGCGATGTACGTCCACCTCATCGAAGGACATTTCCTCCTCGCCGTGGTTGCTTTCTCCGTTGAGAGAGGGATACTCGTGAAGGAAGTAGCCGTCCTTATCCTCCTCTCGCAAATGGCGCATATTGAGGAGGTCTGTGCAGTCTACGGACATGACCACCCTTCCTGCTTGAGCTTGGCGATAGGCATAACGCATGGCCTTGACGTAGTTGCTGCCATTTGAGTGGCACATTACGTCCAAGCCCGGGGAGGACACGAAAGGCAGGATGTTGTGAGTATGGAAGTTGCCCCCAAACACACCTTTATCGAACCCCTGTAAGATGAAGAGAGGGGGAGGGTTAGGGAGGAGGTTAGATAATGATAATCAGAGGGGGTATAAAGACAGCAAAAGACAGTGAGTAGAGGCACTACAGAGAGAGAGAGAGAGAGTGAGACGTACCTGCAACCGATAGATCATGCCATTGCTTTGAGTGCCATCGCTCAGCCAGTGTGTGATAAGGGACTCTTGGAACATATCTGCCCCACAATCAAGGTATTTGGCGTAGGGTAGCTCCACTACCGGCACAAAGCCTACTTGAGCGAGGCCCACCCCAGCTCCGACTAGTGTGGTTTCATCAGGAGGATAGTCATGTACCCGCAGGGGAAACTCGGCCTTTAAGCCATCACTCGCAAGGTAGTAGCCCCCATGCTCTACGTCCTCCCCGATGTAGATCCCCTTGCCATCCTGTCTGTCCAGTATCTCTCTGATAGACCCTGTGATAAGCTTGCGCATTACCACTCTGTCTCCTTTCCCTCCTACTACCCCTCCCTCCTTCACCTTGCTCTCTGGCTTGGGCTGCAGAGGGGCGCTATTGGACATCACCAATGTGTCCCTGGAGGTGAGCTTGGGCTCCTCACTGGCCTTCTCGAAGGCTTCTATCACAGCCTCCTCCATGTCCAGCACCCTGCCCTGAAGCTGCTCGTAGCTCATCAATCCCGCATCAACTGCCTCAGCCATTGCCCCGGACAACGGGTCGGCTTGCTCTTGCGCTTCTATTTCCTCTGCAGTCAAATAGGCGAACTGCCTGTCCGTTCCAGCGTGTCCGAAGCGTCTGGGCAAGTCAGTGTAGAGGATGAGGCTAGGTTTGCTGTACTTTCGGGCGTAGGATATAGCTTTTTGGGATTGTGAGTAAACATCGTAGAGGTCACAGCCATTGGCCGTGAAGGTCTTGAGATCCAAACTGTCTACTAGATGGCGCAGATAGCCCGTGCCTTTGAGAGAGATGCACATGTTGTTGTCGCTGACCCCGAACACGAGGGGAACCTTGGTGCCCTTGAACGCAGCATATTTGCTGAGGTTCACTGCTGATAAGAAGTGAGCGTTAGCCGTAGAGCCGTCACCTACACTTACATAGCTGATAGCGTTCTTATCGAATGTGGCATCAGGGAGCTTCAGGGCTTGAGCTAAGGGGATGCCTAGTGCACGGCCCACGGCGGGAGGGCACTGGGAGGCCAGGGTGGAGGTGACGAGGAACTCGTTAGGTCCTCCCCCGATACTACAGTGTCTCCCATGAGTCACTGGATCGAGGGAAGAGCACGTGTATGCCCTAGCACGGTCTAATAAGATTTCATCGGCGCCCCTTGTGCGTAGTTGCCGTACAATACTATTCGCCGTGTGCCTATAATGCAATGCTACCGAATCAATGTCCTGTAGATGCAAGCTTGCCGCCCCCAAAAGCTCCTCTCCACATGGACCAATCGTGTAGTACCCCTTTCCAATGTTTGACGCCACTCTCGCCTCCATGTGCAGCAAACTTGTCATGAGAGCCCCATCCAAGGCCATCAGGAACTGGTCTCTGCTCATCCCAGAAGCCACAAATCTGTCCTTTGCCGCAGTTGGGTCGTGATATCTCCTCTCCAGCTTCCCCGCATCAAGAGACTGAAGCATCGATTGCCTCGCACGCGTCTCGGCAAGCTTGTTGATCTCGCCAAGCCGAGCTTTCCTCAACTCGCGGTACATACTGCTTGATGACGTAAATAAGTATTTCTGAAAGCGGGTATGTGGGCTGAATTAAGTCGTGTGGTGCAAAGCGTACCACTAGTGACTGGTGAATCGCAACTTACGTCTCTAATGAGCACGGCGGATCCTGGATGAGCTTCCCGGGTTCATGGAACGCGTCTTACGCGACAGTTATACATCATTGTGTGGGCTGAGACATCCACATCGCTAGATGACGCTAGGAATAAGGGCTGCGGCTCGCAAAAGCGACAGAAAAAGTGCTTTATAACAACGTAAAACAGCTTAGACCAGACGAACCGTGGATTTCGTGAGGAGACAGCCCGTAGGAGACCTTCTGGTCCGTAACTCAGTAAGTTGCTAGCAAATACCTATTTATAATACTTTAAACTACTATGTCAGCGGCTGTGAACTCTGAGGAGATCAAGGAGGAGGTGCCCGAGGTGGAGATCCAGCACGACGACGGAGGAGCTGGAGAAGAAGTCGAGGAGCAGGGGCAGTATGGCAAGAGCCGATTTGCAGAGAAGCAGGCGGAGATTGATAAGCTGAAAGAGAGCCAGATCGATCCGGAGCGCATGCAAGAGCTGGCTGCAGAGATGTCGCAGCAAGTGGGCCAAGAGGTCAAGAACGCGGCCATCGAGTTGATCAAGGGTTTGACGCCAGGCTTTATCCAGCGAGCCATGAACAAGAAGACATATGCGGAAGTATCGCAGGACTCCATGGTGAAAGCTGACGAGCAATATAGGGAAGTAACACGGCAGGCTGAGCGAGCTCGTCTTGAGGCGAAGAAGAATCGTCGAGACCGCAAGAAGCTCAAGAAGAACAACAAGAAGGAGGACATCCAGAAGTTCGAGGCCAACAAGGAAAAGGCAGAGTTTAAGGAGAAGATGGTTCGGGATGTTGAGATGGACTACAAGCATCGACGTGAGATGCAATTAGCGGAAGCACAAGCTAAGATCGACAAGCACGTGAATGCGATGAAGGAGAAGGCGGCCAAGGACCTACTGGAACAACGGCACCACAGCATGACACACTGGAACAAAGTAGCTGAGGAGAAGCACATCGAGCGAGTAGAAGCAAATAAGCGCATGGTGGAGCTGCATCATACTGTGTACAGAGACCAAATGGATCGAATGTACGACGAGTGGAGCGAGCGTGATCTGACAAGAACGCGTATGCAGGTAGCTCCTGCTGGACTTAGTGACCCTATTGGCCTCCCTGGAGCAGAATTAGGCGTATTTGGCACCCCTATGGGCTCTAAGGAGTACCATGGCATCCTCGGGGATGGTGGGCACGTGCCTGGACTGGACGACCACAGCGTCTATCTATTGGACCAGGCAGCCCCTTACAGAGAGTATGAGGACGCTACCACCGACTTAATCGACTCTGGAGCAGAGGAAGCACGGACTAAGGCTTTATATGATAGTTTAGACTATGATAGCTACAAGTTAGGCCTGGCTATAGAGCAGATTGGGCAGATGCAGGAGCAGGCCAGGAAAGACCTGGAACAAGTGAAAACAGAGATGTTAGAGGTATACAATGATCAAATTGGGCCTCCACGCCGTGCTCCGCACAACCATGAGGTTGTGCCTACTCACTTACGTAAAACAAGGATGGTGGATCTGCAGGCTAAGATCGACGAGTACCAATACTGCCGGGAGAAGGCTATAGGCGAGAAGGAGGCAGCAGACAAACAGCTTCTTGGCTTATCCAGGACCCTCGCTGTACTGGGTGAGCAGAACCAGAAACGACAGGGCGATTTAGATGCAGTAAATCAGGGCCTTGGCAATCTGCCCATCGTAATGGGCCGCAACATCAGCAAAGTCCCTGGAAATGATGTATTGACCACCAAGCCCAAAGAGTTAATGGACGCAATGCGGCAACAGAGCAAGATCACCGAGACCAAGGAGATGGTAGACTTCGCTATTAAGACACACAAGGAGCGCAATGAGCTCGATCAGCAGTTGTGGGTAGCGAAACAAAGTGGCAATGAAACAAAAGTAGAAGCGAATCATATTATCTCCCGACTTGCAGAGATTTCTGATAAAATGCAAAAGCAATATATAGATAGCGCCAAATTGAATTTAGTGGACGCCATCAAGGTATTTCAAGCACGTGGTATGCCTCTGAGGAACGTGACTCATCGTATCACTGGATTGTTGCCATTCTGGGTGAACGTAGATCACAACTTGAGCAAAAATTGTACTAACTATAAAAGCAGCGCCGCTATGGGTGGCAAGACGTTTGAGATTGACCCGGAGAGGCATGATGAGGAGATGGAACAGCTCTTGTCCAATGGAGTCACCTTGGGTGAGCACCGCTGGGGCTTTGCCGTTGGTATGATCGAATTACCGAAAAATTCCATGTGGTGTGTTATCGTCACAGTGGCTCGACAAGGCAGCAGCCATGAGTTCGTACACGATGATGAGACTGATAGCGTAAGTGTGAGCCTAGGTGCATCTATCGGCACGCTCCAAAAAGTGCTGATTTGCTACAATCGGTTCAACCCTGTAACTGGCAGCGTGCTGTACGATATCAAGTTCATCTTTCGCGGCGACGTGCTGGCCTATCGGTTCGACTTTTCTTCCTCCTCCATCGATGTCAAGAAGCACTTGGCTGTGTCTGTGGGACAGTTTGAGGAGCATGAGATGAAAGGAATAGAAGTAGTAGAGAACCCAGGCAGTAGACGACAGCGTGTTCTCAGCTCATATGTCAAAATGATGAGAATCGATGAGCAGCAAGGTAAATTCCGCGAGACGAAGCTGTTGGAGGAGCTAGTGGCGATTGAAGATAGCAAGAGTAAATTCTGGGACAGTGACATTGTTTCCAAGGTTCCTCAACGCTATGAGAGAGAATACTTCATGCGTATATTAAAGGCTGAGATCCTCCTAGAGCAGAAGAGTGGTAACGCCAAACTCATGGAAGTTCTAGACAAACGTGCGAAGGTACAGGCAAAGATGGGGAAGAACCTCAACAAGGCCGAACAGGCAAGGGATTACGCCTTGGAATCATTCATGCGTCGTAAGAGGTCGAAGCAGAGTCATGTACTCGAGGCAGCCAAGGCTCTGGTTGCGAAGAGGATAGAGGTGTTTGACGGCGAGAAGGGTTTGTGGCGCCATGTGCTTATCAAGGACTGCGTGACACGCTGGCTAGACAATGGCTTGAGAGCGTGTTGCACACATATTGTGCATGAGCACAACGAGGGCATGGAGTTGATAGGGAGCCAATTTGAGGTTGACCTGAGCAAGGTCCGATGGTTTGAGTCTGCATTGCAAGAGATGGACGAAGATGCGATGATGAAGTGGCGTAGGCAAAAGGCTTTTGAGAAGCGTTTGAGAGAGATAGACAATGCTGTGAATGCCAAGGTCGAGGAGTTCCGCTCTGCCTATGAAAGCTTCAGGACCGCCGAGGAGCATGCACTGAGGAAGCACACGGAGAAGACTTTAAGAAAGCTCGACAAGAATGTGGATAATATGGCCGAGAAACGATCGAAACTGCCCATGGAACAGCGAGAGATCAAGAACATGGTCAACAGCGTGCTATTAGACTTAAGAGTAGGCATCATCCCGATCGATACTGCAGTCAAGCCCGGGGTACAGGCTCTGAGGATCGCTTCTGCGAAATGGAAGGAGAATTGGGTCAAGGCCAAGAGGGAGGAGGTCATGCAGCAGCTGCTTGCCAAAGAGCAGGAAGTCGAAGATAGAATCAACCAACGCCGCATGGTCTTCATCGAGATGGAGACCGGTGTCACAAAGCTGGCGAATGTGGAGCGCTACTCGTTGAATGCTCAGATCAATGAGATTAAAGAGAAGGAGAAGAAGCGCCTGATGCGACGCGTTGTGTGGGACAAAGAAACATTCAGTAAAGCAACACCCAAAGCCGAAGTATGTGAGCACATTAACACTAAATGCTGGGGAGACAACTACGCTAAGGGCATCCGATGTAAGGACTGTGGCAAGGAGCTAAGCGAGATCCATCACGAGGAGAGTCAGGTGCTTGGCTATGGCACTGGCACCACTGAAGAGCTGTGGGACGCTATCAAGCGTCACAGATACGATGAGGCAGCTTTCCGCTTCAAGGATAGCAAGCAGCTTAGTCTAGTGGAGAGTGAACGGCTGAGGATCGAGAAAGAGAGACGCGTGATGGAGATGGACGAAGCTTTCTTTTACGACTTTAACGACTTGAAAGTGGTGTATGCCTTCGATAGGAGACACGCCAAGTTCATCAAAGGAAGTGGCATCTTCCGTCAAGGCCTGCAGTGGACAGAAGAAGAATTGCGCCAATTCGAAGTCAATAAGCGATACGAGGAGATTGAGAGACTGAAGAAAGAGAACCTCGTGGAGACGCAGATTGAGAAGTTTGATCCTTTGAACTGCATCGAGAATCCTCCTCCTACTTTTCGGGGATTGGACGAGAAGAGGAAGGCCAATTACAACGAGTTTATGTTCATGATGGGCCGCCTTCACACCTACCAGAAGAAGATAGCCTACCTCAAGGAGACCAGACTCGAGCTACTGACAGAGCGCACTATCTATTCTATCGTGCTCGAGTTCCTCCACAAAGAGAGCTATGGCTACGACCAAGAACTGAATGAGATTGAGCGAGACTTGGACAAGACGGGCATGCTCCTTGCTACATTTGAGAAGATGCAAGAACTTTGGAAGAGCGCTAATCGCATTATGGCTCAGGCCAACAGGGACAAGATGAAGGCTGAGATGAAGCAATGTGGCGTATGGGACGATGTCAAGGAAGCCTTTGAGCGCCTCAGCTTCCTTCATGACGAGACACTTTCCCTCTTGAAGGTGAAATTTCTCTATGACTCAATGTTAGAGGGGACCACCAAGACTTTCGAAGATCAGCAGAAGTTTTATGAGGAGAAGAGCACACTGCTGAAGGAGCTGCAGCTACAGAGCACTCGACTGCAGTACTGTCGACCAGGAGACCTAGTACAAACTCGATTTGGCGATGGTATCATCCGACAACACCGTCAAAAAGACGACATGCTGATCATATCTTTATCTTTTGGTGAGCCCTTAGCTACTGTGATCATGCCTGCAGAAGAGATTGTGGTGCCTGAGCGTGCTAGACAGAAGGGTGAGCTGTACCTCATGGGCATCGAGGACGAGCAGACTCAAACCTTCATTCGTACTGAGCGTAAAAATTGCCAAAGAGAGCGCTGGGCAATGCAGGAGGAAGAGCAGGGTCTAAAAGAATTGCATCAATTCGAAGATTTGGGCAAGATGCAGGATGGTGCTATTGATGATGCCATCACTAAGGCAATTCGCAGTAAGTACTTGATAATGGATAGCCAAAACTTCAAGAACGCGCAAGAGAAGAGCGTCAATGCCAATCTCGAGGGCCTTGTGACAACGCAGAAGCGACTCTTTGATGCTTACTCTGGACCCCGTGCAGGACGACCAAAGAAGCCTGGGTTCTGGTGGCAATGGCAGCAGAAGAAAGAGCTCCAGGAAGAGCTCAAGAGAAGCTTTTTGCAAAAAGCTGCAGTGAAAGCCGAATACGACGCCAACGAGTCGTTCCAGAATTACCGCAGTGAGTGGATTCGCGACCACGCATTCAAGGGGATGGTTGACGACGTTATGCTAGAGATGATGCAGGAGATCGCTAAGGAAACCTATAGAGAGGGAAAGAATGCCAAAAAGAGTGCTGAGAGGCTCTCAGGACTGGTTTTCCCCAATCCGCGTGGCATGCAATACGATGCCTATCGAGCCTTAGTCGAAGTGTGGAAAGCGAGAAAAGCAACATTGAGGCGTGAAATCGAAATTAATCGTGGCCTGGCAGGTAAAGTGAAGAGCGAGAACGAGGAAGTGGCCATGACAGAGGAGCAACTTGAGGAAGAGAAGGCCCGAAAACGACGAGAGAGGCAGGAGCGTATCCGTCAGAAAGGCCTGATCGCCGAAATGTTAGTGGAAGACGAGACACTTAAGGTCTTTTACGCATGGGAACTGAAGCAGAATCTGGCTGAGCGTCGTCTGATGAAGGAGGAAGATGCAGCTATGCACCGTCTACTGAAAGAAGAGGAGAAGGCTCGCTTAGCGGCAGAGGAAGAGCGCAAGAAGGGCTACCTTGTCAGCGACAAACTTGCCGAGGAGCAAGCTAACAAGCCTGCTGCCAAGGCTGAGGGTTTCCACGACCGTCGCAAACAGCTTCAAGAGGAGGTCATTGCACGCCGTCGTAAAGCTGAAGAGCATGCTTTTATGATCCTTGAGGACAAGGCCGGCGAAGCCTTGCGTGAGGTGGACATCAAGGAGCGTTTGCTCGCTAAAATGGCTAAAACAATTGGAGTAAGTGTGGATGAGTTACGCTCCAAAGGCCCTGCTGCATCCGTGTCACTCGAGGAAGACATGTTTGTGGAGATACCTGATTGGTTTGAAGCCCACGACATCCCCGAGGACTGGGACGACTGGCCCCCTAACCGCCAGAAGAAGCTCGTAGAGGAGAAGACTAAGATCCGCGAGAGGGCTCAAGAGCGTGAAGCTAATATCACGCGAGCTAACAAGCTTCTTGATAGTTTGGAAGACACTAGCTACGACAAGTGGCGAGAGGCGTACAGTGTGGTGGCACAGGAGGAGATGGAAGTGGAGCTGCTGGTGATGGACATGGAGGAGACTGCTAGACAATTCGAATTCGATCTGCAGGAGTTAGAAGCCAACATTCATCGCATCAAAATGTATTGTCAACAAAAGGGTGCAGAAGAGCTCCGGGCCAAGACTGACTGGAAGAAGAAGCAAACTCTGGCAAGGAAGAGGGATCGGGAATTGGCCGAGGCCGAGGCGTGGCTAGCTCTCTGTCAACGTCGTGCAAAACAACGTGACAAGATCAAGCGAAAAGTGGTAGAGAACTGCTTGTGGATTGACACTAATGCCATTACAGGCTTCCATCAGCGCTTCAAAACTGAACTCTTGCGTAAGAGGCTCTATTGGTCATATTTCAGGAGGATTCTCGATAGTATCATCACTCGGGCAGAGATCATTGCGAGTGAAAGAAAAATGATGGGTATCCAAGAACTTTTGAGTGCAAATAACGCCACCCTAGTAGAGAGGTCAAATCAGATGAAAGAGCGCTGGCAAGAGATCCAAAGAGATGAGTATATGCGTATGCGCAAGTCTAAGCTGAATCTCAAGTTGTTCGGGCGCCATCGCCGTGAAGTCCTCAATCAACGTTTTAGCAGCTGGGTACGCTTCTTTCTGTGGAATCGCGGCCATAGAGAGGCCTTTACCTTGCGTTACGAGCTTCTTAAGAGGCAGATGGACATCGATCGCCAGTTCAAGGAGCAGCTTGCCCGGAAGAAGAAGAAGGAGGTCGCAGCCGCTACCGAGCAGAAGGGGGGCGAGGGCTCACCCGAGGGCTCACCCGGAGTTGGCGAGACCAAGAGGAGGGAGCCAGGCGAGCCAGAGACGGACAAAG
>MDTE01025410.1_pt1 | contig 11246 bp, 9 predicted proteins | sample 811231 | NCBI WGS metagenome assembly MDTE01 (sample SAMN05326651, study PRJNA326480) | marine metagenome | isolation source: seawater | place: Indian Ocean: Red Sea | collected 2010 | reverse complement strand
CGCCTTTTTGCAGGGAAAAGAGCGGGATGAAAAAGCTGCTAAAGGTGCGCTTGAGCTGGGCGGAGTGGTCGGGCGACAGGTTTAGGCAAACTGTCGTGAGCAGCAGCACGAGGCTGGCGGCGATGACATATGGCCGTTTATTCATTGGCCCGGTTTTTGTCCGGGCGAACCATGTGCGGGGAAATCATGCGGTGGCGGAGGCTTGGCGCCAGTAATCGATGTTTTGCAGCACGCGCCCGGTACCGTTGGCCACGGAGATGAGCGGGTCATCGGCGATGGTCACGGGCAGCTGCGTTTCCTTGGCGATCAGCCGGTCGATACCGCGGAGCAGGGCGCCGCCGCCCGCGAGCACAATGCCACGGTTGACGAGGTCGCCCGAGAGTTCCGGCGGGCATTGCTCGAGGATTTGGCGGATGGAATCGAGAATGCTCGCCAACGGCTCCTTGAGCGCGTCGCGAATCTCCTCCGACCGCACCGTGAGCGTGCGGGGCAAGCCCTGGCTCAAGTCGCGGCCTTTCACCTCCATCGTCATTTCCTCGTCGAGCGGGAAAGCGGATCCGATCTTTAGTTTGATTTCCTCGGCGGAAGGTTCGCCGATTAACAGGTTGTGAGCGCGTTTCATATGCGAAATGATCGCGCTGTCAAATTGGTCGCCGCCCACGCGCAGACTCGTCGCCTGCACAATGTTGGCCAGCGATATCACCGCCATCTCGGCGGTGCCGCCGCCGATGTCCACCACCATGTTGCCCGAAGGTTCCGCCACCGGCAGCCCGGCCCCGATGGCGGCGGCGAGGGGTTGCTTGATGGGATAGAATTCGCTGGCGCCGGCGTGGGTGACGGAGTCTTCCACGGCGCGGCGTTCCACCTCGGTGATGCCCGAGGGCACGGCAACGACGACGCGTGGTTGCACAAGTTTGCGATGGTGCACTTTCTGGATGAAATAGCGCAGCATTGCCTCGGTGATGTCGAAGTCCGCAATGACGCCGTCTTTCATCGGGCGAATCGCCTCGATGTTGCCGGGGGTGCGCCCGAGCATATTTTTGGCGTCGGAACCGACGGCGAGGACATTTTTCGTGCCCGATTGAATGGCGACGACGGAAGGTTCGCGCAAAACGATGCCCTTGTCTTTCAGGAAAACCAACGAGTTGGCGGTACCCAAATCGATGCCAATATCATTGGAAAACAGACTTTTGATTCCGTCTAGCATGGGCGAAAATGTACTCGCCGAGACAATGCGAGCGGGAAAGAGGGCTTACAAGGAAAGGTTATTCAGGGATTTTCCCGAGTTTCTGCACAATTTTTCGGGCAAAAAATGGTAGCGGAGGAGGGACTCGAACCCCCGGCACGCGGATTATGATTCCGCTGCTCTAACCAACTGAGCTACTCCGCCCCGTAAAAAGGGCATTATTCGGCCAAAAACCGTCTAATTGTCAAATCCAAACGCGAAAAACTGCGAAAATGCCTGTATTCGCGCTTGCCAAGCGGGAGCGGTTGCACTACGTTCCGCCCCGCAAAACGAATGGATAGGAAAGTAAAAGCTGAGACGATCAAGGAATTTGGAACGCACGAAGGGGATACTGGATCCGCCAACGTGCAAATTGCCGTCCTGAGCCGCCGCATCAAACAGATGGAAGGGCATCTCAAGGAACACAAGAAAGACATCCACTCCCGCCGCGGCCTGCTGAATATGGTCAGCCGTCGCCGGCGGCTCCTGCGCTATCTCAATGGCCGGGATCCCGAAAGCGTAACCGAGTTGAAGAAACAACTCGGCATACGCTAGTCAAACCAACAGCCTTCACTTTCCCCGTCCCGTGGAACGCGATCCAAAGGGCGGTCCCAAATGAACCATCGCGACATTTGTCGTTGGCCGGGAAATTTCATCCAGTTGCCCTGCGCGGGAAGCTGCATGAAGTTCCCCAGATTTAACGACGAAAATATAAAATGACTGAACATCAAGTAACCGCCCAAGTGGGCGACAAGGAAATCACCATCGGCAGCGGCCACATCGCCAAGCAGGCGGACGGCACGGTGACGGTGCAAATGGGCGAAACGATCGTGATGACGGCGGTCGTCGCCGACACGAAAAGCCGCGACGGGCAGGATTGGTTCCCGCTCCAAGTGGATTACCGCGAACGCGCCTCGGCGTGCGGCCAGATTCCCGGCAACTACTTCCGCCGCGAAGGTCGCCCGAGCGACAAGGAGATTCTCACCTGCCGCCTCACCGACCGGCCTATTCGACCGCTCTTCACCAAGGATTGGTTCAATGAATGCCAAGTTTACGGTCTGCTGCTCAGTGCCGATGGCGAGAATGAGCCGGATGTAATGAGCATCCTCGGAGCTTCCGCCGCGCTGATGATCAGCGACATCCCCTGGGCTGGCCCGTTGGGTGCAGTGCGCGTGGGCCGCATTGACGGCAAGTTCGTGGCAAATCCCACACACGAGGAACAGGCGGCTAGCGACCTCGATTTGATGTACGTTGGCAATGAGACAGACGTGGTGATGTACGAAGGCTGCGCAGAGCAAATCTCAGACGAGGATTTCATCGCGGCACTGAAGTTTGGCCAAGAATGTTGCATCCCGCAGATTGCCGCGCAAAAGGAACTCCAAGCCAAATGCGGTAAGGAAAAGCGCGACATCTCGAGCCAACTTAAGCCTGTGCCACCTGAAATCTTCGCCAAAGCAGAGGAACTGGGTGGAGGCGATCGCATTGTTGAGGCTCTGCTTACGGTGAAAAAGCTCGAGCGCGAAGACGCGGTGGCCGCTATCCGGGAGGAGGTTGCTGCCAAGCTTCGTGAGGAATTTGGTGAGGAAGAAGTGACCGACTCGGTGGTCGGCCAGGCGTTTTATCACATTCAAAAGACCGCGCTGCGCGGCTTGATCCTCAACGAAGGCAAGCGATTGGACGGACGCGGCATCGATGAACTGCGCAAGATCACCTGCGAAGTCGGCGTGCTGCCACGGACGCACGGCTCGGCGTTGTTTACGCGCGGTGAGACGCAGGCACTAGTGCTGACGACCCTCGGCACCACTGACGATGCCCAGCGTTTCGACAACTATACCGGCGGCGAGGACAGCAAGCAGTACATCATGCATTACAACTTCCCGAACTACTCCGTCGGTGAAACCGGCCGCATTATGGGCCCGGGCCGGCGCGAAGTGGGACATGGGGCATTGGCGGAGCGGTCGATTTTGCCGATCATTCCGATTGATGATAATTACCCGTACGCTGTGCGACAGGTCAGCGAAATCCTTGAGTCCAATGGTTCCAGTTCAATGGCGTCAGTTTGCGGCGGCAGCTTGTCGTTGATGAACGCGGGTATCGAGGTGAAGGGCGCGTGTGCCGGTATCAGCATCGGCATTTGCACCGAGCTGGATGACAACGAGAAGATTGTGAACCACAAAATCCTGACCGACATCATGGGCTGGGAAGATGCGTTCTGCGACATGGACTGCAAAATCGCCGGCACGAAGGAAGGCATCACCGGCTTTCAGCTGGACCTCAAGCTGAAGGGTTTGCCGATGGCGATCATGGAGGAGGCAATTCAAGCGGCGAAGAAGGCTCGCGGCGAGATCATTGACATAATGAATGAGACGATCAGCGAGCCGGGCGAGATGAGCCCGTACGCGCCGCGCATCCAGCAACTGAAGATTGACCCCGAGAAGATTGGCATGGTGATCGGACCGGGTGGCAAGAACATCAAGCGGATCGTTGAGGAATCCGGCTGTGAAATTAACATCGAGGACGACGGCACTGTGAACATTTACTCCCTCAATCCAGAGGGCATGCAGGTGGCTGTGGAGGAAATCGAGGGCATGACTGCCGAGGCCGAGGTGGGTCGTATCTACAGCGGTAGCGTGGTCAGCATCAAGGACTTTGGCTGCTTCGTGGAATTCCTGCCCGGCCGTGATGGCCTTTGCCATATCAGCGAGCTGGCTCCCCAGCGTGTTGATAAGACCGAGGATGTCGTCAAGGAAGGCGATGTCATCAAGGTCAAATGTTTGGGCATTGATGAACGCGGCAAGGTTCGTCTTTCCCGAAAGGCCGCATTGGCCGAGGAGAATGGTGAGGTGGATGCCGGCGAAATTAAGGATGAAGAATCCGCCGTACGGGAGGAACGCGAGGTTAGTGAGGAAGAGCCCGAGGAGGGCAAGCTCTATCACGGAACGGTCGTTAGCATTAAGGAGTATGGGTGTTTCGTGGAATTCCTGCCGGGCCGCGATGGGCTTTGTCACATCAGCGAACTGGCCGACTTCCGCGTTAAGCGCACCGAGGATCTCGTCAAGGAAGGAGATAAAATCTGGGTAAAATGTCTGGGTGTTGACGACCGTGGCAAGGTGCGTCTATCCCGCAAGGCCGCCAAGGCGGACCGCGAGGCGGAAGAGTCTGAAGAGGCACCCGAGGAGGTCGATGCATAGCCCCGGCCTTGCAAGGGTGGCTTGCGGGCGGTAATAAACCGGCGTGTTGAGCCAACAAACACTGCGGAAACCCGCTAGGGTTTCCGGTGCCGGCCTGCATAGTGGCAACAAGGTCAACTTGACTCTGTTGCCCTCGCCGGCGGGCAGTGGCGTGCGCTTTCGGCGCGTGGATCTCGATGGCAAACCTGAGATTGAGGCGTTAATTGACAATGTCTCCGATACCCAGCGGTCCACCACGCTAGCCAAGGGAAGCATTCGCATACATACCGTTGAGCATGTTCTCGCCGCGCTCGCGGGCAACGGCATTGACAATGCCGTCATCGAGTTGGACGCGAATGAGCCGCCCATCGGCGACGGGAGTAGCATTGAATTCGATAATGCCATTCGGAAATCAGGCGTGGAAAATCAGGATGATTCCCGGGAAATATATCGCTTGTCCGAGCCCATCGAGGTGCAACTGGGTGAGAGTCACATGGCGGCATTCCCGCATGACGGCTTCAAAATCAGTTGCACCAGCGCTGATGCCCGCAACCGTTACACCCAGTTCTACAGCTTGGAATTGTCTCCTGATAACTGGACGAACGAGCTTTCGCGGGCGCGGACATTCTGTTTTTATGAGGAAATTGAGCACCTCTACCAGAATGGCCTTATCAAGGGTGGCAGTTTGGAAAACGCGGTGGTCGTTCGCGACGATGCCGTGCTGACCAATGAACCACTGCGTTATCCCAATGAATTTGTCCGGCATAAGATGCTGGATATCCTTGGCGACCTCGCCTTGGTGGGGTGCCCCTTGCAGGCGCACGTTGTTGCCACGCGTCCGGGCCATGCCGCCAACTGTGAACTTGCCCGTCAAATCCAGACTCAAATGCGCAAGCCATTGCAAACCGCACAGACATTTGCTCCACCACCCGCAGTCGAGACTGCCAAGGTTGAGACCATCGTGGAGGACGGCGCGGAGTTGGACGTTACTCAGGTGATGAAGATTTTGCCCCATCGGTTCCCATTTCTGATGGTCGACCGTGTGACGAGAATTGACGGAAACCAGATCACTGCGATCAAGAATGTTAGTGTCGGTGAGCCCTACTTTGAGGGGCATTTTCCCGGGCACCCAATCATGCCGGGGGTCATGCAATTGGAAGCCATTGCTCAGGTTGGTGGAATTCTGATGCTGAAGAAGGCGGAAAATCTCGGGAAACTTGCCTACTTTACCAGCGCTGATAATGTCAGATGGCGTCGGCCTGTCCATCCCGGCGACGTTTTGACTATCGAGGTAGAACTCTTGAAGTCACGCGGCAAGATCGGGAAGGCGAAGGGGGCCTGCCTGGTTGACGGAGAAATTGTCAGTGAGGCAAACGTCACCTTCATGCTCTTCAGCCCGGACGACCAATGAGCATACACCCCAGCGCTGTCATTCACGAGAACGCGGTCATTGGAGAGGATTGCGAGATTGGCCCCTACTGCGTCGTCGGTGAGCGTGTCACCTTGGGGCGTGCATGCCGGCTTCATTCGCACGTGGTGATCGACGGGTGCACTGTGTTGGGCGCGGAAAATGAAATTTATCCTTTTGCCAGTATTGGTTTGCGAACCCAGGATTTGAAATGGAGTAGGGGCGAAACATGGACTCGCATTGGCGATGGCAATACACTCCGGGAGTATGTTACTATCCATAGTGCCACGAATGATGGTGAAGCCACCGTTCTTGGCAGCGGCAACAACTTGTTGGCTTACGCCCATGTGGCCCATGATTGTCAGTTGGGCAATCACATCATCATGTCCAATGTCGCCACATTGGCTGGGCATGTTGAGGTGGAAGACCATGCCATCATTGGGGGGGTGGCGGCTGTTCACCAATTCTGTCGGATTGGAACCATGTCCATTATTGGCGGCTGCAGCAAGGTGGTGCAGGATGTGCCGCCCTATATGTTGGCTGACGGGAATCCTGCCGCAACACGCACGCTGAACAAGGAGGGACTCAAGCGAAACAATATCGGTGAGCCTGCCCAGAAAGCGCTGAAGCTGGCTCACCGGATTCTATTTCGCAGCGAAATGAATTTTTCTCGCGCCATCGAAAAAGCGAAGGCCGAGATTGAGGCATGTCCGGAGGTGAAACACTTGCTGGAGTTTGTCCAGTCGAGCCAACGCGGAATTGCTAAATAGCGCACTCGATTTTTTCGCGGCCGGAAAACCGGCAGTAGGTCTTAAACCCACATTCATGTGCCAGTTTCTTCGCATCATTCAAGTTCATCCCTATTTCATGAGGAGCGTGTGCGTCTGATCCGAATGTAATTTGGACTCCGGTTGTTTGCGCCATTCTCAGAATGTCAGGATGCGGGTAAATTTCCAAGCAGTCCTTTCGGAGACCCGCCGTGTTGAGTTCGATGCAGGTTTCTGTTTCTGCACATGCGGTGAGGAATTCTTCATAAAGCGGGCCACAATCGTCTTCTGGAATAAACCCGAATTTTTTGGGTAAATCCGCATGGCCCATGATGTTAAATAATCCTGTCGCTGCTGCTGCTGTCAGATTTTTGAAATAGGCTGTCCAGACCTCGAGGGTTTCCCGGTTGCGCCATTGGTCGAGCGTGGCGGGGGCATCAATTGCCCAGTCGCCGACATAATGAACTGAGCCGATGAAATAATCCCAATCGTGCATGCCGGCCATTTCCCTGATCCAGAGCTCATGGCCGGGCAGGTAATCTACTTCCAAACCCAATTTTATGGTCAAATCCGGATTTGCCTGCTGTGCCTCCTCGACCATTTCCGCATATCGAGGCAGTTCTCCTGAGTGCATGCGCCACTCGTCAAATCCATCCTCACGCATGGGGGAATGGTCACTGAAACCAATTTCATCAAGCCCAATTTCCAATGCGCGAGCGGCATACTCTCTGGGTTCCCCCTTGGCGTGGCGGCAGAGCGGAGTGTGCATGTGGTAATCGGCCGGCAATGGCATGCGCGCAGCATGGATGTGGCCGGTCTATGCAGCAAGGGGAATTGATTGACACGGGCAGGGCAGGGGAACAGACTCCGCCGGCAAACAGCCCTGCTTTTGCCCCGATTCGTCTCGGGGTTTTTTGTTGGGCACATTTTTATCGAATCATGGCCAACACCATACTTGTAGGTGCCCAATGGGGCGACGAAGGTAAAGGCAAGATCATCGACGTGCTCACGGAGCAGGCCGACGTGGTCGTGCGTAGTCAAGGAGGCAGCAACGCCGGCCACACGGTCCGGGTTGGAGACCAGCAATATATCCTGCACTTGATACCCTCGGGCATTCTGCACAAGAAAACAAAATCTGTTATTGGCAATGGCGTGGTGATTGATCCCGTTACGCTTGTGGCTGAAATCGACGAGCTGGAAAGTCTCGGGGTGCGTGTCAATGGCAACCTGTTCATTAGTGAGAAGGCTCATGTGGTGATGCCCTACCATCGTGAGCTTGAGGCGTGCAGTGAGCAACGCAAAGGTAAGAATCAAATTGGGACAACGCGCCGAGGCATAGGTCCGGCGTATGCAGACAAGGCAGGGCGCGGCGGTCTGCGCATGATCGATCTTGTGGATGGGAAAAAGCTGGCAGACCGGCTCAAGAGCCGTGTTCGTGAAAACAACCAACTTATCAAGGCCTTGGGCGGCAAGCCAGTCTCATTGAAAAAGGTTCAGGCCGACTACGAGAAGGCGGCTAAGCGACTGCGCCCCTATATCGCCAACACGCTTCCTTTGCTTCACAGGGAAATCACCAAGGGTTCAGCAATGCTCTTCGAGGGCGCTCAGGGTAGTTACCTTGATATCGATCACGGAACCTATCCTTTTGTCACATCCTCAAACACAACGGCCGGCGGTGCCTGCACCGGTTCCGGGATTCCACCCAACAGGATCGACCGGGTGATTGGGGTCATGAAGGCTTACACGACACGCGTTGGAGGTGGCCCTTTGCCGTCCGAGGACGCAGCCATTAGCGACATGCTCCACGGCATGGGCCGTGAGTTTGGAGCGACCACAGGGCGGCCACGCCGTTGTGGATGGCTGGATCTTGTCACTATCCGTCAAGCCGTGCAGGTCAATGGCATCGATGAACTGGCCATCACCAATGTGGACGGATTGGACAGCTTGAAGGAGATTCAGTTGTGTACGGGATACCGCATGGGCCGTACCAAGCTGGACTACGTCCCCAGTGACCTTGAAGATTTGGCTCGTTGTCGGCCCATATATAAAAAATATCCCGGCTGGCAAAAAGATACCAGTGAGGTACGTGAGTGGCGTAAGCTCCCACTGAATGCCCGTCGTTATCTTAAGGCAATTTCCGAATTCTCGGGCGCCAAGCTCAAGATCGTTTCTGTTGGGCCTGCTCGCGATCAAACGATGTTTCTGTAAAGATGAGCGGTCGTTCCGCCCAGCTCAGCCCAGAGGCACGTGAACTGCTTCCCATGCATGTGGCTGTCATCATGGATGGGAATGGGCGCTGGGCCAAGCAACGCAGTCTTCCAAGAATTGAGGGGCACCGCCGTGGCGTGGAATCCGCGCGAGCCATCATCCGCGCTGCTGGCGAGCTGGGGATCAAGTACCTCACCCTTTATACATTTTCCGCCGAGAATTGGAATCGGCCTCAGCCCGAAGTTGAGGCGATAATGAAATACCTCTCTTTTTATCTTAAAAAAGAGGTTAAGGAATTGAAGAAGAACAACGTGCGGCTAGAGGCTATTGGCCAAATTCACCGGCTGCCTGAACATGTACGCAACCAATTGGGGGAATCCAAGGCGGCCCTTGAGGGGAACAACGGCCTGACTTTGATTCTTGCGTTAAGTTATGGCTCGCGCGCGGAAATCATTGACGCTGCGCGGGCTATCGCTGAGAAGGCCAAGGCAGGAGCAATCGATCCGCAGGAAATTGACGAGCAATACTTTGCCAATCATCTCCACACCCGGCATATTCCAGATCCGGATCTTTTGATCCGAACCAGTGGGGAAATGCGTATTAGTAATTTTCTGTTATGGCAGATTTCCTATGCCGAGATGCTTGTCACGCCTACTTTCTGGCCTGATTTTCGGCGCCCACAACTCATCGATGCCCTTGAGGAATATGCTCGCCGGCATCGGCGCTTTGGGCTGCTATAACCGGCTGTGACTGAAACCAACCAGCAAGCCCCCGGGGCGCAGCCCAGTAAGGCAGTTATTTTTATTCAGAGATTTTGCAGCGCTTCACTGCTCTGGGGTGTATTGCTGGTTGGCCTGTTTGCCAAAAATCCAGCGATCGCCAAGCCGGCATTTCTTCTTATTATGCTGTTATTGGCTGGGTTGGGCTTGCGTGAATTTTTTGAATTGTCCGAACAAGGTGGGTTCCCGGGCCGGCCATGGCAGGGGACGCTCGCTGGCATGACAATGGTTGGCGGTGTATTTCTCCTGCTGGCATTGCCGCACGAGCCGCGGATGGACCTCGTGCCTTTGTTTGAGATTTGTTTTTTGTCTTTCTTCATTCTTGCCGTTGGGGTGCGTCATATTTTCCTCGACGATATTCAAGGCAGGCTGGGAGTCACCATCATGGGTGTTCTTTATGTGGCAATGCTCCTGAATTTTCTTCAACTCATTCAATTTGAATTTGGCCCATGGTTTCTACTGTTCTTCATCGTGGTAACCAAGGCAAGTGATACAGGAGCTTACTTGCTGGGATCCGCTATCGGCCGTCATAAAATGCTGCCAGCAATCAGTCCGGGGAAAACTTGGGAAGGATTTGCAGGGGCTATACTTCTCTCCGTTGGAGCTGCGGCGGCTTTTATCCATTTTGCTGAAGACCATTTTACGAGAATGCCGATGAGCGATGCTTGCGTGGTGGGCGTTGTGCTGGGGGTGGGTGCTGTATTTGGGGATCTCGTAGAATCGAAGCTCAAGCGAGTGGCTGGAGCCAAGGACTCGGGCAGTTATTTTCCAGGTATTGGTGGAATTCTCGACTTGCTCGACAGCCTGCTGTTCAATGCCCCGATGATGTATCTCTACCTGAAATACGGGATGCCAGTATCATGAAGAAGGTTGTCTTGCTTGGCAGTACAGGCTCCATTGGCACCAGCACCTGCAAGGTGGCGGAGGATCTTTCTGGTGAGATGGAGTTGATAGGCCTCGCCGCTGGACGGAATGCCAACCTGCTTCGGGAGCAAGTGAACCAGTTCAACCCCAAGGCTGTATCGTTGTCTGATGTGGAGGCAGCCAAGGAACTGGATAATGAGTGGAGGGGCACGCCGCAGGTTTATCAAGGGGATGAGGGTTTGGTAAAGCTGGCGACTTTACCTGAGGCTGATATTGTCCTCATTGCCATTGTTGGCGTGGCGGGTCTTCAGCCGGCATTGGCGGCTATCCGGGCAGGCAAGGATATTGCCGTTGCCTCCAAGGAAATCCTCGTGATGGCTGGGGAAATTGTCATGGCTGAGGCTGGCAGGCATGGGGTCAAGGTGCTTGCGGTGGATAGTGAACATTCGGCAATATTCCAATGTTTGGAGGGTCGCGCGCCTGAATCTGTCCGGCAGCTTTGGTTAACGGCATCGGGCGGACCTTTTCGCAATACTCCGGCTGAAGAGTTTGACTCGATCACTGTCGAGCGCGCCCTGAAACATCCATCATGGGTCATGGGGCCAAAGATAACCATTGATTCAGCCACGCTTTTTAACAAGGGACTGGAGATGATTGAGGCTCGCTGGTTGTTTGATATTCCAATGAGCCAAGTGCGGGTTGTCGTCCATCCGCAGAGTGTCATTCATTCCATGGTGGAATTTGTGGATGGATCCATTATTGCCCAACTGTCCACGCCGGATATGTGCCTGCCCATTCAGTATGCCCTGACTTATCCTGCACGTG
>MDTE01106987.1_pt1 | contig 11247 bp, 13 predicted proteins | sample 811231 | NCBI WGS metagenome assembly MDTE01 (sample SAMN05326651, study PRJNA326480) | marine metagenome | isolation source: seawater | place: Indian Ocean: Red Sea | collected 2010 | reverse complement strand
CTCCAAGATCTAATCCCGCAACTTATACAGGTGCTTTTGGTCCTATAAGAGATTGGTTTACAGGATTACCAGAATCTAAAAGTAGAGGGTATAAACCAGGTAGATTTTCCTTTAATGTAAAAGGAGGTCGTTGTGAAGCATGCGAGGGAGATGGAGTAATAACTTATGAAATGCACTTCTTACCAGATGTTTATATAACATGCGATGAGTGCAAGGGTAGTAGATATAATAGAGAAACTTTGGAAATAAAGTTTAAAGAAAAAAGTATTGCAGACGTTCTAAATATGACTGTTGATGAAGGATGTGATTTTTTTGAAAATATATCAAATATTAGATCTAAACTTCTAACTCTTAAGAAGGTAGGCTTAGGCTACATAAAGATTGGACAACAAGCGACAACTTTATCTGGTGGTGAAGCTCAACGTATTAAATTAGCAAAAGAATTATCTAAAAGATCAACTGGTAGAACTATGTATATTTTAGATGAACCAACAACTGGACTTCATCAACATGATATAAAAAAATTACTAGAAATTCTTCATACATTTGTTTCTCTAGGAAATACAGTGGTAGTAATAGAACATAACCTAGATGTAATAAAAACAGCTGATCATATAATTGATATGGGTCCAGATGGTGGTGTTAAGGGTGGAAATATCATAGCTGAGGGTAAACCTGAGGATATATGCAATAACAAAACAAGCTATACGGCCAAATATCTTAAAAATATATTAGAAAAAAAATATAAAAAAACTGCTTAAAATTTACCTATATTGATATATAATATTGGAATGGGAGAAATTCTTAAATCGCTATCTAAAACTATACATGTTTCATTAGCATTATCATTAATTTTATTTTTAGGTTTATTTTTTGGAAATGATGGTTTTGATTTTGATATGCTTTTTTGGAGCTGGTTATTTAGATATTTGCATGTAATCTCAGGAGTAATGTGGATAGGATTATTATGGTATTTTAATTTTGTTCAAATTCCAAATATGGGCAAAATCCCTGACGAACAAAAACCAGCAATTGGAAAAGTAATAGCTCCAGCTGCTCTATTTTGGTTTAGATGGGCTGCTCTAGCAACTATTGTTACAGGTTTAATAGTTGCTTATTTAAATGGTTATGTTCATCAAGCTATGGCTTTAGGTATAGGAAGCGGTGGTGGAAAAAATACTGCAATAGGTATAGGAATGTGGCTAGGCTTAATTATGGCTTTTAATGTTTGGTTTGTTATTTGGCCTAATCAAAAAAGAGCTCTTGGAATAGTGGAATGTGATCCTGATTTAAAAGCTAAATCTGCAAAAACTGCAATGTTATTTTCTAGAACAAATACTTTATTATCTCTGCCAATGTTGTTATCGATGGTTGCGGCTCAAAATTTATATTAATTTTTATCTTCTTCTTTTAAAATTGTTTTTTGACTAACATTTAGTTTAATCAAAACTGAGTTTGCAATATACATTGAAGAATAGGTACCAAATATCACGCCTAATATCATTGCAAGAGAAAAACCTCTAAGAATTTCACCACCAAATATATAAATAGAAACTAATGCTAATAAAGTTGTAACGGACGTTATTATTGTTCTTGATAAAGTTTCATTTATTGAAAGATTTGTTAAGTCAAAAATTTTAATATCAGAAAATTTTTTTAAATTTTCTCGTACACGGTCGTATATAACAACAGTATCATTCATCGAATAACCAACAATAGTTAAAATTGCTGCAACTATAGATAAATTAATTTCAAGATTAAATAATGAAAAAATTCCTAAAGTTAAAAAAACATCATGAAAAAGTGCTAAGATAGCCCCAATACTGAATTGCCATTCAAAACGTATCCAAATATATATAAGCATAGCTGTTAAAGAAAGAGCTATAGCAATAATTCCTGATTTTAAAAGTTCTGCACTAACTTTAGGACCAACGTTTTCAACTCTTCTAAAATTGAAACCTTCCCCAATAGATTTAATTAAATCTTTTTTGATTTCATTAATTAAATTTGGGTTATTATCTTCTTTTTTTTCAAACTTAATTAAATAATCATCATTTTTACCAAATTCTTTAATATTAACATCTCCAAGATTCATGTTCAAAAATGACTGTCTTAATTGAGAAATGGTAATTTGTTTATCTGTTGCTCTTAATTCAATTAAAGTTCCACCCTTAAAATCTACGCCAAAATTTAGACCTTTGAAAAATAAAAGTATTAACGAAATTATAACCAAAGTTATTGAAATAAGATTAAAAAAATTTAAATATTTATTAAAATTATATTTTGATTTCTTTTCTAAATTGTAGTTTTTTAAATTTATTTTATAATCTTCCATTATATCAAGCTTTCTTTATTTTTATTTTTGTTTACATAAAACGATGTTAATAATCTTGCTATGTAATAAACAGAAAACATTGTTGTAAATATGCCAACGCCTAAAGTAACCGAAAAACCTTTAACAGGTCCTGACCCAAGAAAAAATAAAATTACTGCTGAAATAAGTGTTGTAATGTTTGCATCAATTACTGCAGTTCTAGATCTAGTGTAACCACTATCAAAAGCTATAATATGATTTTTTTCAATTTTTGTTTCTTCTTTAATTCTTTCAAAAATTAGTACATTTGCATCAACCGCCATACCGACTGTTAATATTATTCCCGCTATACCAGGTAAAGTTAGTGTTGCCTCAAATAATGTCAGAACACCTATTAATAAAAATAAATTTATTATTAAAGCAATATTAGCTATCAAACCAAAGAATCTATATTTGTAAAACATAAAAATTATTACTAATGAAAATCCAATTATCAAAGCTATAATACCTGCATTAATAGAATCTTTTCCTAAGTCAGGTCCTACAGTTCTTTCCTCAATAATGTTCATGGGTGCTGGTAAAGCTCCAGATCTTAATAATAAAGAAAGGTCAGTTGCTGATTGAAAAGTAAAATCACCACTGATTTGACCTGATCCACTTACAATTGCGTCTCTAACTACTGGTGCGCTAATAATTTCACCATCTAGAACAATGGCTAGTCTTTTACCAATACCAGAGGTTGTTGCTTTTCCAAATCTTTTAGCTCCTACTCTGTCAAGTGTAAAAGATACAACAGTTTCATTTGATTGGTTGTCCATTCGTGGTTGTGCGTCTACTAAATTTTCACCACTAAGAATAATTCTTTTGCTTACAATTAATTCTTCATCATCATCGACGGAAAATAATTTTTCTGAACCAAAACCTGATTCATTATCTTGTGAAACAAATCTAAAAGTTAAGTTTGCAGTTTTACCAAGTAAAGATTTTATTCTTTCAGGATCATCAAGACCAGGTAATTCCACCAATATTCTATCGCTGCCTCTTCTTAGTATATTTGGTTCATTAGTACCAACTTCATCTATACGTCTTCTTACAATTTCTAAAGCTTGATTAAGAGAAGATTTTTTTAATTCTACTAAACCGTATTTTGAAAATTTTAAATTAAATATATTTTCAGAAAAATTTACATCATATTCATGACTTTTATATCTTTGATAATATGGATTAATAAGGTTATCATTATCTTTGCTTTCTAATAATGTATTAAAAGATTCAACTTGATCATTTTTTAATTCAAAAGAAATCAAATTGTCTCCTACAATTTTAAGATTTTTATAAGTAATATTATTCTCTTTAAAATATTTTCTTAATGAAGATAGTTTATTTTGTAGTTTTTGTGTGATTACAGGCTGGTTGTCAATTTCTAAAAGTAAATATGAACCTCCTTGTAAATCTAATCCAAGATTAATTTTTTTTTTAAATAAATTATCATCAATTTTTACAAAATTTGTTAAGGTAAGACATATAAAAATTGAAGTAAAAATTACTACTGTTATTATTTTAATTCTAGAAAAGTATAACACTGAAAATTAATGCTATTTTTTTGTTGCCTCTGGTTTTAATAAACTCTGTATACCAGTTGATTTAATAATTTCGACTTTAGTATCATCACCAATTAATATTTCTGCTTTTTCATTATCAATTATTCTTTCAACAGTACCAATAATTCCACCTGATGTTATTACTTCATCTCCTCTTTTTAAATTTTCGACCATCAACTTATGCTCTTTAACTTTTTTTTGCTGTGGCCTAATTAAGAAAAAGTAAAAAATTATAAAAATAAGTATTAATGGTATAAATTGACCAATTCCTGATGCTGACATTCTGCTCCTTAAGTTTTTCTTTTATTTATACTATATGTTTAATTAAGACAATCTTTAATTCGATGTAATTTTATTAAGATTATTCATGTAAGGTTTAAGAACTTCTGGTACGTCAATAGAACCATCTTCATTTTGATAATTTTCTAAAATAGCAATTAAAGTACGACCTACTGCTAATCCGCTTCCATTTAAAGTTCCAACAAATTTTGTTTCATTAGCTTCATTTTTAAATCTTGATTTCATTCTTTTTGCTTGAAAGGTTCCGCATGATGAGCAACTAGAAATTTCTCTGTATTTATTTTCAGAAGGTATCCATACTTCAATATCGTAGGTTTTTTCTGCACTAAAACCCATATCACCAGTAGATAAAATTATTTTTTTATAAGGCAATTTTAAATCATCAAGTATTTTGGTTGCACAATTTGTCATTCTTTCCAATTCATTTAAACAATTTTTTGGATCTACTATACTAACAAGCTCAACTTTGTAAAATTGATGTTGTCTAATCATTCCCCTAGTATCTTTACCATAACTACCCGCTTCTTTTCTAAAACATGGAGTTGATGCTACTAATCGAATTGGTAAATTTTTATAATTTAAGATTTGATTTTTTACCATATTAGTTAAAATAACTTCTGCTGTCGGTATCAAAAATTTTCTACCAGTGTCTTCATCAAGTTTAATTTCAAATTGATCGTTTTCGAATTTTGGCAGTTGACCTGTTCCATACATTGTATCATCAGAAGCCATCAATGGTGGTGATATTTCTTCATAACCATTGTTAGTAATATGACTATCTATCATAAAATTAGATATAGCTCTTTCTAATTGAGCTAGTTTACCTTTAACAAAAACAAATCTGGAACCAGTAGTTTTAGTTGCTAAATCAAAATCAAACATTTTAAGTTTTTCACCAATTTCATAGTGAGATTTTGGTTTAAATGAAAATTTTTTTATTTCACCTGTTTTAGATATTTCTTTATTAAATTTTTCATCTTTTCCGATAGGAACATCCTTCAAAGCTACATTGGGTAAAGATTTTAATATATCGTCTAATTCGTTTTTAATTTTTAATTGATCAGCCGCTAGTTTGGATATTTGTTCAGAAATTTCTTTTGATTTAGAAAATAACTTTGGATCTTTTGATTTTGATATATCTTTTTTTTGTTTTTCCAGAGTTTCTTTTGAAAGAATAAACTTTCTATTAGTTTCATCTAGAGAAAGTATTTTTTCTAATTTAATATCAACAAATCTATCTTCCAAATTCTTTTTGAATTCTTGAGGGTTTTCTCTAATATCTTTAATATTATGCATTTTCTTTAGATTTTTTTTCAATTATACTTACTGATAAAATAGATAATTCATATAAAATTAAAAGAGGAATTGCTAAACCTATTTGGGTAATAGGGTCAGGAGGCGTTAATATTGCTGCTGCTGCAAAAATTATAACAACCACATATTTTCTTCTAGTTTTTAAGAATTCTGAGTCTACAGCACCAATTCTAGCTAACAAACTAAGTACTACTGGTAATTGAAAACTTAGACCAAAAGCAAAAATTAATTTCATAATAAGAGAAAGATATTCATTAACTTTAGCTTCTAGTTGAATTGGCAAATTTGTAACAATACCACTGCTTTCAAAAGATAAGAAAAACTTAATAGCAAGTGGCATGACTAAATAATAAACTAAAGCACCACCTAAAAAAAATAAAATTGGTGTAAGAACTAAATATGGCATGATTGCAGATTTTTCATGATCATATAAACCCGGCGCAATAAATTTCCATACTTGAATTAGTATAAAAGGACTAGTAACAAAAAAAGATGCAAAAAAAGCAACCTTTAGATATGTTAAAAAAGTTTCCTGTAAGGCAGTAAAAATTAATCTTCTGTCTAAATTACTTTCTTTTACAGCCTCTGCATATGGGTTTACTAGAAAACCATAAATATATTCAGAAAAAAAATAACAAATTATAAAAAATATAGAAAGAAATATTAATGAATGAATTAATCTAGTTCTTAATTCTGTTAAGTGGCTAATAAAGCCACCTTCTTTATCATTCTTTGGCATCTTTTTTATCATTTTTATTTTTATCTACTGGATCTATTTCCAAATCATTATCAGTAATATCTGTTACTTCTTTTTGAATATTGGAAATATATCTTTTAAATGATCCAATCCATGAACCTATTTTTTTTAAAACTAAAGGAAAATCTTTTGGTCCAATAACCAAAATTGAAATAGATACTATTATTAATATCTCAAACCAGCCAATCTGTGGCATTTGAATTATTCTTTATTATTGTTAGAGTCTTGATTGTTTTCTGAAATATTTTTTGTTTCAGAATCTTCTGTAGCGTCGGAAGCCATACCTTTTTTAAAACTTTTAATTCCTTTAGCGACATCGCCCATCAAACTTGAAATTTTTCCTCTTCCAAATAGGAGAACGACTAGAATTACTACTATTGCGATTTGCCAAAAACCTATACTCATTCAAACTTTATACATTGTTTATGATTTATTTGGAAGTGTCTTTTTGCTATTCGTCTTCAGATTTTAAGGTGCTATTTAACATTTCATCTATATTTGAATATATGTTTTCCTTTTTATCGTCTTGCTTTTCTTTATAAAACTTTCCAGTTCCAAATATAGATGCATCTATATTAGCACTATCAATTAATCCTGCCGATCCTAATTCATCTACTGTTGGAAGGTCTGACAGTTTTTGTAAATTAAAATGACTTAGAAAGTTATCAGTTGTAACATATTGAATAGGACGTCCAGGAACATCTTTTCTTCCATGTGGTTTAACCCAATTTTGCTCCATCAGTATGTCTAAAGTATTTGTTCCAAACGCAACACCTCTTATTTCTTCAATCTCAGATCTGGTAACAGGTTGGTGGTAAACAATTATAGCTAATGTTTCTATTGCAGCTTGAGATAATTTTTTTTCAACAGTTCTTTGTTGAGACATTAATTTTGATAATGAAGGTGAAGTTCTAAACGACCATTTATTAGATATACACACTAAATTTATACCACGTTTTGAATACGTCTCTTCTAATTTCTCTAAGATCTTTAATACATTGCCCTTCTTAGAAATCTTAGATTCAATTGTTTCAATATCTAAAGGTTCGGCTGCTGCAAAAATAATAGCCTCGACTTCTTTTTCAACTTCGCTAAGATTAGATGGAAAGTTAACTATATTATTTTTTTTTATTTTGTTCATTAATTTTCTTTTATAAAAATATCATCAAATAATTTATTTTGTTTGATTAATAAATTTCCTTCTTTTGCCAATTCTAAAGATCCAGCAAACAAACCTGCTGTTCCTGTTCGTCTTTGGTTTTTTTCGTATGAAAAATTTTTAGGCAACAAATCATTAAGGTTTTTCCATTCTACAAGTTTACCAAAAAATTCCTTAATTCGTTTAATTCCATCTTCAGTGGTAAGGACAGGAAGTTTAGGTATATTTATTCTCTGAAAATCTCTTTTCATAATAGTTGAAGAATAAGATTTTAAAAGCTCATAAAGAGTTAAAGAATATGTTGAGCTATAAATAGATTTAATCTTTCCTTTCATTCCTCTTAGAAATATTTCTCTACCTAGCCTTTTTCTTTTAAGCATTTGGTCAGATAAAAGACGAATTAATTCTAATTTTTTAAGTTGTAATTTTAATTTTTCTGCCACTTCTAAAGCTTTAAATTCTTCTTCATCTGATTCAGGTAATAATAGTTTTGATTTTAAATATGTTAACCAAGTTGCCATAAGCAAATATTCAGAAGCTAATTCTAAATTTAAATTCTTTGCTTTTGTAATAAATTCATGAAATTGATCGGCTAAGTTAGTTACAGATATATTTTCCAAATTAACTTTTTGAGATTTAGCTAAATCCAAAAGCACATCTAATGGACCAGAATAATTATTTAAATCAACTTCGAAAAGATTTGAATCACTTGTCATAAATGTAAATATTAGCTTAAAAAGTTATAAAATTGTGATGTTTTTTTAATAATGAATTTGTCTAGTAATGGACTATTTTCAGCAACAATTCTCATTTCTGAATAATTAGCATTACAGTGTAAAATTAAATTACAACCTGCGGATAAGGCTTTAAGAATATTTACTTTTAATGGATATTTTAGTGCTTTCATTGAAATATCATCAGACATGATGATGTTTTTAAAACCTATTTTTTTTCTAATTAATTTAATGATTTTTGATGAATGAGTGGCTGTATATTTATCGTCAATATTTTTATAAATTACATGTGCTGTCATTGCGAAAAAAGATTTTTTCTTTTTAAAAGCAGAAAAATCATTTTTTAATAAATACGAAAGTTTATTTTTAACTATTGGTGTTTTTTTATGACTATCAACTTTTGCTAAACCATGTCCTGGGATGTGTTTTATAACTGTACCTATTTTTGATTTGTTAAATTCTTCTATACAAATGTCACCAATTTTTGATACATTTTTTCTTGATGATGAATAAGATCTGTCACCAATTATAGAACTTGTTTTATTTCTTCTTAAATCCAAAACTGGAACTGTATTAATATTAATTCCTAATTCATTAAGAATATAAGCAGTTTGATTAATATAAATTTTGAAATAAGTAGAAAATTTATTTTTATTATGTCTATAAAGATTGCCAAAGTATTCTCCTGAAAAAATAGATGATTCTATAAACTTATTAAGCCTGTTTACCCTTCCGCCCTCCTGATCAATAAGAACAGGGTAGTTTTTATCACGAAAAATAGATTTTATTTCAAAAATTAATTTTTTAACTTGCTGAAAATTTTGAATGTTTCTAGAAAACAAAATTACACCCCACGGCTTATACTTTCGTAAAAATAATTTTTCTTTTTTTGTTAAAGCTTTAGATTTTAACCCAATAATAAAAGCTCTTCTTTTTTTAATCATTATCTAAAAGTTCCCAAAACTTATATTTTTTTTTATTTATTTTTTCATTATTTTCAGGATATTCAATAATATTTACAGTATCACTTTCGAGAAGATTTAGATTAAAATCGTATTTAATAACTTTATTTTCAAAAGATTTATTTGCTCTATAAGAATTCTTAATATTTTTATCAGAAAAATAATATGACCCAACAAATATTAGAAAAGAAAATATTGTTACGACATAAAAAAAATACTTAATTTCCTTTTTCATTACATTTTTTCTGGTGTGTCAACACCAACTATATTCATTCCGTTTTTTATAACTTGAGATATAATTTTTAAAAAAACTAATTTATCTTCGGACAATTTATTATCTTTATTGATAAATCTTAATTCTTCTCTATCTTTTCCCATGTTCCAATATGAATGGAATTCTGAAGATAATTCATACAAATATACTGGTATTCTATGTGGTTCTAATTTATTTAAAGATATTTCTATACATTTTGGCCATTCGGAAACTTTCTTTAAAATTCTTATTTCATCAGATGAATATTTAAAGTTAAAATTTTTTACATCAATTTTATCATTAATATTTATATTAACATTTCTGAACACAGAACATATTCTAGCATAACAGTATTGAACGTAATAAAGTGGATTATCTTTAGATTTTTCTTTAACTTTTGAAAAATCAAAATCTAGTTCGACATCACTGCTTCTGTTTAGCATAATAAATCTTGCAGCATCTTTTCCAACTTCATTTATTAAGTCTTCTACAGTTATATAGTCTCCTTTTCTTTTTGACATTTTGAAAGGCTTGCCATCTTTTATTAGTTTAACAAGTTGACTAACTTTGCATTTAATTTTAGTTTTATTTCCTGATATTGCTTCAACAACAGCTGTGATCCTCTTTATGTATCCAGCATGATCGGCACCAAGAATGTTAATAAGTTTATCAAAACCTCTATTAAGTTTGTTATTATGATAAGCAACATCACCTGCAAAATATGTCCAAGTTTTATCTGTTTTTTGTAAGGCTCTGTCTTTATCATCACCAAAGTCAGTTGATTTAAATAATAATTGATTTCTTTTTACCCAGTTAGAATTTTTTTCTGATTCTGGTGCTTCTATTTTTCCTTCATAAATAAAATTCTTTTTTTTCAAAAGTTCTACGGATTTTTCTACCTCTTTGTTATTAATTATATTTGTTTCACTAATAAAATTATCATGTTTAATGCCAAGATTAGAAAGATTTGATTTTACAAATTTTAGGGATTGATCAACAGATAATTTGGTAAGTTTATCGGATATTGGTTCAAATTTTGAGAAATCTATATCTTTGTTCTCATTAACAATGTTTTTAGCAATATCAATTAAATAATCACCAGGATATAAATCTGGTTTATCTTTAGGAAAACTTTCTTTATAAATAATTTCTCTTATTCTAAAATAAACCGATCTAGTAAAACTAATAATTTGATTTCCATAATCATTTACATAATACTCTTTAATAACTTCTTGATTATTAAATTTTAAAATATTAGATATTACATCGCCTAAAATTGCACCTCTACAATGACCAACATGAAGCGGCCCGGTGGGATTAGCAGAAACAAATTCAACTAGATATTTATTTTTTTTTAATTTTTTTACTTTTCCATAATCATCTGCACAATTGATCACGTTTTTAATAAATTCATTCCAAAATTTTTGATTAAATTTAATATTAATGAAACCTGGTTTAACAACATCTATATTCGAAATATAATCATCATTTTTTTTAATCAATTCAGAAATTTTTTTAGCAAGATCATTTGGATTTATAGAATTAGGTTTTGCCAATACCATTGAAACGTTTGTTGAAACATCGCAATCAAAATGTTTAGGTGGTATTTCTACATTTACTGAATCAAGTTTATCAGGTAATTTTAGTGTGTTATTTTTACTTTCGCTTTTAATAATTTTAGTAATTTTTTCTAAATAAATATCAAATATGTTCATTTTTTACTGCTATACAAATTAATCGCATATCTATCTGTCATTCCAGATATAAAATCAGCAATAGCTCTCGTCTTGTTATTATTTAACTGAGACCTACTTAAAAACTTATATGGATTTTTTGATATTACACCATACAAT
>MDTE01195857.1_pt1 | contig 11248 bp, 8 predicted proteins | sample 811231 | NCBI WGS metagenome assembly MDTE01 (sample SAMN05326651, study PRJNA326480) | marine metagenome | isolation source: seawater | place: Indian Ocean: Red Sea | collected 2010 | reverse complement strand
TTTGTAATCTTATTAAAATGAGTTTTTCTACATCAGAAATTGCAGATATATTATCGATAACAAGGAGAGGTGTAGAGCAACACCGATATCGAATAAAAAAGAAATTATGCATAACATCTGATTTAAGTATTTTTTTACAATCTCTTTAAGTTAATTAATGGTGTAAAATTGTAGTATTTATATTGCCTTAATACATTGCTAAAATGTTTAATGAATTTTAAATATGTTATTAAGAAATGTTGTCAGTGTAGCAGTCCCTACAAGCTAAATCCAGATAGATATTTTATTAAATATTGTATGATTTGTAGTAATGAGGAGAAAGAGTTAAAGCAGCGATTTTTAGATTTGAGGCTTAAGAATTATTTGAATTCTAAATATAGAAATAGTTTATAATTCTAAACTAATTTACCTCACTTTTTAAGTATGTATACCCTGTAAAGTGTTGTAACATTTTTGACATTCTTTATATTTATTTCGTAAATTCAAATATTATGATTTATAGATTACTATACTTCTTTACATTATTTGGATTCTTGATACCTTCAACTGTTAGATTTGCAAATGAGGTAGAGCTAAATAGAATTAATCAATTTGATGCCCATTTAGAGAATATAGCTATACCTGTCGTAATTAAAGAAGTAAGACTATTTGGAAATGAAGACTATGATTTTGAATATCAATATTTTGTACCACCTGCTAAAATAACATTAACTGATTTAAATCCTTTATATAGAGAAATTAGTTTAGCTGAATCCTCGCATTTATTGAGAAGAACTACTATTGGTCCTACAATAGAAGAAATTAATGATATATCGGCACTTAATATTAGTAATGCTGTAGATTATATTTTGAGAGAAATTCCAGAGCCGCCTACTCCAGGTGATTGGGTTGATGACCCTTTTCCTTCAGACTACTCAGATTATAATCAAGAGCAACGTGACTCTTTAAATGCAGCTTACCAATCTTATAATATAGATTTAAATGCTTGGTGGTTAGATCAAATGTACTACAATTCCTCTAGCATTAAAGAACAAATGACATTGTTTTGGCATGATCATTTTGCAACTTCTATCGAAACTGTCAAATACCCTCCAGCAATGTATCATCAAAATAGAGTTTTAAGAGAAAATGCATTAGGGAATTTTAAAGATTTAGTAATATTGATGACATTTGATCCAGCTATGATGGTATGGCTTGATAATAGAGAAAATCGAGTTGGTGCAATCAATGAAAATTTTTCAAGAGAGCTTCTTGAATTGTTTACTATGGGTGAAGGAAATTATACTCAGCAAGATGTAATGGAGGCAGCTAGGGGGCTAACAGGATATCAAACGGATGGCCTTAATACTTATTTTAACCCCAATCGTTTTGATGATGGTGTAAAGACTTTCTTAGGTCAGACTGGAAACTTTGACTCATATGATATAATTGAAATTATCTTTGACCAACCTGAGACAGCTTATTTCATTTCTGAAAAGTTATACAAATGGTTTGTTTATGAAAATCCTAATGAAGTGATAGTTGAGCAGCTCGCTCAAATTCTGGTTGAAAATAATTATGAAATAAAGCCAGTTCTATCAGTTTTATTAAATAGTGAGCATTTTTATGATCAAAATTTTAGAGGATCTAAGTATAAGAATCCAATCACACATTCAGTTGGTTCTCTTAAGCAGCTTTATATTGATATTGACCAAACAGTTTATGCTCAAAATAATTCATATACTTTTCATGAGATTCTTACGTATGTTCAAAATTTAGGTGGACAGCTAATATTTTATCCACCTGATGTATCTGGTTGGCCAGGTTATAGAAACTGGATAAATTCATTCACACTTCCAAATAGGAAACTATTTACAAATTATTTATTTGATGATACATTTATAGTTACTCTAGATTTAATTAGTCTTGCAGAAAGAATTCCTGATGGCTTATCAGATCCCAATGCTTTACTTGATTATTTATATGTCTACTTTTATTCTATTGAGCCATCAGAATTGACTAAGCAGAATTTAATGGATGAGCTACTTGCAGGTGCTGATCCATTCGAGTGGCACTTAATTTATTATGATGGAGCAGTTGAGCGTTTAAATACGGTTGTTCAGCGTATGATGAGGTTATCGGAGTATCAGTTGAAATGAAAAAGATATCAAGAAAAGAATTTATAAAATTGTCATCTGTATTAGCGGGAGGTTCCTTATTTATTCCAAGATGGTTGCATGCAGCTTCATTAAATGCGAATAATTTAAATTTATTTAGAGAGATTTTTAATGATAGAATAATAGTTATCGTTAATCTTAATGGTGGGAATGATGGATTGAATACAGTTATTCCTTACCAAGATCCAAATTATTATAGTTTGCGTCCAGATATAGCGATTCAAAGTGACTCTGTTTTGCCTATTACTAGTAATTTAGGATTACATCCATCATTAACTCATTTAGCAAATTTTTGGAATCAGGGAAAATTATGTATTGTTGAAAATGTAGGATATGACGATCAGAACTTATCTCATTTTAGAGCAACAGATATATGGCAAAGTGGTTCATCTTCAGATGAAGTTATTAATACTGGATGGGTAGCGCGTGTGCTTGAACAAGTATATCCAGATCATGCTGAAAACCTTCCTGATATTCCAATGGCTTTATTGCAAGGTACTACAAATCAATTATTGTTAACAGGGCAACAAGGTATAACTGGAATTATGGTTGATGACCCCGCAAGTTTTCTTAATCTTGTAAGCTCTACATTTTATGATTCAGCAGATAATATTATTCCAGATACATCTGGTGGCGATGAGCTTCAATTTATTAGAGCTATTGATAACTCGGCATTTCAATATGCTGAATATATACAGAGTGTGTCTGACTCAGGTAATAATACAATGGAATATGCAAATAATTCATTGTCTGTTCAATTAAGCTCAGTTGCAAAGTTGATTTCTGGAGGAATGTATTCTCCCTTTTTTATCGTTTATCAGAATGGATATGACACTCATTCTGATCAAATTAATAGACATGGATTGCTAATGTCTGATCTATCGCTAGCTCTGTATAATTTTTACAATGATTTAGAAAATCAGGGACTAGCTGATAAAGTTGTGATAATGACAACTTCTGAGTTTGGTCGAAGGCCCTATCAAAATGGAGGTGGCGGAACTGACCATGGAACGGCTTCGCCAATGTTTATTCTTGGAGACTCCGTAAATGGTGGAGTCATAGGAAATGCTCCAAACTTAAACACTTTTGATAATAGTAGTAATCTGCTTCATGAGTATGATTACAGACAAATTTATTCAAGCTTGCTAAGTCAGCATTTTGGACTTAGTTCGGATACTGTTAATAATTCTTTATTAGGCTCTTTTAATAATCTAGATATTATATCTGCATCAGATAATCAGTTGGGTGATGTTAATTTTGATAGTGAGGTTAATATCATTGATATTGTCATAATGGTTAATTTTATTTTAGGAGTAACAGTGCCTACTAATGAAGAGTTTATAGCGTCTGATTTAAATGGAGATGGGCAGCTAGATGTGTTAGATATTGTTGTTAATCTGTATAATATTTTAGGAATAAGGACTAGCTTCAGTCTTAAACCTCTAGAAGTATTAGAGATAGAACAAAAAAATAATTTAATTAATATTCAAAAAAACAATCAAATAGGTGGTGTTGAAATTCATTTTGAAAGTAAATGTACAATAGCAGATTCAACAATTGATGATGGATGGACTATTAGAAATCACGATAATAAGCTTATTCTGTATAGCATTAACTTAGAATTGATGAAAAATGATTTTTCTATAAAGCTTAATAAATATGCAAAAATAAATAAAATTATCGTGTCAGATAGGCAAGGTCGTTTTATTAACTCTAGAATTTATAAAAAATAACCGCAAATAATGGGCAAATATTTTATAGTATTTATTTTAGTTTTTTCTTCGTTGTATAGTCAAATTCCTGATAGAAGAATTGTTGCCGAATGGGAGCCTGCACTTGGAACGATGATAAGATGGCCCCTTGGAATCCCCTCAGACTTAGTCGCTGAGCTTGCAGAAGATGATATTTTGTATGTATTAGTAGAAAATATGAATCAATTAAATTCAGCCCGTAATAGTTTTGTTTCTTGGAATATAGATATGTCAAATGTTGATTTTGTATTTACTGATACCTATAGTCATTGGACAAGAGATCATGGCCCTCAATTCTTAATTGGAGAAAATCATTGGGAAGTAGTTAATCAGGAATTTGATGGCTATCCTGTTGAGTCTGGATGTCAAGAAGTCAATAATCTAAATGGTCAAGATGAAGGAAGGCCTCTAGATGATGAAGGTAGAGGATGGGAAGAAGATGATGATACTAATATAGATTTTGCAAATCATTTAAATTGGGATATTCTGGACATTCCTGTTTACTGGACAGGGGGAAATTTTATGACGGATGGCTATGGTATGGGATTTTCTACGGAATTAATGGTGAATGAAAATAATATGAATGAAAATGAATTTAAAAATATCATTGAAGAATATTTAAGTATTGATAGCTATCATATTTTAGATAACCCTAATGTGGAAAGTATTCAGCACATAGACTGTATGGCAAAATTAGTTGATTCTGAAACAATTATTATAAAGCAGGTATCTGAATTAAGTCCCGAATATGAATGTATAGAAGAGTTTGCTGATTATTTTTATGATTTAAATACTTTTTATGGAAGGCCCTTTGAAATTCATCGTATTTATTGTCCTGGAATAGATGCGCCTTGGTGGGAAGTTAATTCAGTGGCAGCATATACCAATTCACTTATACTAAATAGTAAAGTTTTAGTACCTCAGTATGGAATCTCTGCAGATGTTCAGGCGTTAGAGATATATGAGCAAGCAATGCCAGGGTATGAGGTGATAGGTTTTAATGAATCTACATCTTCTCCATGGTATGGAGAAGATGCTTTGCATTGTCGTGTTATGGGTATTTTTGACCCGAATATGATACATATATCTCATAAATCTATTAGAGATGAGGATATTATTAGTAATGGGCAAATTTATATTGAAGCAGAGGTGGTTGATTATGCTAATCAAGGCATAGATTTGATAATGCTTCACTGGAAATACAGCGCTGAGGATGGTCCGTTCTCTCAAATTGAATTAGAGTTTTCATCAGATAATATATACTCAGCGACATTCCCTATCTTGAATTCAAATGCTCTAATAGAGTACTATATTGTAGCCGCTAATTCAGAAGGTGGTATGGCTTTGCATCCAAATGCGGGATGGCATACTTTTAATACTTTGGAGTTTATGGTAGGTGATATTAATGAAGATACTTTTATTAATATTCAAGATATAGTGCTAATGATAAATTTAGTTTTAATGCAAAACTATAATGGCGCTGCGGATCTAAACTTTGATGGTATTATAGATGTTTTAGATATTGTGCAGCTTGTAAATATTGTCTTAAGCTAACTATATCTATCCTTAGTAGGGTTGCAGTACTTTCTATAGTTTAAACTAATTGTTAATAATATTCTTCCTATCTGTTAATATATTTTGTATTAGCATAGTGTTTTATTTTCTTAAAATTTTAGAAGAGCTTCTCTATTTAGTTAAAACTAATTTGCACGTTTTGCACGAATTCTCTTGCATGAATATTTTAAATAGTATAAATTATTGCTGTTAGCTTAATAACAAATGAAGATAATTAGTGGTGAAAAATAAAACATATAAAACCTCCTCCTTGATGATTAGGTGTCCTTTTTCTTGCCAATCTTCATTCATACATATAAAACACACTTTTGGGCGCCTAATCTAAACCTTAGGAATTTAAAATATGAATATTGTAATAATTGGTGGAACAAGCGGAATTGGAAGATGTCTTTCAGCTAATTTAATTAATAATCACAATGTATTTATAGGTGCTAGGACAGAATCAGATATTGATGCTGTAGTTAAAGAAATTAGTGCTAAAAACCATGGAAATCTTTTATATGGAAATCATGTTGATGCTTCAGATTTTATTTCGGTTAGTAATTTTTTGGATTCAGCCTCAAAGAAATTAGAATCTATAGATGCTATAATAAATTGCGCAGGATCTTTATTGTTGAAGCCTCCGCATATGATTACTCAGAATGAGGTAGAGAATGTTTTTAAGACAAATGCTTTTAGCTGTTTAGCTTTATTGAAGTTTGGATTTCCGTATATGAAAAATAGTGGAGGGAGCTTTATATTTTTTTCAAGCGCTGCATCTAAGGTTGGTTTAAAAAATCATGAAGTTATATCAGGAGCTAAAGGCGCAGTTTCTTCCATTGCTTTATCTGCAGCATCTACCTATGCTCATTACAATATTAGAGTAAATGTTGTTGCTCCTGGCTTAGTTGAAACACCTTTAAGCGAAAAGATAACAAATAATAAAATGTCATTAGATTACTCAAAGAAAATGCACGGGTTAAATAGAATAGGAAAACCTAAAAATTTCATTCCTATTATTGATTCATTATTAGATCGAAGGTCTGATTGGATAACAGGTCAAACTATTTTTGTAGATGGAGGTCTATCTAATGTTAAATAATTTTGGTTATGCTTGTTTAAATATGCAACTAGCATACCCAGATAAGTATAGTAAAAAAAAAGTATCTAGAATTATAAGCTCTAGAGGCATGATAAAAAAAACATTTATTAATAAAGGAATTAATTATGCTTCAGAAATAGCGCTTAAAAATTGTATAGATTTATTTAAGATAATCAAATGGAATCAAAAAAATAATTTTAATTTTTTCAGAGTTTCGTCTGATATATTTCCTTGGTCAAGCGAATATGAGGTTAAAAGCTTGCCTGATTATAATAAGATAAAAATAGTTTTAGGAGATATAGGCAAATTTGTTTCGGAAAATAATATGAGGATAACATCTCATCCAGGTCCTTTTAATGTACTTACCTCTCCCCGTGAAGAGGTTGTTAAAAATTGTGTTAAAGATTTATCTGTTCAAGGAGAAATATTTGATATGATGGGCCTGTCTCTAACTCCATACAATAAAATTAATATTCATATTGGGGGAGCATATGATAATAAAACTTCTGCATTAGATAGATTTTGTAAGAACTTTAAGCTTCTTCCTCAATCCGTCCAGAAAAGATTGACAGTTGAAAATGATGATAGGGAATCGTTATATAGCACAAAAGAACTGTATGATGGTGTTTATGAGAATATAGGTATTCCTATTGTTTTTGATTACCATCACCATAGCTTGTGTAATGGAGGGCTAAATGAGGAAGAGGCTTTAAGCTTAGCTGTTTCTACTTGGGGAAATATTAAACCAGTAGTTCACTATTCGGAATCTCGCAGTATTGAAAAAAATGATCCTTCAATCAAGCCTCAAGCTCATTCTGATTACGTATATGATTTTATTAACACATATAATCATAGTGTTGATATTATGATTGAGGCTAAACATAAAGAGCTTGCGGTATTAAGGTATTTAGAAATTCATCCATATGATTAAGCCTAAAAAAATATTAGTCACTGGCTCTAGTGGTTATGTTGGTGGAAGGTTAGTTCCTAAGCTTATTAAGAAGGGTTATGATGTTAGAGTTCTCATTCGAAATCCTCAAAGAATTAAAGATAAAATTTGGTACGATAAAGTTGATGTTTTTAAAGGAGATGTTTTAGATGAAAATTCTATAACAGGATTATTTGAAGGTGTTGATATTGCCTATTACTTAATACATAGTATGGAGGCTAATGGAGATTTTGTGAAATCTGATTTAATTGCAGCAAACAATTTTGCAAAAGTAGCAGATAAAGAAAATTTAGAGAATATTATTTACTTGGGAGGTCTCGCAGATGAAAACTCTGAATTGTCAGAACATTTAAAATCAAGGCATGATACGGGCAAAGAGCTATCTAAGTTTGGTGCTAAGGTAATTGAATTTAGGGCAAATGTAATTGTTGGCTCAGGAAGCTTATCGTTTGAAATGATACGAAATCTAACAGAAAGAATTCCTGTGATGATTTGTCCTCAGTGGGTTTATACTAAAACACAGCCAATTGCAATTTCTAATGTTCTTGATTATTTGATAGGCGCATTAAAAATCGAAGTTAATAAAAGTGTTGCCATAGAAATAGGTGGAAAAGATATCTTGACGTATGGTGAAATGATTAGAAAGTATGCTAAGGTAAGAAATTTAAATAGATATTTAATTCCTGTACCAGTGCTAACACCAAAACTATCCTCATACTGGGTACATTGGACAACTCCGCTATCTGCCAATATTACCAGGCCACTTGTTGAGGGCTTGAAAAATGAGAGTATTGTAAGAGTGAAAAATGCACAAAAGTATTTTCCGAATATTAAGCTTTTATCATACGAGGAGTCTGTTAGTATGGCTATAGCTAATTTAGATAAAAAATCAATTGAAACTTCATGGTCAGATTCTTTAACATCAAGTAATGGTAATGATAGTCAAGTTAGCTCTGTTATTAAGGAAGGTTTGATTGTAGAGACAAGAAAAATTAAAATTAAATCTTCTAGTCATCGTATTTTTTCAACTATATCTTCAATTGGAGGAGATAATGGTTGGTTTTATGCAAATTTTTTATGGTCAATTAGAGGTTATATAGATCTCTTATTTGGAGGAGTTGGATTAAGGAGGGGAAGAAGACATCCCAATAAGCTTAGGCAAGGTGATGCATTAGATTTTTGGAGAGTTGAGAAGATTGTTTTAAATAAGCTTCTAAGGCTTAAAGCTGAGATGAGGTTACCTGGAAAAGCGTGGCTTGAATATGAAATTGTCGAAAATAATAATGATATTATTTTATTTCAAAGAGCGTATTTTTTGCCAACAGGTTTGTTTGGTCTGGCGTACTGGTATACTCTATATCCTTTACATAAAATTATTTTCAAAGGCCTTTTAAATGCTATAAGGAAAAAAGTTGAAAGAGAGATTCTGAAATGAGATATCATCAAAAAGTTAAAATTGACAATATTGATTTTGAAGAGGTTAAATTAGCTTTTCATGATTTTAAATTTATTAAATATTTAACAAAGTTTCAGCCGGTTCAAATATTAAAGTGGGATGGCATAAAAGATGGAGACTCAGCTCACTTTAAGTTTTGGTTTTTTGGTTGGAGGCAAATAATAGTTTTTCATAAAAATTATATAAATTCAGAAAATAAATTATCATTTACTGACTATTCAAAAGTTTCTTTACCCTTAGGGTTATCTTCTTGGAACCATGAGCATGTAGTGAGAAAAAATAATGAGTCTATTTATATTGAGGATTATTTTGAATTTAATCATAACAATAAATTTTTAGCTTACATATTATATCCTATGATGATTATGCCAATTGTTATGAGAAGAATAACATATAAGATTTTTTTTAAGTACTATCGAATGACCTAATTGATTGGTATTTCAGTAAGGCCTTTTCTCTAGATTCTTTATAGTCTATTATAGGGCTAGGGTAGTCAAATTTATTTTTTGACTCCCATGGTTTTTGAAGTAACTGTAGAGGTATTTCTTTTAATTCTGGGATATATTTATTCGTATATATTCCTATGGGGTCAAATTTTTGACCTTGCAGTATAGGGTTGAATATTCTAAAGTAAGGAGCAGCATCAGCGCCAGTTCCTGCTACCCACTGCCAACTTGCAATATTTGAAGCATAATCAGCATCAACTAAACAGTCCCAAAACCATTTCTCGCCTAATCTCCAGTCAATTGATAAGTTTTTTACTAGAAAAGAGCCGACGACCATACGTACACGATTGTGGATAAAGCCTGTTTCCCAAAGCTCCCTCATACCTGCATCAATTATGGGGTAGCCGGTTTTTCCAGTTTTCCAAGCTACAAATTTTTCTAGATCATTCTCCCAATCGAAATTGTTGAATTTTTTTTGAAAATTATCATACTCAATTTCTGGAAAATGGAAAAGTAAATAATATGAAAATTCTCTCCACCCTAATTCTGATTTATAATGTTCAATACTTTCATTAAAGTGTAGTTTATTGAGCTCTCGCCACATTCTATGAATGCTTATCATTCCAAATCTAATATATGGTGACATACTTGAGTTTTTGTTTAGATATGGAAAGTCACGCTTTGTTTTGTAATCAAAAATGGATTTTTTTAAAAATTTTTTAAATAAACTCATTGCTTCAAGTTCTGAAATATCCCAGTATTTTTCAAATTTAGAATACCAACTATATCTGGACAGTAATTGAAGAGATTGAAGAGATTTATTATTTTTAGTATCCGCAAAATTTAATTCTTTAGGGACACCTACAGGCCTATCAGGTTCATTAAATTGCTGAAGGCATCCTTTTTTGTAAAATGGAGAAAATACTCTATAGGGGGTTCCATCATTTTTTTGAATATATTTAGGCTCCCATAACAATGAACAATTATACAATTTTAATTCAATATCTAGGTTTGTTAGTTGGTAATAGATTTTTTTTTGAAGGTTGATTTCATCTGGTGTATATGCTTGTTCCATAAAAACTTTAGAAATATTATGTTTAATTATTAATTCTGAAATTATAGATAAACTATTTCCTTTAAAAAAAAGCATTTTCTGATTAAGCTTTTTATTTAAGTTTTGAAGTGCTTTATATAGCCAGTATTTAGAAGCAGATCCAAGTTGTTTTTTGATGTTTTCTGTATCATGAATGTAAATGGGAATTAGATTGTCATATTTAGATGCATGAAACAATACAGGGTTATCATTATATCTTAAATTATTTTTAAATATGACTAAGGTTCTCATGCTTTAATTAAGTATTTTTTTCTGTTTTTCTTTGGTGTCATCCCTTACTGTTGAGAGGCTGTCAAGAAAATCGTTTATAAATTCAAGCCTTGATTCTTCATTTCTTAAATTTAGAAAAAGTTGCTTAATCTCTCGAGGTAGAATGACGTTTTTCGTAAAATCAAATGATGTGTTTTTTTTAAGTTCTGCTTGGAAATTAATATTGGGACTAACTGCTATGATTATTTTTAGATATTTATCTAATATTTTATCGAAATAGTCTTTATTAATTTGTGCGTAATCTTCGTTAAGATATTCAACGTCCGCTTGCCATAGATCATTAGATTTGTAAACTTTCTTAATTCTAAACCTTTTAGAACCCTTGCATATTAAGTCATACTTGCCGCTCGTATGTTTCTTTAATACTTTGCTTATCAATATAGAGCACCCAATATCTTCAATATTGTTATTTTTCATATAAATAATTCCAAACTCTAATTTTTTTTCAAG
>MDTE01145769.1_pt1 | contig 11248 bp, 7 predicted proteins | sample 811231 | NCBI WGS metagenome assembly MDTE01 (sample SAMN05326651, study PRJNA326480) | marine metagenome | isolation source: seawater | place: Indian Ocean: Red Sea | collected 2010 | reverse complement strand
GCTAGGGTTGTGGGCGAAGTCATAGGCAAATATCATCCGCATGGAGATATGGCTGCTTACGAAACAATTGTTCGGATGGCTCAAGATTTCTCGATGCGTTATCCACTAGTTGATGGTCAAGGGAATTTTGGGTCTCTGGATGGAGATGGAGCTGCTGCCTCGCGTTATACAGAGGTCAGAATGGAGAAGATTTCTCAGGAACTGCTGGCAGACTTAGATAAAAATACAGTTGACTTTTCTGAAAATTACGATGGCACGCTGAAAATGCCCGAGGTTTTGCCATCTAGACTTCCTAATCTCCTTATAAACGGGTCAAGTGGCATAGCTGTGGGCATGGCCACAAACATTCCTCCCCATAATTTAAAAGAAGTTATAGCTGGTTGTCTTGCATTGATGGAGGCTCCAGACATTACTGTTGAGGAATTGATGAGCCATATCCCTGGACCTGACTTCCCCACAGCTGCACTAATTAATGGTCGCGCAGGAATAGTACAAGCATATAAATCGGGTAAAGGAAGAATTCAGATTAGGTCGAGGTGCGAGGTGGAATGTGATGCGAAGACCGGTAAAGAAAGGATAATAATCAAAGAAATTCCTTATCAGGTGAATAGGGCAAAGCTTTTGCAGAAAATTGCAGAGTTGGTCAAAGAGAAAAAAGTTGATGGAATAGTGGAATTGAGAGACGAGTCTGCCTCCGAAACGCGAATAGTAATCGAATTGAGGAAAGGCGAGATAGGTGAAGTTGTCCTGAACAATCTATACGCGCTGACCCAGCTCCAGAGCGTGTTTGGCATAAATATGGTTGCTTTGGTTGAAGGCGAGCCTAAGGTCTTAAATTTAAAAGAGGTCCTCGAATGCTTTATTGTTCACCGCCGAGAGGTAGTCACCCGGCGAACGTTGTTTCTCCTTTCTCGAGCAAGGGCAAGAGGCCATATTTTAGAAGGTCTTGCCGTTGCCCTATCGAATATTGACAGCGTGATTGAGCTTATCAAAAGCTCTGCAAATTCTCAGGAAGCCAAAGACAAAATTCTTGAACTAGCTTGGGTTTCTGAAACTGTTAAAGAGATGCTCGAAAATGCAGACGAGGGCGCGACCACCCCAGAAGATGTGGAACACGGGAGAGGTCTGCAGGATGACGGACGTTATTACCTTACCGAAACTCAAGCTCAAGCTGTATTGGATATGAGACTAAATCGGCTTACAGGGATGGAGCGGGAAAAATTGATCGAGGAATATCGCGAAATCATCAGTGATATTTCGGAGTTAATTGCTATTCTAAGTAGCTCCGAGAAACTCATTGGAATCATTCGTGAGGAACTAATGTCGGTGCAGCAAGAGTATGGAGACGAACGCAGAACAGAGATAGTCGACGTTGAAGAAGATTTGACAGCTGAAGATCTTATTCCTGAACAAGATGTCGTAGTCACATTCTCGAATGGTGGATACGCAAAAACTCAACCCCTAGACGCCTACCGTGCGCAAAGAAGAGGGGGCAGAGGGAAAAGCGCGGGAAAGGTCAAGGAAGAAGACTTCATCGATCATCTTCTTATAGCAAATACTCATGAGATGCTTCTCTGTTTCTCCAACAAGGGAAAAGTCTATTGGCTGAAAGCTTATCAAATTCCCCCTTCCAGCAGGACAGCCCGAGGCAGGCCCATCGTTAATATCCTCCCGTTAGATGAGGGTGAGAAAATTACAGCTATGCTCCCAATCAAAGGATATGATGAAGATCGTTTTATTTTCATGGCTACATTGAATGGGACTGTCAAAAAAACTCCATTGAAGGATTTCTCTCGCCCCAGAAGTACAGGTTTGATTGCCATCGAGTTGGATGAAGGCAATACACTGGTCGGGGCGTCCATTACGGACGGAACTAAAGACGTTATGTTGTTCAGTTCTGGTGGTAAGGCAATACGGATTAAGGAATCTGATGTGAGAGCGATGGGAAGAACAGCTAGGGGTGTCCGTGGAATTAAATTAAAAAAAGAAGAGCAGTTGATATCATTAATAATACCCTCTGAAAATAGTGAGATTCTTTTGTCCAGTGAAAATGGCTATGGGAAGAGAAGCAAGATAGCCGATTATTCGATTATTGGCCGTGGCGGGCAGGGTGTTATTTGTATGAAGGGCTCTACCAGAAATGGAAAGTTAGTTGGGGCGATAGAAATCTCAAGCGGCGATGAGGTTATTCTAATAAGCGATCAGGGAACCCTTGTGAGAATCTCCAGCAATGAGGTTTCCTTGCAGGGTCGAAATACGCTTGGTATCAAGCTGATAAGCCTTGCAGATGAAGAGAAGCTCGTGGGCATAGCGGCGGTAAACGAACTTGAAGACGACACAGATAACTAGCAGGTTTCTTTAATACAGAAAGATTACAGTGACTGAAGAGGATGGGCCGAGTCTCATGAAAAATTCTGGATCAGACGACAGCCGTTTAGAACAGATGCGCATCGCCATAGACAAGATAGATAAAGAAATCCTCTTAAAACTTAATGAAAGAGCGTCTCTTGCGAAACAAGTTGGTGAACTTAAACAAAAATGGGCAGACAACAAAAAAGTTGTCTTTTATCGTCCTGAAAGAGAAGCAAATATTTTGAAGGCCATAATTGATAAAAATGAGGGTTCGCTTCCTAATGAGGCAGTAGCACAAGTATTTCGACAAATTATTTCTGCGTGCCGTGCTCAGGAATCTCCAATGCGAATCGCTTTTCTAGGGCCAGAGGGAACTTTTACGCAGGAAGCTGCGTTAAAGCATTTTGGGAGCGCTGTCTCATCGGAGCCAATGGAAACAATAGACGATGTTTTTTCGATCGTTTCTTCGAAGAACTGCGATTACGGGGTTGTTCCCATAGAAAACTCCACTGAAGGAATTGTGGGTAACACACTTGACAGGTTGCTGGACACTAAAATCAGTGTGTGTGGAGAAATCAAAATAAAGGTCACTCATTGTTTTTTGAGAAAGGGCGATTCCAAGACATCGGTAGACAAGATCTATGCGCATCAGCAAGCTCTAGCCCAATGCCGCAATTGGTTGAATTTGAATTACCCGGGGGTTCCCCGTTTCGCTACTTCAAGCAACGCGGAGGCGGCAAGGTTAGCTTCAGAATCTATAAGTTCGGCAGCGGTAGCTAGCAAAGTTGCAGGAGAGATCTATGGGTTTGAAAAAGCGGTGGAAGGAGTAGAGGACGAGCCTAATAATGAGACTCGGTTTGTGGTTTTAGGGTTGGAGAGTATTCCTTTGAGCGGGTCTGATAAGACCTCGATAATCGTTTCTACAAAAAATGAGCCTGGAGCCCTATTCAGGATACTCGAGCCGTTCCATCTCCACAACATCTCATTAAGTTCGATCGAGACGAGACCAGCCAGAGATGGCAAGTGGTCCTATGTTTTTTTTATTGATTTTGAGGGGCATGTTGACGAACTGGTAGTTCAAGCCGCTATGAAAGAACTTAAAAATCGTTCTTTATCGATAACGGTTTTGGGTAGTTATCCCTCGGCGCTTACTTATGAATAGTGCTGGTTTGTTTCGTAAGCTAGCTAGATCCGGGTTGCAAAATCTTGCTCCTTACAAACCAGGTAAGCCGATCGAAGAACTTGAGCGAGAAATCGGAAGAGGAGACTTGGTAAAATTAGCCTCAAATGAAAATCCTCTCGGTCCTCCTGCGAGAATTTTGGCCGCAATTTCGAAAGAGCATCGAAATCTAGCTAGGTACCCCGATGGAGGAGCTTTTTATCTCAAAGAAAAACTTTCGGGCCGATTAGGCATTTCTCCGGAGATGATCACCTTAGGTAACGGATCTAATGATGTTCTGGAAATGTTAGCGCGAGCATTTTTAGGACCGGGAACAGAGGCCATAGTTTCTAAGCATTGTTTCGTTGTTTACCCTTTGTTAACTAGGTCGTTGGGCGCCGATTTAGTTGAAATTGAAACAAATGACTTCCAGCCTGACTTGGTTAGGACATTAGAAGCCGTAAGCGAAAAAACCCGAATGATTTTCCTAGCGAACCCAAATAATCCGACAGGCACTTGGGTCTCAAAAAAAGAGATCATTTATTTTATGAATAATGTGCCCAGTTCGGTACTAGTTGTTTTAGACGAAGCCTATTTTGAATATGTTCAGAGTGAGCAATATCCGAATGGTATAGACCTTCAAAAAGATTACGACAATCTAATAGTTACTCGTACTTTCTCTAAAGCATATGGTCTAGCGGGTTTGCGAATAGGGTATTCCGTAAGTAATCCTGAGATTGCCGATCTGATGAATCGTCTGAGGCAGCCGTTTAACGTTAATTCCTTGTCATTAGTGGCTGCAGGTCTAGCGCTGGATGAGAAAGACTTCTTAGATGAGTCTATTTCAATCAATACCAATGGTATGAAGTTCTTAGAAAAAACCTTTGCTCGTTTGGATTTGGAATACATTCGCTCAGCAGGAAATTTTTTGACAGTTGATCTAGGTCAAAACGCTTTACCGGTATATGAATCGCTCCTTCAGAAGGGCGTAATCGTTCGTCCGATAGAGGTCTATGGCCTCCCCAACCATCTAAGAGTCTCAATAGGGCTGCCTCATGAAAACGAGAGATTTTCCGCGGCGCTGGCAGAAGTCCTAAGTAATCTCCAATCTTAAGAGTAAATCAATGTTTAAAAGAGTTGTAATTATAGGTTTTGGACTAATTGGCGGCTCGATAGCACTTTCAATTAAAAAAAATCGTCTAGCAAAAGAGCTTCTGGCTTGGGATATAGATCAAGATTGTTTGAATAGAGGAGTTGAGCACAAGATGATTGATGGCTTTGCTGATACTATTACATCGGCCTCAGTAGGTGCAGAATTAATTATCTTATCTGTCCCTGTAGGCGAGATGCGAGGGGTGCTAGAGCAGATAGATCTAAAAGATCAAATAATTACTGATGTTGGGAGTGTAAAAGGCTCCTTCGTCAAAGATGTTGAAGAAGTATTTACAAAAGTTCCACCTCGTCTTATCCCCGGTCACCCGATCGCCGGCTCAGAAAAAAAAGGTATTGGAGCGAGCGCGGCTAATTTGTTTGAGGGACATTCTGTGATCTTAACTCCTAATGAAGAATCGGACAAAGCCGCCTTAGATAAAGTTTCAAAATTTTGGAGTCTGATGGGCTCGAAAATTTCTCTTATGTCGGCTCAAGATCACGATGCAATTTTGGCTAAAACAAGCCATCTTCCTCATCTCTTATCTAGTGTTATCAGCGAGAGCATGTACGATGAGCCAGATCGTTCGGCGGCCCTTTCTCATGCAGCCGGAAGCTTCAGGGATATGTCCAGGATTTCCGCTTCTGATCCGGCTATTTGGGCGGACATTTTTTTAGCTAACGATTTAAAACTAATCGAGTCTTTGGACAGATTTTTGGTTAGGCTTGAAGAAATTAAAAATAGGATAACCTCGGGAAATCATTCTGAAGTAAAAAGGTTTCTTGAAAGAGGGAAAATGGTGAGAGACCATTTTTCGTCTATCAAGAAAGAGCCCTAATATGGAAGGTATCGCCCCCCCTGTGTTAACTATAGATGGGCCTAGCGCATCGGGTAAAGGAGCCGTCTCTGAGTTTCTATCAAAAAAGACCGGATTTAACTATCTCGATAGCGGGCTATTATACCGGCTTTTTGGGCTAGAGGTTTTGTCCCAAGGCATATCGCTTTCAGTTTTGGCTGACGACTGGAGTGAGTCAAAAAGGCTAGTAGAGTGTTTAGAAACTAAACTTGGTGGCGGCTCAAAAGGCAATAAAACTAGGGTCCTGAGCCCGATTTCTTTCGTTAGTGCCAATGATGTAAGGACCGAACAAGCGGGAGCTTTCGCTTCGAAAGTTGCTAAAATCCCTCTCGTGCGCAAAGCTTTGCTGGATTTACAAAGATCATTCAGAGTTAGGCCGGGATTGATAGCAGACGGAAGAGACATGGGAACTACTGTTTTTCCAGACGCGTCGTTAAAAATTTTTTTAACAGCAAGCCCTTCGCGCCGAGCTGAGAGGCGCCATAAGCAGTTGAAAGATAAGGGAATAGATGTTAGTCTCGCGACTCTCGAAAAAGAGCTAACGAACCGGGATTATTACGACTCTACGCGAGGAGAGTCTCCTCTCAGATTGTCAGAAGAGTCTGTGATAATCGATAGCACTGACTTAGACGTCGAACAAGTTAGTTTTTTGATTGAGAAAAAGTTGGGAGACATATTAGAAAATTAGTAAGCGTTGGAGACGTTTGGAGTATTCCCCGGTAACGCTTCAATCAGAAATTTAAACCAAAAAATATGGGAAGTCAGTTAATGAGTGAGAGTTTCGCAGAACTTTTTGAGGAAAGCCTAAAAACAGTTGACATGAACACCGGATCAATCGTCACCGGAGAGGTTGTAGATATTGATAACGAATGGGTCACTGTTCATGCCGGCCTCAAATCCGAAGGAGTCATTCCAAGGTCTCAGTTTCTGCAGGAAAGTGGTGAGCTAGAAGTAAAAATTGGTGACAAGGTTCAAGTAAGCATGGACGCTGTCGACGACGGTTTTGGTGAAACTTTGCTCTCAAGAGAGAAGGCAAAAAGAGCAGAATCATGGCAAATGTTAGAAAAGGTCTATGAAAGTCAAGAGGTTATAACAGGGTATATAAGCGGACGCGTAAAAGGTGGTTTCACAGTGGAGGTAAAGGATATAAGAGCTTTCCTCCCTGGATCTCTCGTTGATGTCAGACCGTTGAGGGAGAATGAGCAACTCGAAGGCCGCGAGATGGAGTTCAAGGTAATAAAGTTAGACCAAAAAAGAAACAATGTCGTTGTATCAAGACGTAGTGTTTTAGAGCAAGAAAACAGCGAAGAGCGAGAGGCTCTACTCACCTCGCTTCAGGAAGGGCTTCAAGTAAAAGGGGTTGTGAAAAATCTGACAGATTATGGAGCTTTTGTTGACCTGGGAGGGGTGGACGGGCTCTTGCATATAACTGATATGGCGTGGAAGCGGATAAAACATCCAGGAGAAATTGTCGAGGTTGGAGAAGAAATCGACGTTAAAGTACTAAAGTTTGATCGAGAACGGAATAGAGTGTCTTTGGGACTCAAGCAATTAGGAGAGGATCCTTGGGTTGCGATTACCAAAAGGTATCCAGAAGGAGCGAAAGCAACAGCCAGGGTCACAAACCTTACCGATTACGGGTGCTTTGCCGAGATTGAAGAGGGTGTAGAAGGTCTCGTTCATGTATCTGAAATGGACTGGACTAACAGAAATATTCACCCTAGTAAGGTAGTCCAATTAGGCGATCAAGTCGAAGTCATGGTTTTAGACATCGATGAGGATCGAAGACGAATCTCGTTAGGGATTAAACAATGTCTTGGGAACCCGTGGGAAGAATTCGCTAAAGCTCGAGAAAAGGGAGACAAGATAAAGGGATATATCAAGTCGATAACAGATTTTGGAATCTTTATAGGGTTAGACGGAAATATTGATGGCTTAGTTCATTTATCGGATATTTCATGGACCGAGCCTGGCGAGCAGGCGGTGCGTCTTTTTACCAAGGGTGATGAGATAGAGACAGTTATTCTCGCAATAGATGCTGAGAGAGAAAGAATTTCACTTGGTCTTAAACAACTCGAAAATGACCCTTTTATGGAGTTTGTTTCTGAGCATGAAAAAGGGTCAATAGTAAAAGGAACCGTGAAAGAAGTCGAAGCAAAACAAGCGGTCTTGGCCCTTGCTGAGGACGTTGAGGCCACTCTTAAAGTTGGAGAGATAAGTATTGACAGGGTCGATGATGCGAGAAATGCAGTGTCCGTTGGTGAAGAGATTGAAGTAGCGATTATCGCAGTGGAGAGGAAATCGCGATCTATCGCTGTATCCATAAAAGCTAAAGCGATGGCGGAGGAAGAATTAGCGGTTCGTGAACACCGAGAAAAGAGTGATGAAGTTCAGCCGACTACGATTGGCGACTTAATAAAGAAAAAGATGGACGGCTCGGAAGAGTGATCCGGAAATGCTAAGAGATAGAAGGGACCTTTGCCTGAAAAATGACTAAGTCAGATCTTATAGAGAAAATATCCTTTTCGCAGGGACACCTATCTTACAGAGACGTCGAGCTTTCCGTAAAAACCATTATTGAGAAAATGTCAGATAGGCTCTCGTCGGGAGAACGGATAGAAATACGTGGCTTTGGGAGTTTTTGTCTCCATTATCGCGCTCCGAGGATGGGCAGAAATCCAAAAACCGGAGAAAAAGTGTCTTTACGAGCGAAACACGTTCCGCATTTCAAACCTGGCAAAGAACTTCGGGAAAGGGTGAATATGGACGCTGCCACGCGGACCGCACAAACGGTTTAACCGGTTTTGACTGGGTTATTGAATCTAGCTGTCAAGAAAATTATCACTAACTTGGAGAAATAGCTTTTTACAGACAAATTTTTAGTTCTTTCATTCTTTGTTTTCTCTTTATTTTTGCGTTTCTTTTATCGATAGACAACACTGAAAGAGTGGGTTTGAACTTCCTTATGTACTCTTCGCCTCACTGGCCTTTGAGTTGGTGGTTGCTCGTGTTTTTTACCCTAGGGGTGTTAGTAGGTTACGGCTTTTTTTTCCTTTCAAGGATGAAAGAAAAGTTTCTGAGCCCATCACGAAGTGTGAAGTCAATCGTACGCGATGACCTTTAAAATTTTCTGAATAGGTGGGGACCTTTGATTTTTTAAGAAAACGGTCCACCATGGTGTCGGGCAAGACCCATTGTTATTTGGCTCCCCGACCTGGGCTCGAACCAGGGACCCAATGATTAACAGTCATTTGCTCTACCAACTGAGCTATCGGGGAAATCACTGGAAAGTTTAAAGACCCATTAGGAAATCGTCAATAAGCATTAATCTCTGAACGTTATTTATACGACTATGTTAAAGAAAAAATTCAAAATTCAGTCCAAGTATTCGCCCGCTGGTGATCAACCTGAGGCTATAAATTCACTTATTGAAGGTGTTGAAGCTGGACTAGGTTACCAGACTCTGCTCGGAGTTACTGGTTCGGGAAAGACTTTTACTATCGCAAAAGTCATCGAGGAGTTGCAGCGGCCCACGTTAGTAATGGCTCCAAACAAAACGTTGGCAGCGCAACTTTATGGAGAATTTAAAGAGTTTTTCCCAAAGAACGCAATAGAGTATTTCGTCTCTTATTACGATTATTACCAGCCAGAGGCCTACGTCCCAGCATCTGATACATATATCGAAAAAGATGCAAGTATAAACGAGCATATCGAACAAATGCGTTTGTCTGCTACTAAAGCGTTACTCGAGAGAGAAGACACGATTGTCGTTGCTTCCGTCTCTGCAATCTATGGGCTTGGGGATCCTGTCGCCTATTTGAAAATGGTTTTACATTTAGATAGAGGCGACACAATTGACCAGAGGCAAATACTTCGTCGACTTGCTGAGATGCAATACACACGAAATGATACTGAGCTTAGAAGATCCACTTACCGAGTCAGAGGCGACGTGATAGATATATTCCCCGCTGAGTCGGACAGGGAGGCTATAAGAGTCGAGCTTTTTGATGAAGAAATAGAAGAGCTTTCCTACTTTGATCCACTTACTGGCGAAGTTACTCGGAAAGTCCCGCGAATAACAATCTTCCCAAAATCACATTACGTTACACCTCAAGAGACACTGGATAACGCAACCGTATCTATAGGGCAAGAGTTAGAAATTCGTTTGGAGCAACTAAAGCGCGAGGGAAAATTAGTTGAAGCTCAGCGCCTTGAACAGCGAACCCGATTTGATTTAGAAATGATGAAAGAGCTTGGATTCTGCAGCGGTATTGAAAACTACTCGCGCTACCTTTCGGGGAGATCGGCGGGGGAGCCGCCACCAACTCTTTACGATTACTTGCCTGACACTGCCCTTCTTATAATGGATGAGTCGCATGTAGGCGTTCCTCAACTCGGCGCTATGTATAAAGGAGATCGATCTCGAAAAGAAACGTTAGTCAACTTTGGTTTCCGCCTCCCCTCTGCGCTCGATAATAGGCCTTTAAGATTCGAGGAATGGGAATCAAAGCCAGTTCAGTCAATATTCGTCTCTGCAACACCTAGCGCATACGAACTTGAAAAATCTGGTCAAATAGTGGAACAAGTTGTTCGTCCAACAGGTTTAGTTGATCCGTCCGTAGAGATACGACCAGCTAACTCACAGGTTGACGACGTGCTCTTTGAGATTGGGAAAAGAGTCGAGATAAATGAAAGAGTATTGATCACGACACTAACAAAACGCATGGCTGAAAATTTGACAGATTATTTGAGTGATAATGGGGTTCGCGTTCGATACTTGCACTCGGATATCGATACGGTTGAAAGAATTGAGATTATTAGAGATTTGAGATTGGGAGAGTTCGATGTATTAGTTGGAATTAATTTGCTTAGGGAAGGCCTTGACATGCCAGAGGTATCGCTTGTTGCTATTTTTGATGCAGACAAGGAAGGTTATTTGCGCTCCGAAAGATCGCTCATTCAAACCATTGGTCGGTCAGCGCGGAACATAAATGGTAAAGCGATCTTATATGCTGACAGAAAAACCGATTCAATGGAAAGAGCGATAAGAGAAACGGAAAGGAGAAGGCAAAAGCAGCTAAAACACAACGAGGAAAATAAAATTGTGCCAAGAGGAATTCAGCGGGAAATTTCTGACGTTTTAGAAGGGCTTCACGTTACAAAAAGTTCAAAGAAGAGAAAAGAGCCAGCAAGAAGAGAAGGGAATGTTGCAAGAAATGGACATGTTAATGTCGAGCAACTTGGCAAGGACATTGTTTCGCTGGAGAAACAAATGTTTCAATACGCGAAAGAGCTAAAGTTCGAAGAAGCTGCAAAAACAAGAGATAAGATTGAGGAAATGCGGTCGGCCTTGGTAAGAGTCTGAATAGGTTCTAGCAATGTTCTTAATGGCTTACTTTTTCGAACTTTAGCGTAAGCTTCAACCTTCTTTTTAGCAAGAAGGTTATGTAAACTTCGGGAGAAAGGAAATTTAAGTTTAGGAATGTAGCTCAGTTGGTTAGAGCATCGTCTCGACAAGGCGAGGGTCGTCGGTTCGAATCCGACCATTCCTACCATAATCGGTGTTAGAGTCAGAAGAGATATGCAATCTAATTCAGCTATAAATCAGGACAAATCATGATAAGCATTACGCTTCCCGATGGAAGCAAGAGGGATGTCTCGAGCCCAACTACGGTTCATGATATAGCAAAGATGATTGGGCCGGGGTTAGCGAAAGCGACGATAGCGGGAG
>MDTE01134716.1_pt1 | contig 11248 bp, 10 predicted proteins | sample 811231 | NCBI WGS metagenome assembly MDTE01 (sample SAMN05326651, study PRJNA326480) | marine metagenome | isolation source: seawater | place: Indian Ocean: Red Sea | collected 2010 | reverse complement strand
TCCCTTATCAGAAAATTTGATGGCGAAATTAGTCGGAGAACCAGTAAGAGATGTCCCTTTTTATGGATTAATGGAAAGTCAAATCAATGGAGCTGATGTAGTCATCAGCCAAACCGGATTTTCTGGCGAGAAAGGTTATGAGATATACGTACGGCGAGCTCATGAGAACGCTGAAATCGTATGGAATGGTGTCCTGGCCGCAGGTGAAGAATTTGGCCTGCAAGTCGTTGCGCCTGCGCACCATAGACGGATAGCCGCAGGCATCTTATCATGGGGACAAGACCTCGACTTTGAAACCTCCCCTTTCCAAGTTAACCTAAGTTATCAAGTTCCGAGAAACAAAAGTGCAGATTATATTGGAAAGGCCGAGCTTGAGAGACAGAGAGCAATAATTGATGGTGGCGACTTCCCATTCAAAATGAGGATGGTTGGCCTCATTTTTGGCGGAAAGAACATCACGGACTATGCCCCGGACTTTTGGTTGATAGCGGATACTAATGGCGAGGACATGGGGTACATTACCTCACCTTGGTGGTCACCAGAACTCAAAACAAATATCGCACTGGGATGGGTGCCGTTCGCCTCATCCGAGGTTGGAACCAAACTTAAAGTTCGACTGCCAGACGAATACTCCGAATCACCTGGAGTTGCGGTCCCAGGAGAAATTGTTGATCTGCCGTTTCGAGAATCGGTCAATCCAAACATTCGCGAGGTAGTAAAATCCCGAGGTCTTGACTACGCGGATTAAACGGTCTTCTGAGGTAAGTATTTCTGTGATCTATTTTAAACAAGCTTTGGGTTTGCCTTATGGGAGGTCAAAATGAGACAGCTCTCAATCGTATTTATAGCTTTATTATTCGCCCACGTTGGGCTTGCTGGGGAAAGTATGCCCGCGCGAACAACGGTCAATCAGATTACCGAGGGCGTGGGCATTACAGCAGAATCTGCCCAAAACAATACTAGATTTGTTACCACCTACGCCGACAAGTCAGTCTGGATTTTTGGAGAGAAGTTTTTCGAGAAATCACCCCAAGCGATTTATTGTTGGGTCGAGGAACCCAATTTTCCTAAGTGTGAACGTCTTTTTGTAGAGATGTTCCCGTCGCGCGAAAAAGAAGATTAAGCTTAGAATCTAATAGCAGGGCGAGGTTTTTTTTTCAGTAGAGGGTATAACTATGAAACATGCTTTTCTTCTTCTCATCTTAATATCTGCATTTACCAATTTTATAAATGCGGGCGAGGGAACCACCTACTTCAAAAGTGAAATCGCGGGCCAGGATCTCCCTTTTAGTGATGCAGCTCTGGTCGGAAATACTTTATATATTTCTGGGAAGGGAGGCGTTATTCCCGGTACTCGAACCGTACCTAAAGACCCAAAGGAAGAGGCTCGGCTGATGATGGAGGATTTCAAAACAACGTTAGAGCGAGTTGATATGTCCATGAACGACCTAGTTTACGTAACGGTCTACTGCACTGATCTGAATCTATACTCAGACTTTAACTCTGTCTACAGAAAATATTTCTCAAAGGACTTTCCGCCCCGTGCTTTCGTTGGATCAGGCCCTCTTTTGTTCGGTTTGCGATTCGAGATGCAAGGTATTGCAGTAAAGAATTAACTCTATCTAACGGCTATTTAAGGTTTCAAGCATTCCCTTAAAAAACCTTGAGGTCTCCTCAGAGTAATGCCTCTAGCGCTCTCTTCTCTGCCTCACTCATCTCATTTGCGGCAGGTTCTTCAACGGTGGCATTGCGCCGCTCAAACTCCAAATCTTCTATCGCTCTCAGTTGAGTGGGAGAAAGTTCGTTGGATCTATCGCGCGTCTGCGGCTTGTTGAGTTCTAAGTATTGCTCTTCCTCCAGTCTTGATTGGTCGGACGAGAGCACGACTTCTACACCCCGCTTTATGATGGTTTGAGCTGTCCGAATGTTTTGTTCTTGAGGGACGACATCTCTTGCTTCATTTGTTCTTTGATAGAGTGCATTTGTAACACCACCGTATCCGCTGATTTCAGGCACCATAGATCCTCTAGTTTCATTTACTAAGGCTGTGCAATTGATGTGCCAAAAGGAACGAACGGAAGAATAAGCTCTTCCCCAGTATTTTTATTTTTTTTTGCAATAAAACGAAGCGACCCGCGTTGATTTTGCTCCAAATTAGTATGTCTTTGAACAGTATGGTGCCGGAAAGAGGACTCGAACCTCCGACCAATTGCTTACGAAGCAACTGCTCTACCAACTGAGCTATTCCGGCTCTTTGGATCGTCGACAGCTATGCCCAAGGATTGTAAACTTGAAAGTAGTCTTTTAAAAGAAGTCAGCTCCGGCCTTATCCCCATACAAATGGAGCAAGCCGCTGAAAGTAGCAACGCGTATGATCACACTTTTATCCTTACTTTTTGGATTAATTATAGGAAGTTTTCTCAACGTAGTAATTCATAGATTACCGGTGATGATTCGTATCGAATGGCAGAAAGAATCTTTCAGTCTGACCTCCGATTTTCTTGATGGCCCCGAAGAAAAAAGATTATTAAAAAATAAGATGGTACCGAATGAATCAGCTTACAATCTCGCTTTTCCAGCTTCACAATGTCCAACTTGCGGCAGAAAAATAAAATACAGACACAACATTCCGATCATAGGATTTTTTTTGTTGAGGGCGAGGTGTTCAAACTGCAGTACGAAAATAAGCCCGCGCTACCCGCTCGTTGAATTTCTCTCTGCAATCTTAACCTTTCTATGCATTAATGAGTTTGGCTGGACGTTGCATGGGGCGAGCGCGGCACTATTATCTTACGTCCTGATTTCTTTGGCCTGTATCGATTATGAATCTGGTCTTCTGCCAGATTCGATAACTATCCCATTTCTCTGGGTCGGACTAATTTTAAATTACTTTGATACAATCACTTCATTCGAAAAAGCTTTTTGGGGAGCCTTATTCGGCTATCTTATTTTGTGGGCTGTGTATCAGGGCTTTAAACTCCTTACAAAAAAAGAGGGCATGGGATTTGGAGATTTCAAAATGTTAGCTATGCTAGGTGCCTGGTTAGGCGCTGTCTCAATCCCCGCGATTATAATGATTAGCTCGATATCTTGCTTAATTCTTGTGAGTTTTTTGTCGTTGAAAGGCAGAGATCTCGCTCAACCAGTCAGGTTTGGGCCCTTCCTCGCATTTGCTGGATTTGCAGTAATTTTTTGGGGTAAGGAATTAAACAATCTTTACCTTAATGGAGTGATCTCCTGATGGCGAGGTTTGTAGTTGGTTTAAGAGGAGGGATTGGAACTGGGAAATCCACGGTCTCAAATATTTTCGAATCACTTGGAGTAGATATAGCTGATGCTGACATTTCCTCAAGAAATGTCATGAAGCCTGGCAAAGAAGCATTCAAAAAGGTAGTCGATCATTTTGGAAAAGATATTCTAGATTCTGCTGGCGAAATAAACAGGCAAAGATTACGAAAAATAGTGTTTTCAAAGCCCGAAGAGAAAGTCTTTCTCGAGAGTCTTACTGTCCCGTCAATTATGCAGGACCTACTCAAAAAAATTCAGCGCTCTACCTCAGAATATGTAATGCTTGTTTTATCGACCGGAAGCGGAAAAACAAGCCTTATGGATCGGCTCTTGGTCGTGGATGCAAAAAAAAACAGCCAAATAAAAAGGGTCATGGAACGAGATAAAACCAGTAGTAAAGAGGTAGAAGCTATTATTGCCACTCAGCCTAATCATGAGGATAGACTGAAGGGAAACGACGATTTGATTTTAAATGAAGGCTCAATTGCAGATCTTGAGAGACAGGTGGTGTCTTTGCACAAAAAATACTTAACCTTTGCAAAAGCAACATAACTCTATGGCCGACTTATCCGTGCAATGTCCTAATTGTAAAAAATCCGTTGAATGGATTCCGTCAAATAAGTGCAAACCATTCTGCAGCGACCGATGTAAGCTTTTAGATCTAGGAGAGTGGGCTGCGGAGAGAAGATCGATCTCTGCGGACCGGGAATACGCAGATAGCGATATAAACGACTCAAAGAATCTATAGTTAGGTTCTATATTCTGAATTAATTTTAACGTAATCGTGGGAGAGGTCAGTCGTCCACACGACATCTTCATATTGGCCAAGATTGAGGTCCACGGTGATCAAGATTGAAGGTTTTTTCATCTCGACAGAGCCTTTCTCCTCGGTATAGTTTTTTTCTATCTGCCCCATTTTCATGAGCAAAAGATCATTTATTTGAATATCTATCTTTGAAGTATTGATCGCGGCATTAGCCTTACCCACTGCCATTACAAGACGTCCCCAATTGGGGTCACTCGCGAACAGGGCGGTCTTTACCAAAGGCGAATTCGCTATGGAGTATGCTATATTCCTACTATCCTCTTTTGTTTTTCCGCCTTTTACCCTTACCTCCACAAACTTTGTTGCTCCCTCTCCATCTTTAACAATCGCCATTGCCAGATCTCGCATTACTTGAAAAATACCTTGCTTCATTAGCTCAAGTTGGGGGCTTTTATTACAATCAACTCCGGAGAGGCCAGTGGAAACTAGAACGCACGCATCGTTGGTAGACGTATCTCCATCAACTGTGATTCGATTAAACGTTTTTTCGCAGGTCTCGAAGAGAATTTGATCCGAAAGATCTCGTTCTAGTGAGGCATCTGTTGCTAAGAATGAAAGCATAGTTGCCATATTGGGCTGAATCATTCCGCTTCCCTTAGCAATTCCGATTATCTTCACTTTTTTACTATCTATTTCAACCTCTCTTGCCGAAATCTTTGTAGCGGTATCTGTTGTGATGATTGCACGAGCAACATCAGTCCAACCATCTCCAGCTAATTTTTTAAAAAGGGAGGGAATGGCGTCCTGAATTTTCTGATAATCGAGGGGCTCGCCTATAACTCCAGTCGAAAATGGGAGCACTTCCTCTTTCATTACCCCCGCCATTTCTGCAACAGATTGGCAGCATCGAGTAGCTGTTCTGATTCCTTCATCGCCAGTTGCAGCATTAGCATTTCCGCTATTTATGAGGAGGTACCTACAGCTCTTGCTTTTTAAATGTTCTCTTGAAACTAAAACTGGGGCCGCTGCGAAGTTGTTCTGAGTAAAAACAGCTGAACAGACGGCTCTTTCGTTTAACTCGATGAGAGCCAAATCGAGCAGATTTTTTTTTAATCCGCTGGCGATCGCAGCTAATCTCACCCCTCGAATTTCATTGAAAGAAAGACTCTCTTCCTCCTGCATCACGCCCCGAGCTTTCCGCAGCATCTCTTGAATTTTTCGCCTGAGCCACATGGACAGGGTTCATTACGTCCAATACGCTTTTCAGAACGAACAAAGGGTGACTTACTCCTGGCCTTATCTTCAGCGTCTGTTATCGACGAATTACTTGAGGCCCCCTGATATTGAAACTTAGCCGCGTCTTCTTTTTTCCTACGCATCTTATCAAGAACGTCTGGGTCATCTTGATCGGCAAATTCTACAAGTGATAGAAATTTTATTACCTCATAACGGATATTTCTTAGAAGACCTCCAAACAATTCGAATGATTCTCTTTTATATTCGCTTCTGGGTTGTTTTTGAGCATACGCTCGCAAATGGATTCCTTGCCGAAGATAATCCATTGCTGCAAGGTGTCCCTTCCATAAATTATCAAGGATATCGAGCATGACCCTTTTTTCTACAATATTTAAATTAGGACCAACCTTTTCTCGTTTCATTGCATAATTTGCTAATGCCTGAGCAATGATCCGATCGCGGAGCTCTCTTTCACCAAGATCTTTCTCATTTTCTAGCCAATCTCTTATAGGGACCATGACATTAAACTCTGATGCCAGAGCTTTCTCTAATCCAAGAACATCCCACTGTTCCTCAAGACTATCAGGGAAGATAAATCGGTCAATTAAGTCTTCAAAAACATCAGGCCAGATTTCGTCTAGAATACTTGAGATATCATTGGATTCGATGATCTTATCTCTCTGGGAATAAATCATTTGACGCTGATCATTAGCTACATCGTCGTACTCCAATAACTGCTTTCGAATATCAAAATTTCGTCCCTCGACTTTTCGCTGAGCTTTCTCAATGGCATTGTTAACCATCCGATGCTCAATTGCCTCCCCTCTTTCCATTCCTAGGTTCTGCATAAAACCTCTAATCCGGTCAGACGCAAAAATTCTCATCAGATCGTCTTCCAAAGAAAGGTAAAACCTAGAATAACCAGGATCACCTTGACGCCCAGACCGACCTCTCAGCTGATTATCAATCCTTCGGCTCTCATGTCTTTCTGTGCCGATCACATGCAAACCACCCGCGTCTCGGACCTTTTTGTTATCCTCAACCCACTTTTCTTTGAGTTTTTTAACCTGTTCATTAGTTGGGCTTTTTAATAGGGCTTTTTCAGCTTCCCAATTACCCCCAAGTATAATATCCGTCCCTCGACCAGCCATGTTCGTAGCAATAGTTACCGAATTCGGTCTTCCGGCCTGCGCTATTATCTCAGCTTCCTTTTCATGAAATTTAGCATTAAGAACTTTGTGCTCAATTTTCTTCTTTTTTAGATATCGCGAGAGTAACTCGCTGGACTCTATCGACGCTGTACCCACCAAAACCGGAGCATTTTTTGCTTTACAATTTTGAATTTCTTCAACAATCGCTTCATATTTCTCCTCTTGGGTCATAAAAATTAGGTCATTTTGATCTTCTCGCACCATCGGAAGATTGGTCGGAATGACCACGACATCTAATCCGTATATTTGCTTAAATTCAGCCGCTTCCGTATCTGCAGTGCCGGTCATTCCAGCTAACTTTTCGTATAGACGAAAATAATTCTGGAAAGTAGTTGATGCCAAGGTTTGACTCTCGTTGGTTATTGGCACTTTCTCTTTTGCTTCTATAGCTTGATGAAGACCGCCTCCCCAGCGACGACCTGGCATAGTTCTGCCCGTATGCTCATCTACAATTACTATCTCTTTCTCTTCAACAATATAATCGACATCTCGCTGATAAAGATTGTGTGCTTTAAGAGCTGCAGAGAGGTTTTGCAATAGCGACAAATTCCCTGCACCGTAAAGGCTGTTGCCCTCTTCTATCAAACCCTTTCTTAAAAACTCTTTTTCGACTTTTTGATGACCGGCCTCTGTCAATTCTATGTCTCTTTGCTTTTCATCGACATAATAGTCACCCGGGGGATCTCTCTCTTCGGCAATATCTTCAGCTGTCTTTATTTGTGGCTTCATCCCAGGAATAATAGAGTCGATGATTCTATAAATCTGGGCTGAATTTTCTACGCCACCCGAAATAATTAGCGGCGTTCTTGCCTCATCGATCAATATAGAATCGACCTCATCTACTATTGCGAAAAATTTTCGCCGTTGCGATCGGTCATCTTCAGAGAAGGCCATGTTGTCACGGAGATAGTCGAAACCTATTTCGTTGTTAGTTCCATACGTAATATCGGCCTGATAGGCATCTCTTTTCTCTTTTATATTTTGACCAGAGTACACAACACCTACCGTGACCCCGAGCTGAGAGTAGAGAGGATCCATCCACTCGGCTCCCCACTTTGCGAGATAATCGTTGACTGTCACCAGATGAACGCCTCTCCCTGAAAGGCAGTTTAAGTACAAAGGCAGTGTGGCGACCAACGTTTTTCCTTCCCCTGTTCGCATCTCAGCTATTCTGCCTTCATGCAGGGCAATTCCACCCATAAGTTGCACATCGAAAACTCTTAGGCCTAGAGCTCTCTTACCCGCTTCTCTAACGGCTGCAAATGCTTCTGGTAAGATCTGATCAAGAGTCTCTCCGTTGGCAAGCCTTTCTTTAAAAAAATTTTTTTTATCCGTTAGTTCGGCGTTAGATAGAGTCTCAAACCGAGGTTCGATTTCATTTATTGTCCGAACGATCTTTTGGTAACGCTTTAATTCCCGGCTATTTTTACTCCCGAGGATTTTGGTAAACAGCTGAATTAACATCTCTGGTTTCTCTTTTGATCTTAATCAAAACTATTCTAAGAGTGAGTGCTTCGGAAGAATTTACAGATGAGATTCACCTAGTTGTTCGATATATATATTTTGAAGGATCAACGACTTTACTTTCTTTATACACCTCAAAGTGAACATGAGGGCCCGTGGACCTGCCTGAACTACCCATAAGGCCTATAACTTGCCCACGTCTCACAATATCACCCGCATTTACGATAAGCTCCTTATGATGCCCATATCTTGTGGCATAACCGCCTCCATGATTTATTTCAATCATTCGCCCATAGCCACTTCGCTCGCCCGCAAATACTACAACGCCCGCGGCAACAGCAATAACGTCTGCACCCTCTTTTCCAGCAAAATCTACTCCCTCATGCCAGGCTCTTTTCCCGGTAATCGGATCCACTCGACTACCATAGCGGGAAGACATCCACCCTTTTTTAACGGGTCTCCCAGCTATAAATTTATCCCGATCCATTTTTTGCTTAGCCATGAGTATTTGAAGAACACCCAATTGCTGCTCTCGATCTTCAATATCTCTTGCTAATTGATCTAGTAACTCCATATATGATGGCGGCTTATAAGCGGCTGCGCCAATTATTTTCTCGGGCCCTCCCATTGCTGGAGCGCTAGAAAAATCAAATTCACCTTCTTTCAGTCGACCAATCTTGGTCAATCTCTCACCAAGAGCGTCGAGTCTGACTATCCTTGCTTGCAATTGTGCTATTCTTAACGCTGAAGCCTGATGTTTTAATTGAGCATCCTGCTTTAAACGCTCTACATATCTTCTCTGAACCTCCATCTCATGCTTCCATTTGACTACCATTTCGGGACTGATAGAAGAATCATAATTGAGGTATCTATAGGAAAAAAAGCCAATTAAGACAGCAGATGCCAGGAGTGCTAAAACGAGACCGGAGATTACCATCAAATTAGCGTTAAAAGAATGATGCCGTCCAGATCTGTTGCTGACGATAATAAAGTTCATATAAACTCAACCAAAAAAACCGTATTTTTTGTAAAACCTCATATTTAGGGGCACCTAAAAAACATGCAGAAATTGCCTAAGCAAGTTAAATCGATTGAAACCATCTTTCGAGACGGTAATCATATACTGCATTTGCTCGTAACCCAATCCCAAGAACTCAAAAGAATCCAAGAGAGTATAGCATCTTACGTGCCCTGTGAATTCGCTATTTCCAGTATAAAAGGGGGTATTATTAAGATAATAGTATCCAAGGCTACCGAGGCCACAAGCGTAATGTATCGAGAGGAGGTGATCCTCTCAGCTATTTCAAATGCGGGTATCGCCGCAAATGAGATAAAAATGATGGTCAGGCCCCTTCAAATCAAGGCTTCCCCTCGCGCTACTGGAAATAAAGTATCAGTAAATGCTTCAGAAACGGTTTCGTTGTGCGCGACTGAAATTGGAGATAACGCTATTTCCGAGGCATTGGGCAGACTATCGAAGACTCTTCGACGACGTATTCACGACGAAGTGGCAAAACCTTCATAGGAGGATGGCACCTTTTCGTTTTCACCAAACGTAACAAATTCCCAGGTTTCAGGTTGTTCCATTATTTCTTTTATCAACGCATGATTCTCGGCGTGCCCGGATTTAAATCCTACGAACTCACCAATGAGGCTAGCACCTATTAGATATAGGTCTCCTATTGCATCTAGGATCTTATGCCTCACGAACTCGTCGGCATGACGCAGCCCATCATCGTTAAGGACACCAGCATCTCCAACAAGGATAGTGTTGTCCATGCTACCTCCTTGAGCTAAATTCTTTTCTCGCAAATACTCGACATCTTGCATCAATCCAAAGGTCCTAGCTCTGCTGATTTCTTTCACAAAAGTTGTCGCAGAGAAATCAACGGAGGCATGTTGCTCTTTAATGACTACGTTATCGTAAACAATAGTATGACTTAGTCTGAAACCATCGAAAGGACGGATCTCAGCGGTTTGACCAAACGCTCTGGAGCCATCATTTACCTCAATCTTGATTGCCTTTTTAATTCTAATAAATTTCTTTAAAGCATTCTGTTCAGTCACACCAGCCGATTGAATCAAAAAAACAAAATTGGCGGCACTTCCGTCCATGATAGGCAACTCTGGTCCGCTTACCTCAACGTAAACGTTGTCGATACCTAAGCCGCTGAAGGCGGACATTAAATGCTCAATGGTTGATACGTTAAACCCGTCGCTAATTATGGTCGTCGCCAAGGTTGTTGCACCAACAAATGCATTCTTTGCTGGAATTTCTACTACTGGGTCGGCGTCAACCCTGATGAAAATAATCCCTGTATCGATCGGGGCAGGCCTCAAAGTGAGATATATTTTCTCTCCCGTATGCAACCCCACGCCTGTAGCTCGAATTACATTTTTTAGCGTTCTTTGATTAATCACAGACCTGTCCTATTTCCCCGGCCTTCGAACATTAACATCATTGTCAAAAATGAGCTAATTCCATTTCATAGCTAGCCAGCTATTTGTATTACCAAGCCAATTCACGGCTTCGCATTCTCCCAAAATACTAAACTGAGTAAAATTCAATCCGCTTGTCGTCTAAGAAAGGCAGGTATGTCAAGATATTCCATATTATTATCTAGAGGTTTAGGAATGCCACCGCCTTTTTCATTCTGCGACTTTCGCCTCTGGTTAGTGGGTTTGTCAAATATTTTGTAATCGCGCTCCCCATCTCCTGCTACCGGCCTCATCTCTTCAGGCGCAACTCCGAATCGATCACTTTTATTAGCGTTATCTCCTAACCCTGTAGCAACAACGGTCACTCGCATTTCTTCGTTCATCGACTCATCTATAACAGTTCCAACAACAACCGTTGCATTATCTGAGGCAAATTCTTGAACTGTTGATCCCACTTCGGAAAATTCTCCCATAGTTATGTCGCTGCTCGCAGCGATGTTTACCAAAACACCCCTAGCACCAGTAAAGTCAATATCCGCAAGTAACGGGCTTTTTACTGCGCTCTCTGCAGCTTCCCTAGCTCTCGAATCTCCTGTTGCTGTACCATTTCCCATCATCGCACTTCCCTTTTCAGACATCACTGTTTTTACGTCAGCAAAATCAACATTAATCATTCCTGGTCTTATGATCAGGTCTGCTATACCTTGAACAGCGCTCGAGACAACATCATCGACAGTGGCGAATGCCTCTAGTAACGGCGTGTCCTCTCCTAAGATAGAAAGAAGTTTTTGATTGGGAATGGTAATTAAAGAATCTACATTTTTTGACAGCTCCAGAATCCCCT
>MDTE01108327.1_pt1 | contig 11248 bp, 15 predicted proteins | sample 811231 | NCBI WGS metagenome assembly MDTE01 (sample SAMN05326651, study PRJNA326480) | marine metagenome | isolation source: seawater | place: Indian Ocean: Red Sea | collected 2010 | reverse complement strand
AGTAATATTATTTTAGCACCAAATAGTTTTTTAAATTTTATTCCTATGCATATTTTACCTACATCAGGAAAAAATAATTGTTTTGATTGCTCTAGGATTTCTTGGCTAAAAGATAAATATAATTTTACATATATTCCAAACTCAGAATTTTTTACATTAAAAAAGAAACCTTTGTTAAATTTTTCAAAATTATTATCAAATAAAAAACCTTTTTATTTAGGAATTGGAAATCCAGATTTAGAACCAGATATAGAAAATTTGAGAGCAAAAAATAAAAATCAAGATCTAAAAGTTATTACCTCAATGTTAAGAGGTAATAATTTTATTAAAGATACTAGTGAAATAGGTAATATTTATACAAGTGTAATTGGTTCTGAAGAGGAAATAAAAAAAATCAGTGAAATATTAAAGCCTTTAAAATCTGACCTGCTTTTAAAGAGTGAGGCAAATGAAAAGAAATTAAAATCAATGAGTTTACAAGATTACAAAATTATTCATTTTGCAACACATGGAGAACTTGCAGGATATATTAAAGGGAAAAATGAACCTTTCCTTGTGCTAACTCCACCCAAGATTGGTACAGAGGAAAATGATGGTTTATTAAATTTGAGTGAGATAATGAGTCTTGAATTAAATGCTAATTTGGTAATTTTATCTGCATGTAACACCGCTTCAAATAATATTAGAGAAGCTGAAGGATTTACAGGACTTGCTAGAGCTTTTTTATATGCAGGCAGCAACTCAGTAATGGTTTCGAATTGGTATATAGAAACTTTTGCTGCACAAAAATTAACAACAAATTTTATTCAAAATTTGAGAGAAAAAAATATCAATAATTCTGAAGCATTGACTATTTCGATGAATAAACTATCTCAAGATCCTCAAACCTCACATCCTTTCTATTGGGGGCCATTCGTAATTGTGGGTCTAATAGATAGTCTAAAGATTAATTCTTAATTTCACAAAATTCAACCAACTTTGCTTGAATAACATCGGTGCCACCAGAGTTAAATATCAAATATTCACTTTTATCTGATTTGGGCCATTCTGATTTTCTAAAATGCATAATTTTTTTTCCAGGATAATCAGATGGATTAATAAATTTATCCTGAAAAAGATTGATCTTCTTTTTGTTGATTAATTGATAATTAATTTTTTTTTTTTCAAATTTTTCAAGAAGTTCCTCAAATTCATTAATTAATTTACCATCAATTGCAATATGTACAGTACTTTTTTTTAATGTATTCAAATTTATAATATTTCTGCTTAAAGTCTTGTTTTCAAAGTCTACTACTTCATAAATTATTTCATCATTCTGGACTCTAAAATCAAATTTAGAATTTAAGACGGTTATTATTTTTTCTTTTTCATTAATTGAATTCAAACCTTTTCCAAATTGAAATTCGCACATTAAATTAATTATTTCTGATTTAGCAGTCGATGGATTCAGTAAATATAAGATCAAAATAAATAACGAATATATTGAATTATGATATTTAACTTTTAATTTCACAATTGCTCACAAGTAAAGACTGATAAATTTCCTGTTCCTGACCTTTGTACAATAAATATTCTCTTGCATCGGCTTGTTTAGAGTTGTTTTTTCTCCAGTTAAAAACTACTCTTCCATCTTTGTATTTTTTTGGATTTATCCAATACTTTTCAAAAAGTTTAATTTTAAAATTATCTATTTTATCATATTTAATCTTGTTATCTTTTAAATCATCTAACATTTTTCTCACAAAAATTATATCATTCATAGTTACTTTAATAATTTCGGTTAAATTCTGAAAGTTATTTAAATTTAATGTATATCTCGTTAAAAGTTGTCTATCAGATTCAATCATTTCATTTATTATTATTGTTTCATTTGAATTATTTAAGTATCTATAATTAAAATACGGATAATTATCTCTTTTGATTTTTTTATTTTCAATATCGATAATTATATTTATTTTTCTATCTAGATAATCACATGATAAATAAATAATATCTGATAATACTTTTTGAGGTAAAAATAAGACTAAAAGAAAAAAAATTAATTTTTTATTGAACATGGAAAAGTAAATTTAGCCTGAAATTCAATTTCGTTTTTTTTTAAAATATAATCACCTGAATTTCCAAATGGGATGATAGTTCCATCCCAATCTTTAGGATTAATATAATTTTTATTAAATAATTCTTTTTTTAATTTAAATATTTGGTCTGAATATTTATTTTTTTTTAAATCACTTTCGGCTAAAAATTTTGAAGTTGGGATATTAGCTTTCTTATATAAATTAAAAAGTTTATTTATTTGCTCATCTGGAATCTTTCTTACAGTAAAGCTTCTCTTCATTTTATCTAAATCTATATCCATTTTCCAAATTTTTGGAAATTCACTTTTGGTTCTAAAAAACGCTAAATAGTATATTATATGATTATCTTCATATTTAAGATTATAGTACCTAGGCTCTACGCTTGAATTTTCTATATATGCAGCAAGCCTTTGTTTATCCTCATATATTTTTATATCTTCTGACATACAGTTTAATACATATTCGGCTGCTATAGAATTTTTATTAGATAAAAAGATAGAACAACAAATAAATGAAAAATAAATAAAAAATAAAACTATAATTTTTTTATGAAACTTCTTTATACTCATCCCACTTGCCATCCTGATCGTAATCATAAGCAATTAAGTCGATTTTTTTATCTTCATTTCTATCGTAAAAACCCCTATTAGTTTTACCATCTTTATCGTCATCTAAAAGTTGCTCTTCAAAAATACCATTCTCATTTTCATCTATTAAAATTGCCTCAATAAAACCATCTTCATCATCATCAACCAGAGCCATATCTTCTCTATTGTTTTGATTGGTATCAACATACCATGTATCAATAATATTATTCTTGTTAAAATCTTCTGTTCTAGAATTTGGATATTCTTTTTTCATAACTATTTCAGCAGGATTTATATTTTTTATTTTAGGATTTTTATTTAAAAAATTTATTGCATGCTCCACTGCTACAGCAAAATTGATATTTTCCCCAGACCCCTTTAAAGTATTGATGCCTACCAGATTTCCATTTTCTGAGAACAATGGTCCACCAGAATTTCCAGGGTTTATAGGAGTTTGTGTTTGGATAACTGTTGCAACATGCTTAAAATCACTTTCAGGATAGCTCCATTTCTTTTTTTTTCTAATTTGATTTACAATACCTTCGGAAAAAGTCCAAGGAAGTCCCTCTGGATGACCAATTGCATAAACTTTATCTCCAACTACAATTTCATTTAAAGAACCAATTTTAACTGGATTGATTTCATCTGGAAAGTTTCCAACTTTTACTATTGCCAAATCTTCTTTTTTATTCGTAGCAACTACTGCACCCATTAATGGTTCTAATTCTTGATGAATTTCTATTTCAGATGGGACGCCATCTTTGGGCAAAATCCATACACCAACTTCATCTGCTTTTTTTACAACATGCCAATTTGTTATAATAATTCCTGGTTTTTCAATTAAAAAACCTGAGCCAACATTTTTATCCTCATAGTTTCCAATATAAACTACTGTTTTAGAAAATTTTGAATATATAGAACTCCCACCTCCTCTTGTTTTTATTCTTTTTGGAGGATTTTTCATAGATGAACTTAACAAATTTGAATAATTTTCTAATTTATTTTTTTTATTTTTATTTAAATTAAATATCTTAATATTTTTTCTTAATTTAATATTTATTTTGCCACCTGCACCTCTTGTTTTTAGATTTTTAATATCATTTCTTATAATTAAGCTTTCATCAGCAAATGAAAGATCAAATAAAATGAAATTTAAAATTAAAATAAAAGCGCATATTTTTCTAAAATTATTACTTTCCATGAGACAGCCAAGCAATTGAGGAAGATGTAAATTCTGGATTTAAATTTGCACTAGCAAATACAATTAAAAATATAATTATTATATATGATAAAGCACCATATTTTTTAGAGATTAATTCAATTTTTTGAGAGGTTTTATTTTTCTTTTTTAAATAAGCAAAAGAAAATATGCTTAAGAAATTTGGTATGGTAGCATAAACATATGAAATTAAAATAATCCAATCTAAAATTGTTAAATATTCAAGTTTAGGGAGATCTTTGTCTATTACAAAGTTATAAGCAATTAAAGATAACAAACATACAATAGTTATAGTTAATCTAGATTCTAGTTCTTTAGGATTAACCCATACTACTGACCAGCAAACCATTAAGATTAATACAATTGGAAGTATAATTTTAAAAATATAATATCTACTTTTCCTTTCAAGTTCGAAAACAATCTGATATCCATCGTAATAAGAGTTTTCGTCAAATGGGTCAACGAAGTTTGCATAGCTAGGTACAAAATTATTTATTTTCCAACCTGGTATAGAATTTTCCTTTATATATTCTAGTGCTTTTTTACTAGTCCAATCTGTCATCGTTATTCTCATGTCATTCACATCATACCTGGAATTAGAGAGTTCAAATTTAATCTTTTGTTTATCAAATGGAAAAGTTTTCAAATTAAAGTCATTCTTAATTTTTAAAGTTGTAGATAATTCATACGTAATTAGTGATTGTTTTGAAAAATTATCATCTTTATCGAAATAAGGAATTATTCTATATGCTGCTTTCCTTTTATTTTTGTCTTCAAAAACTATATTTTTAAATATTACTCCATAGGCTGGATCTCTACTATTTGCTGTTGACCAAATCTGTTCTGGGAAAGAACATTCCTCATAGGTATAATCACCGTTTTCTATTTCATCTTGAGAAGGATATTCAATTAAATTCATATTAGTCATTAAGTTTTTATGAGCTAATTGAGTTAAATTATAATCTGGACCCAGATCCTCAGCGAAATCAGTAGTTATTGATATTTCATAAGAGCCATCTTTCTCTATTGGAGAAATATTATTTATAAATACATCTAAAAGTGGTTGTTGGTATGTCGATAACCTTGCTTTAGTTTTTATTTCAAAAGTTTTTTCTTTTCCATCTAACAGGACTCTTTTTAATTTAAAATTAATTTCCTGGCCATTTTCATATAATTCTGAAACCTCAGAGCTGTATTCATCTTCGTCATAATTATTTCTTAGATCTTCATCATTAATTGAAATTAAAATATCGTTTACTTTAATTTTATCAAAATTATCTGGATCAGTTGTAACAAGATCCATATCATGGATTTTTCCAATTAAGTAATATCCTTCATAATTTTTTTGTAATTCCCATGAACCATCTTCTGAAGGTTTAGATTTAAGCTGAATTCCTATACTAATTTCATCACCAACGCTAAAATAATCTACATCTCTAGGTGTGGTAGTTTGATTATATACTTCCTCAAAAAATACTTCGCATCTTGGTTTAGCTATAACGTTGTTATTAAATACTAAAGAAAAAATTATTATTAAAAAAAATAAACTAAATTTTTTTTTCATACTCTCTTTTTTTTCTTTTTTGTTTTTTTTTTAAACTTAAAAATAATCTTACTCCAATAATCCATGCAACTACTATAATTAAAAGGGAAATTAGAAAATTCGAATAAACAAAATAATTATAAAAACCATGTAAAATAAAAGGAATTAAAAATGCATAAATTAAATTTTCTCCTTTTTTCACAAAAACATATTTCATAAAAAAATATCCCATAAATATGCCAAAAACTGCATGAGCAGGAACTGCTGAGAAAGCTCTTACTAAAGCAAGAGTCATTGCAGAAGTTCCAAATGTATCAGAAATTATATATACATAGTAAAAGTTCTCTAATGTTGCAAATCCAAGTGAGGCACAAACTCCATAAACAATACCATCCATGGGTTCATTAAAATCTTTCATTTTAAATACAAAAAAATAAAGAACAGCTAATTTTAGTCCTTCCTCAATTGGGGCAGCTGTTAAAAAAGAACCAACTAATTTCTCATCAACACCAATTAAAGAATAATAATTTGCAACTGAGGTGTTTAAATAAAAAGCTGGAATTGTTATTAAAATTCCATATGAAAAAACTTTAATTATTTCATTTGTTGGTTCTTTAAATTTATCTGAATTCACAAAAAACAAAATTATAAGAAGCGAGGGTAAGATTGTGGCTAATAGTAAAGACATTAACTATTTTCTATTGTTGTTTTTATTTTTAAAATTTTATTTTCTAAAGCCTCAAAAGCAGCAAAAATTTCTTTTTTCTCAACAGCTGAAATTGTTTCACCTTTGTGACCCTCAGGATTTTTTGCAGAATTAATTACATCCATAAGTTGACCATGTAATATTGTAAATTTAATTAAAAGTTCGTTTAGATCTTGTTGATTGGTATTAATATTTTTAAGTTCTTTTAAAATTATATATTCATGTGCCCTTAATAAATAAGGCGTTAAACCTTGCTCAACACATGCCTTGTCAATTTTAACTGCATCTCTATGATCTAACTGTTGATCCAAATCTGGATCGCTACATTTTCTTATAAAAGATTCACTTTTACCAGTTACTTGCTCAATTACTGCAGATTTTAAATTTTTAATTGCTTCTGCAAGCCCTCTTTCTATCGATGAAATTTCTCTTAACTTGGCCATAATATTTAATTCGAAATTTTAATATAAAATTTGGACAAATAAAATCTAATAAAATATGGAATTGTCCATTATTGCTTGGTCTATTTCACATACAAATCTCAAAGACAGATCTTATCTAATTTTCATAACAAAGGAGAAATATGAAGAACTTTTTATTAGTTTTAAAGACAATCAAGATAAATTTTGAACTTGATTTAATCAAACCTTACCGAAAGGAGGACATATGAAAAGGTTATTAATGACAATTGGTATATTATCAATCTTAGCAACTTCTGCTAATGCTGGGTATTGGTCTCACACTCCAAAATTTGGAGGAGGATGGGAAAGTCACTATATACCAAGCACAACAGATATATTAAGACAATACGGTATCTGGTAATAACAATAGCCCCTCGAAAGAGGGGCAAAATTATTATGAATATTATACATAAAAAATTGAATTTAAAAAAAAAAGATGAAATTAATTGGCGAATTTAAAGATTTTTTAATCCAAAAAATAAATTTTATTTCATTAGAAAAAACTAATTTGAATATTTATTCTACATTTATGAAAGGGAAAAAAGGTAAATAAAAAAATGAGCAAAGAACTTACAATTGAATGTCCAAAATGTAATCATGTGTTTTCCGCAGATGATGCATTGCAAAATCATTTAAAAAATAAACAACTTGAAGTCCAAAAACAATTAAAGGATAAAGAAAAACAAATTACAGATAAAATCAAAGCAGATTTCGAGAACAAAGAAAAATCTCTTAAACAAAAAGTTGCTCAGGAAGTTCAGAGCAAAAATAAAAAAATTATTGAAAATTTACAGTCAGAAATCCAGAATTTTGATAAAAAAAGCAAAGAAATAAAAAACAAATTAGAGGCAGAGAAACAAAAAGAAAAAAAATTGTGGGAAGAACGACTTCAGAATGCTGAGAAAACTAAGAAACAATTTGAAAACAAAATGCAGGCAGATTTTGAAAAAAAACAAAAAGCATTAGAAGATAAAATTAAAGTTCAAGAGAAAAATCTTGAAAAAGAAATCGAGAAAAAGCTTAAATTACAAATAGAAAAAAATGTTGAGGCCAAATCAAACAAAGAAATTGAAAGACTTCAAAATGAAATACTTAAAAAAGAAAAGCAAAGACAAATTGAAAATCAAAGACAAGAAAAAAGAATAAATGAAATGGCAAAACAAATTAAACAAAAATCTGTTGAAATTCAGGGGGAAGTTCAAGAAGAATTAATTGAAGATTTTTTAAGAAATAGATTTCCAGAAGATACCGTGGAGGAAATAAAAAAAGGATCTAAAGGTGGTGATTGTATTCAAACAATTAATCATAAAGGTCAAAATAATCTCGCTCAAATTTATTTTGAAAGTAAAGACCATAAAAACTTTAAAGAAGAATGGGTGGATAAGCTTTTAAATGATATGAAAGCAAAACATATTAATTTTGGTGTTTTAATAACTAATGTTATGCCAAAAGATACTGACAAACACTCTGGGTACGCATTAAGGCATGGAAAAAGAATAATGATTATTCCAATGAATTATCAAATAATTCATTTACTAGTGGATTTTTTAAGAAGAAATCTTATTAGAGAATTTAATTCAAAAAAAGACTTCGATGCGCCAAAAGAATTACAAAAACTTTGGGATCATATTACTGGACCTAGTTTTCAATTACCTTTAAGAAAACTTTTTCAAACTATTGGCTCTATGGGAGAGCTAATTCAAAAAGAAAAAAAGTTTTATGAATCAAATATGGCTAAAAAGGAAAGAACATTAACCGACATGGAAGGTGATTTTAGAGATTTAATAAATTCATTTTCATTAAAAGTTGGTAATGTTTTACCTGAAAACATGCTAGAGATAGAAAATAATAAGGAATAACTTAAAATGAAAAAAGTTAAGAAAAAAGAAAAAAGTGGTTTTATAAAAAGTTACTGGAATGGTGAAGAAAGCTTAGGTTTCAGTTTTTGGGCAATTTCAGTTCTTGGTTTAACAGTATTGAGTATTCCAATGATCGTTATAGAAACTCAAGGAGATGTATTTTACGATAAGATTTCAAATTTTGGAGCTCTACTGTTCCTTGCTTATGTAATAGGATTAATTATTGCAAATGTATTTGTATATGTTGGTTTGTGGAGAAGTGCATCAAAATATATTAATTTAAAAAAAAAGAAAAAACATTCAGCAATCTGGGGTTACTTAACTTATGTTTATATTGTTCTTGCAGTAATTAGATCTGCATCTGCGATGATTGCCGGATAAAAAAAAAATTAAGTCTCAACCGCTTTCTTTAAATCAGAAAGTTTGCCTTCAACATCTTTTAGCGCTTTATAAATTTTGTCTTTTTCTTGCTTGCTTAAATTAATTCCACTTTGGCTATTTGGATCTAACGCTTTTTCTGTAACATCAGACAAATTTCCAATTCTTGCAACTATCTGCATTAAACTTTGAGAAACTGAAAACTCTTGATTGCTCTCAGTTCTTTTTTTGTCAATTGTATGTATAAACGTGCTCAACAAAGGCGTTCCTAAACCCTGCCTGTCTAACAATATATCTATTTGGATAGCATCTTCAAAATGTATTATATTATCTTTATTGTCTGGGTCAGAACACTTTCGAAAGTGTGATAAACTTTTACCTGTAGCTGATTTTACTTCCTCTTCTTTTAAGTTTTTGAGGCTATGCGCAAGGGCTTGTTCTACTGTTCCGAAGTCTCTTATAATTGTCATAAATCTTTATTTTACTCAATGAAAAATAAAAAATCTATTTCATTATATTTTAAATCACAAATAAATTAAACATATAACACATTGTATTGTGTCTTTTGATCTAGACACTCCTTTCTAGTTGACCCCAGCGTGTATGTTTCCGCGCTGGGGTTTTTTAATGAAAAAACTAATTTTTATTTCACTAAAAAATTTGAATTTAATTTATTAAATTAATCACATGATTAAAAATATTGAAAATGGCTTTAATAGACTTGCTCAGGTTATATGGGCTATTTGGATCTTTATAGTTTTAGTGGTTACAAGGGATCAGGTAATTGGATGTATTTTTGATGGTAATATTTTTACAAATTTTAAACATTGCTATGAAATATTTGAGCTACTTGCTATCTGGATATTTGCTCCATTAATACCTTACTGGATCATTGCCTTTGTCTGGAGAGGGTTCATGAATAAAAATTATTAATATGAGAACTAAAGAATTTAATAAAATTAAACCTTATACATATGTCTTAACTCGTAAGTCTGACAATAAAAAATACCATGGTGTGCGTTTTGGAAACATAAAATTAGGACTAACACCAAATGAAGATTTTGGAAAAAAATACTTTGGTAGTAGCACCGGTCGTTTTTGTAAAGATTTTAAATTAAATCCTAAAAATTACTTTTTTAAATTAATATGGAGTTTTGATCAGATTGAAGAGGCATTATTTCACGAGAAAAAATTTAATAAACAAATTCTTAAAAATAAAAACTGGGAAAATAAAAATGCTTTTCCAGCAATCCAATATGATGTTCATCCACTATTGGGTAAAAAACATTCAAAGGATTCAAGAATAAAAATGTCAAATTCCCAAAAAGGGAAAAAAGCTTCTCCAGAGACAAGACTAAAGTTGTCAAAAATGAGAAAAGGAAGAAAATTGACCAAAGAACATATTGAAAATATTAGAAAAGGAAATGTCGGAAAAAAAAGAAGTACGAAAACCAAAGAAAAAATAAGATTGGCAAATTTAGGAAGGAAGGCTTCAACAGAAACAAAATTAAAAATGTCAATGATGCGCAAAGGAGTTCCTAAAAGTAAAAAACATAAAGCTAAACTTAAAAAACATTTAAAAAAATTTATGTTTAAAAAAGGTGAGATGCCTTGGAATAAAGGACTTAAAGGAAAGCAAGTAGCTTGGAATAAAGGAAAAAAATTTTCCATTGAGACTAGAATGAAAATGTCTTTAAGCCAAAAAGGTAAAGTACCTTGGAATAAAGGACTTAAAGGAGTGATGATTGCTTGGAATAAAGAAAAAAGATTTAAAAAAAATATTTATGCTACCACCTGAAAAAGCTAAAGAAATTCTAGTTAAAAATATTTATAACGCACAAAAATATGCAGCCACAAATGGTTTGAAAAAAAAATTTATAAAAGAAATTCAAGATAATTTTTATGGGCACTTTATTGATTGTACTATTAGAAATATAAGCCAATATGTAAGCCCAATAGCTTTGGAAGAAATCAAGTTATTTGTTGAAAAAGAGCTAAAAAATGGTGATCCAGAAATTTGGCAAAATTACCAAGAAATGTTCCCAGAAGAATTTACTAGATTAACAATATTGTTATTAGATATGATGACAGGAGAATTTAAGAGGAAATTAAATTAATATTATTGTTTGTTGGTAATACGTTGGTAAAAATATTTTTTTAAAATTAATTAAAAACATTCTCAAATATCATTATAAATGCTATCTTATTTGAAGTTTGAAATGGGTGATTTAAGAAAGCTAAATTATGAGTGTACTGCTCTAACCAACTGAGCTACAGGCCCAAAAATGAATACTTAAATATATCATTTTTTTTATGTTAGCAATTAAAGATAATTTAATAATGGTGGGCCGTGTTGGTTACGCTCCAACTACCCCTGCAATGTCAATGCAGTACTCTACTATTGAGCTAACGGCCCT
>MDTE01181188.1_pt1 | contig 11250 bp, 23 predicted proteins | sample 811231 | NCBI WGS metagenome assembly MDTE01 (sample SAMN05326651, study PRJNA326480) | marine metagenome | isolation source: seawater | place: Indian Ocean: Red Sea | collected 2010 | reverse complement strand
TGCAGTAACTTTTGGGTCTGTAATCTCTAGAGCGGCCTGTCCGGGAGTGAAGATGTCTCTAGGAATATCACCACCAACCTTATTCTGCTCTTTAATCAGAGCCCGGTGAAGTGAACTTCTAAGTGACTCATATAGCTCTTCCTCTCTTCTCTCCCACCTATCTTCAGCACGACGAGGATCTTCTTCTTCGTTCTCAGCCTCAATAGCGGCCACGACCGCAGGAACTTGAGCTTGGACTACTTCGGTAGCTTCCCTAACTATCTGTCTAAGTTGTCTTAATGTAATTTTCATAAATACTCTCCAATAAGGTATCCAAACAATAGCCCTTTAGCCCAGGATAACCAAAAAATTTGATACGCAGATAGATTCCAGCAGTTTGCGAAGCAATTTAGCTTATCTTTATGCCACTCAATCAACCTTTTCATGAATATCTCTCTTCGAATTCGTTTGTTCCATCATCTTCATATTCTGGCTCTGGAGAAGCATTTTGTTCACGCCATATTCTGTCGGAAGGCATTTCGTCATCTCTTCCGAGCCAGTTTATTTGATGGTTGAAGCCCTTTAAACTAGCATAACGATTAATCACTTTCACTATATTAACGTTGTAATATCCTGAAAATACTTCGGAATCCCATTTTTCCATTCCGCCCTGTACGCCTTCTTCGTGCCTAGAAAGCAAAATGTTTAATGATTTTGGATCTTTGCCAGATTCAAAGAATTCTTCGTCGCCAGAATTAAGAAGGTTTTGTACCATATCTCCCGTTGAGATATGCTCTCCCTCTTCAGTCTCTACATGATAACCACCCATGGAACCCAATGGTTGAGCATATAACTGCTTAGAAACGGCTTCCAGTATGATTCTTCTTAATTGGCGACGATTGAGCTTCATTATCTTCTTCTACGACGAGCAGCCCTTCTTCTCGGCCTAGTATTTTCGCGGACGATTCTACGAAGTCTACGGCGGAAAGCCTCATCATGCCGTTCTCTCTCTCTTTCGGCTCGGAGCTCTTCTTCGTGGTCATCTTTAATATCATCTTTAAGATCGCGGATATGCTCAAGATCGTCGCTAACGTTCTTATGAAGATTGTCTAACTCAGTATCAATCTCATCTTCGTGAAGCTTACGGCGCTCTTCGCGGACTAGCTTACGGAGTCGATTCTTAAGTCTTCTTCTGCTCTCAGAGTGTACATGTATATGAACCTCTGGTGCATGGTGATCTCTCTCTTCAAAACCAGCGTCGTCTCTACGATCATGGTAATCTTGTTCATGATCATCTGCAGCTCCGTGCTCCATTCCTAATCTCTCATCTTCACGATCATCGTATCCTTGATGTTCTTCGCGGATGATTCTTTTAAGTTCGCTTTTTGTTATTCTCATTTGGGTTGCTCCTTAAGCAAGTTGGGTGGTAATTCTAATTATTATTATAATCAACATTAATCATAATACGGTGTCTAAGATCCTTGTTTTCCTCTCATATAATCTAAAACTGTACCGAGGTAATCTTGAGCAAGAGTGATTTTAGCTTCAACCCACTCAGGAAGATCGGCATCGTCGCCAATAATATCTAATAGCATGTCAGCTGTCTCTGCGCTTCTAGCTAATTGACCTCGAGCCATTGAACCTTCGCCATGATGAGAATCTGGCTCAGGAATAATTTCCATTGGAGGCGCTGCTGAGCATTGCTCTCTAATAATTTTTCTAAGTTGGCGTCTTGTGATTTTCATTCTAGTACTCGTACCCCGAATCATCTAAGCTTTTTATTGCACTTCTAATATTCGCAGCCAGCTCTTTTTTATCTTCTGAATCCCAACCACCAAGGGCATCGTGCACTTTATTCCAATCCGCCAGGGCTTCTTCCCACCTATCATCGTCATAGTTGTAGTCTTCGATATCTGGCTCTTTTTCTTCTAATGCGCTAGCGATACGCAGCGCATCATACTCACCATGCCAAACTTTTTCATCATCAAAATTTTCTTTTGTTGCCAACACTTCAAGCGCGGGAATTTCAACAGTGATAGGATCGTGATCACCTTCGTATACATCGGTATCTACACCTTCACGAAGGAGTGATTCTCTGATAATTCTTTTAAGTTGTCTCTTTGTGATTTTCATTTTAGCTTTTCTTTCAAACCTCTTAAGACATCCATTACTTTATTATATCCGTTTACTACGTGATTTTTAACCCAGCCAAGAGAGCGAGTTACCCAATCTTTAACGGTTCCCCAAAGGTCACCAACGACTTCAACTACTTGATCCCAAGCCAGATCCAAAATGTCTAACACTAATTTGAGAGGTGCGCTTAAAACTCTAAGAAGTGGGTGGTTGTCTCTTCTCAATAGTACCCAAGCTAAAACCACTCCAATAAGCAGGCCCTCAAGCCGTGGAGCTTCGGTATGAAGCTGAACGAGCACTTCACTTCCAAAAGTTAATACAGTTACTAACAGACCCCAAAGTGATCCAGCAACTCCAGCCAATAAATTCCAACAAGATTCTAATAGTCCTAACATAATATTTCTTCCTTTATCGCAGTAATCCGCGTAATGAGTTAAGTTCAATAGCTAGCTCATTAGCAGTCCCAAATAGCTTTTCCATGAGGTCAGCCACTCTTGGTTCTGCGTTTTGCTCAAGCCATCCACTATCTACATATGTCTCCATAGCACTCTCTAACATTGTCACTATATCGTCAGCATTATCAGCTAAATCATCTATAGACGCATAATCTGAATATTCTTTGAGGTTCTTCTTTCCTTTTATAATATCTGCAAACTGACGGTTTGCTCTAGATTTTACCGGCATCGCACCGCGTTGAGCCATTCTGACTTCTGCTATAATATTTCCAAGCTGTTTCTTTGTGATTTTCATTAAACTTTCCTTCTTCCGTATGGATCGTGAGGCGTAGGTCTTGTGGGTTCATAATCTTCATACTCATCACGCTCATAATCATCTAGCAAGTTTGAAAGACCGATATAAGCTTCATTTCCAGATGCTACACCGTATCTACCGCCCAAAAGATCTCTAGAAAGAGGTTGCACGTGAAAATGAATACTTCCTCCGAAACCCAATGACTTTGACTCTTTGTTTTGCTTTTTAGCTATAGCATCAGCCTCAGATTTAGAATAAACCCCCGGGCTTTCAGACTTAGGCCACATTGTTTGCCGCCCATGGCCAGCGTTGCCAATAACAACATAGAGATCACCATCTTCAAGAGCCTCTCTAATAATTCTTCTTAGTTGTCTTTTTGTGATTTTCATTTTATAGCCTATCGTCTAATACCATTTGATGAAGTGGGGGGATGCCTTTTTCTTCTTTCGCCGAGTAGAGTCCTTCAAGTTTATCGAAGTATTCGCCAACCCGAGGATCCTCTACTGCAAAATCGATTTCAGCTTCAGTCCAACCTTCTTTTTCCAAGAATTCATAGAGTTCATCAGTGTCCCAATCGACTGCGCCAGTTGGGTTTGATTCTGCCTGGATGTTATCGATTATAAACTGAACTAGATCTACGCCTTTGTCTGCCCATGCTTCTCTAATAATTCTTCTAAGTTGTCTCTTTGTAATTTTCATTTTATAACCTTATTCTATCTATGACAGGATTGTAGGAATGACTTATCTCTCTGTACATTTTCTTTAACACAGCCTTTGTTATATCGGCTACTTGGGATTCCATATTCCCGCCGCGACCCATTTCACGTCTTAATTCATCTCTAACCACATCTTCAATAGCTTTTTTAATTTTACCTGGGTTACCAAAAAAAGATGTACCCAAAGATGATTTTAGCTCAGACTCTATCTCTTTTTTAATAATTCTCTTTTGTTCGGCGCGGTCTTTTTCTATTTGTGTTTTCGCAATCTTTTCTACATCAGATTTTGTAAGCTCTTCATAAAGAATATGAGGGGCTAATAGATTAAACTGATTTTCATTAAGCATTGGCTTATTTTTATTAATAGATATTGACTCCACTTGAATTTGAGATACTATATCTTTTATATCTGTTTCTTCAGGTGGTGGAATCTGGCCCCTTAGAGTAAACATTAATCTTAATCTGACGCTTAGCCCACCAAGAGTAAAGCTTAGGTTCACATCTTCTGGGCGAGTAGACATTGCTGATTGAGCTATTATATCTTCTATGTTTAACTCCCCTAATGATTTCGCCAGAGCTTTTTTGATGTTGATCTCAAGCTGATCGTTTTTAAGCTCTCCTGTTTCAGGATTAATCCCAGCTAGTTGAGCAAAATTTCTATAGTATAAAGCTTGAGAATTTACTACATACACAGTGGGAGTTGGCTGATCTCTATTATTCATAAAAATATAATACCGATTCGGATCATTATGAGGGGCTGTAGAGTTTAATGCCACGTTTAAAGCCTTTTTACCAGAGGTTTTTAATTCACCGAAATCGCTGCCTAGAACTAAATCTTCTCCGCCCTTTTGGCCGCCGCCTTCTTCTGGTTTAGTAACGCCTCTTTCAAGAACGTTATAAAAAGCTATCATTCCATCTTCAGCTTTTAGGCCTTTGTTTCTTTCTGATGAATTAGAATAAGCCTCAGCATAAGCTTTTCCAGCTTCAGTGTCTGGAGAAATGGTAAAAGATCCATTACTAGCAGAATCTGGATAAAAATCTGATTGATATCGCTCCTGTGATAGAGCTGCAAGCTTCTCCATTTGGGTGAAAAGAGTTCCCGTAGAAATCTCTTCCCAATCTACACCCTTAAGTGCTGATGGGGCTAGAGACTCAGGCTCTTCTTCTTGCTCTAGCAAAAAAGATTCCCTAATGTATTCCCTTAATAAACGTTCATTCATTACTATCCACCACGGTACTGATTTAATTATTCCCGAAATATGCAATTTGATTGATCAATTTACAGTTTAGCTAGTATATTTAGATACGAGCAAATGATAACATGAGTGCTACAATGAAACGAAAAGCTAATCCAAACGATATTCTAATCGAGCAGATCCTTGACGAGGCGCTTGAAGATCTTCTAAAAGAGATTGAGCACATTGCTAAATCAGAAGATAGAAAAGACGCTTATAAGAAGAAAAGCTCAAAGAAAAACTCTAAAGGACGATAAATGAATAACGTTTTAGAGGGAGGATTATTTGCGTATGTGAGCTACCTTAGAGCGATGCAGCTCTGGTTTCACGGCGCGCACAATCTAACTAAAGGAACTGGGTTTGCTGGAGATCACGTTAATCTATATGGTATGATCTACAACAATATTCACGAAGAATTAGACGGAGCGCTTGAAAAGGCGATTGGGCTGACTCAATCTGAAAAAGTGGCATGCCCGATTGGAGTTACAAGCTCAGCTCTAGAGGTTCTTGGCGCATTTCCTTCGCCGTCAGGAAGCAGCGCTCTCAATATTGCCTCTGTGGGTTTACAGCTTGAGCTCAGCTTCCTATCAATGGTAGAAGAACTGTATCATACCCTTAAAAATAGCGGTGACCTGACGTTAGGTCTAGATGATTTCTTAATGCAGTCTGCAAACAAACACGAAGAATACGTTTATCTACTTCAGCAGCGCGTTAAGTCAGATTTAAACTAACGATAATCGTTCCCAAAGTATACAAACTCAACCACATTTCCGTCTGGGTCTGAGCTATAAGCGTACCAGCTTCCATCACGATGCTGCTTAACTTCACTGCCGTCAGGAAAATTGTTGAATGAATCTATTTCTATAGCTACATGATTAGGATGCTGCCCTGGAGTTACTAAAGCTAGCTTAGTTTCTCCAATACTCAACATAGCCCAAGTGTTGTCTATGTAATCGACTTTAGCGTTAAAATTAGAGCGATACCACTCAATAGTGGCAGGTATATTACGCGACTTAACAGCCACGTGATGAATCTTCATTTTTAATCCAAAAAGGTTACAGCCTGAAGTTGTGCGCGACGGACTGACATCTCCGCGCGCTCGAGTAAGTTTAAACACTCATAATACTGACAGTGTTGGAGAAGCTCGGCAATACCGTACTCTAAAAGCTGCTCTGCCATCTCTAGCGGCATGCTTGATATTGGTCCATAACCGCGCGCGGCGTCTACTAGATCTTCTATATTCATCGGTTCTCCACGAAAGATTCTTTATTAAATATTAATCTTTACAGCAAAAGATAAAGATATTGACTTAAAATATCTCCAAGCGTCAAAGTAGCAGTAGTGCAAACAGCCAACAAGCTAATGCCGAAGGCTGCCAAAATAATATTTCGCTTCATGATTTCTCCAATTTATGAGAGTTCGGTAAAATTACACAAATCTAAAAATGCTAAAACTTCAGCTGTTTCCCAACAGTTATGAGATTTCAAATCGTTAAACAATTCCCAAAAACCTTCTTCATCTATAAAGTTATCTTCAGTTAATCTTCTTTTCGTTTTCAATAAAGCTTTTTTTAAACCTACTGGCCCTAAAGAAGAATAACGAATTTTTGCGTATCTAAAAAATCTATCTTGAGCTATATCTGGCTCTGTTCGCTTGATTTCAATCATGACTTCTCCAAAAAAACCACGATTATAAATATAAGCTTATCTACGTTTCACCCAATGTCCGGGTACCCAGTGGTGATTTCTTCCGTGGCCAGCATAGTGACCCGGTACCCAAACATAATTTGGTTTGTTAGCATGAGGATGAGGGCCTGGTCTAGAAGACCAATGCCCGCGAACCCAACGACCATGATTAAAATGCCCATCGACCCAAACCCAATGAACGTTTACTCTAAGATCTGGAGAGCGATGACGATGGTTTTGGTGAGCGTGAGCTGTACAGCCTATCATAAATAGTAGGGGCGTTAGTATGATTAGTTTTTTAAGCATGGTTCCTCCTGTTTTTGCATGCTGTATATTAGATGCACGAGAACCCTTTTTATTCAATTTAAAATTAATTTTTTACAATTTAATTTCGATTGCGCCTTCGATTACGCTTTCTCCTTGTTTTCTCTCTCTTGCTTAAGTGCGCACTTTTGTTTGGGCGGCCTATTTGTTTTTCCTCATTTTCATTAAGGAATTCGTTCTTAAGAGATTCCAAAGACTTCCTACGCTTTTTGATGGATTTCTTTATCCTACTAGAAGAAAGACGACTAATCCTATCTAAATAAAGTTTTCCATCTAAATGATCTATCTCATGTTGCAAAACCACTGAGAGTGGAGGTGCCATTCTCATCTTCTTAGCTTCTCCAGCTGGAGTTTGATACTTGAGAGTTATTTTTTCAGCCCTCTTTACATTAGCTATAGACCACGGAACTGATAGGCAGCCCTCTTCGCCCACCCATTCACCCTCAGGGTCTTCTAACGCTGGGTTTAATAGAATCCAAACGCTTTCTTTAGGCAGGGGGCTAGAATCTTTATCAGGGTTTTGAAACCCGAGCTCTAGAGCATCCAAATCTATCAACACTACTCTTTTTAGCTCTCCAATTTGAGGAGCTGCAATTCCCAATCCCGCTTCTACATTAAGCGTATCATACATATCAGTCATCAAAGCTGGTAAACTTGGATCTTCCAAATCTACCAAACTAGAAGTCTTACTTAAGATTGGATTAGGCCACTCTAATACTTTTCGAAAAGACATATCAGCTCACGCAAATTTTAGATTCTACCGCAGGCAAAAGCTCTTCCATGCTGATTTCAGAATCTCCCAGCTTAGATTTAATTTTAGCGATGCGGATAGCAGCTTTGAAAGCTTTGATGTCTAGCTTTTCTTTATATTCAGCAAAAAGATTGTTTTTATCTTCTTGAAGAAGCTTAATTTCATTTTCAATATTAATCAATCTCTCGACCAATTCTAACACTTCATTATTCGCCATTTTCTCTCTCCCTTTTAGAAATATAGCCAGAAAATATACAGCAAGCAGCTGTTAGGAAACCAAAAACCAAAAGCTGGTTATCACCAAGATAAGCACCAAGAAGCGCGAAAATATAATTAACTCCTGATAAAGCCCACCAGATTTCTGGTGGAATACATTTTGCTAACATTCTACTTTTGCCTTTATTTTATTACCTCTGGACGTTATTAATCTAGTTGATATCAGTATCTTCAGGCTCTACATAATCTACCACCACTGAAGCGTGACCGCACACTTCGCATTGGTGGTGATTAGTAACTGTAGTGCTTTGGAAAACTGAGTGCACATCCATCACCATTTCTAAAAAAGACTCCCACTCTTCAAACGTAAAGTTAAGAGTGACTGGACCCAATGGAATGGTGATGAGCTTTTTTTCGCCGTCTATTACTGAACTTGGTAGTTCGCTAGAGCTCATGATTTATCCGACTTTTCTTGATCTGCGGCTTTGTAAACGCCATAATCTCTTGGGTTAGAACTACTAGAAGTTTTAGTTTCTTTTTCTGGACTGCTAAATCTTTTAGTCGCCTTTCCTATCTGAAGCCTATCTTTACGATCTTCTTCAGTTTCAAACAAAAAATGCACCTGCTCCCTAGTGGGAGGCGCGACGTCTTCTAAGTTAAGACACTCTAGCAAATCTTCATAAGTTTCTACATCATGATTATCTGCCCAAATACGCAATCCATCGTTGTTCTTTAATCTTCGCTTTAAAAAGAATTCCCAAGAAATCATACCATTGTACCTCTAGATTAAATATCAATCCCAGAGATAATTTCTTGAATGCACTCTTGAAATCTTGGATCTTGAGACATTTTCTTGGTATCTTTAGCTCCATAAGCTTCACAGACTGGATTTGCAATCTTTTGCATAGCGCGAAGAAATACATTCCTAGCTGTTGAATGGTTCATTTTATCTCCGTCAGATGTCATAACCTCAGCAATCTCGCGATAACCCATGCACCCGTCTTCAGATGAAACTGTTGCGTATCCAGTTGCGCTTTTGTGTCCTTTAGGCATGCTCATTTTTTTGCTCCTGTAGCTTTTTAATTTGTCTTTCAGTAATTGGGAAGCCTTGATGATCGGTCGGATCTTCCGTAAGACCAAACCGAAGACGCAAAACTTTTTCTTCTCTAGCTGATAGATTAGAAAGAGCATCTCTTACAAGATGCACTAGCTTTTCTCTATCTAAGAGATCATCTAAAGTTTCCTTATCTTCTGGAATGACTTCAGCCAGAGTTCGACCTCCACCATCATCTGATTTACCAACCTTAGCATCCAAAGAAAGAGTAAACCTAGAACTCTTAATCAGAGAATCCAAAGTTTGCCTCTTCACTCCAAGCATATCAGCTAGCTCATCTTGAGTTGGCTCATGACCGAACTCCTCTTCAAACTCTTCCTTCAAAACCCGCATCTTCCACAGGAGGCCACGGGCATGAGTCGGGAGTTTAATTGCAGCAGAGTGAGAAGCAATATGGCGACGGACTGCCTGTTTAATCCACCAGCAAGCATAAGTAGAAAACTTATGACCACGGCGCCAGTCAAAACGGTCTACCGCCTTAATCAACCCCATGCTGGATTCTTGAATCAAGTCTTCAAGACTGCAACCGCTATATTGATATTTCTTAGCGATTGAAATAGCGAGACGCAGATTAGACTGAATCATTTGGTCACGAGCAAGCTTATCACCAGCTTCAATTCGCTGCGATAACTGGACTTCTTGTTCTTTAGTCAGGAGGTCGTGTTTTCCGACCTCAGAAAAGAAAGCTGACAAATCTTTCATTAAGCACCTTCCTGGTTTTGGTTTCTGCGAAGATTACGAAGATAAAGTTGATGTGCCTTTTTCCTCGCATCTCTGATTTCTGCTTCTCGGTGGAGGTAGCAGAACTCTGTTTGAAGTTCCTTTAGTTTTTCGTATGAAAAACGGTTGTTGCGGATAAGTCCGCGGATTGTACGTACTCGGCGATGTAGATCATCATCCGAAACTAGAGCGAGCTTGTCTTTCGATAGCTTCATTTTTTTCTCCATATCCGTTATTGGATGTATATATTATACCATAAAATAGGGTGTTTTTTACAGTTTATACAATAAAAAATTAGTTTTTCTACTCTCTCATTAGTGTCTCAATCTTGTCTTCTCCTTGCATATCTTCGGTAATAGAACATCCCACTGACAACAGCGAAGATGCGGCGGAACTTGCGTGCTCTAAAGCACACCTAACTACTTTTAAAGGATCTATGATGCCAGACTCCATCATATCAACGTGCTTCCCTCCTCTAGCATCATATCCATTTCTTGAAGAAGCTTTTACAACCTTGTGTAAAACGACTTCCGCTGAGCCTCCAGCATTATTAACTATCTGGCACAATGGAGCTAGGCAGGCATTTTTAATAACGCTAACGCCTGCTGAAAAATCATCAGTGGAGTTCTTTGGAGTTTTTACTTTTTGGCTCGCTCTTACTAGCGCTACTCCACCGCCTGGAAGGATCCCTTCTTCTACTGCTGCTTGCGTTGCATGAAGAGCATCCTCAACTCTATCTTTTCTCTCGGTCACTTCTAGCTCAGTGGCTCCTCCGACTCTTAAAACAGCAACGCCACCAGAGAGACGAGAAAGTCTTCTTTTCATAAAATCATATTCGCTATCAGAAAGCGAAGGATCTTTAGATAAGTTTTTTACTGCATTTAATCTGCTCTTAACTTCTCCTTCTTCTCCACCGCAGCCAATAAAAATTGATCTTGATCTATAAATCTCTACTCTTTTGCATTTTCCTAAATCTTCAAGCTTAGATGGGTTTTCTTCAGCTGAAGTATATACTTGCGTTCCAAAAAGAGAAGCTAAATCTCCAAAAGCTTCGACGCGAGACTCTCCAAACTCTGGAGCTCTGATCACGCAAACTTTCAAAATACCCTTCATATGATTAACTACTAAAGCTTTAAGAGCTTCACCTTCAACATCATCAGCAATGATAAGCAAATTTTTATTTTCTCTATGGGCTGACTCTAAAAGAGGTAGAATATCAGAAACGCTAGAAATAGCTTTGTTAATTAGTAAAATAGCTGGATTTTCTAATTCTGAAACTAATCGGTCCGAGTTTGTTACAAAATAGGGAGATATATATCCACGATCAAGCTGTAATCCATCCACCACTTCTAAGCTGGTGGCGAAACCTTTAGCTTCTTCTACTGAAATTATTCCATCTCTTCCGACAGCTTCCATCGCTTCAACTAAAAGCTCTCCAATATTCCTATCGCCGTTTGCAGAGATAGTGCCAACGTTAATTATTTCTTCGTTAGATGAAATCGGAGTAGTAGCGTTTCTTAAGTTTGATATTACAGCTTCAGTGGCGTACTCCATCCCTTGTCTAACTTCAGCATTAGAGTATCCAGCAGCCAACAGCTTCAGACCCTCAGAGAATATCGCTTGAGTT
>MDTE01118588.1_pt1 | contig 11250 bp, 13 predicted proteins | sample 811231 | NCBI WGS metagenome assembly MDTE01 (sample SAMN05326651, study PRJNA326480) | marine metagenome | isolation source: seawater | place: Indian Ocean: Red Sea | collected 2010 | reverse complement strand
TCGAGGACTATCACCTGCCCTGGGTACATCCACAGCTCGGCCCCCACAGTGGTACGTTCACCCCCGAATGGGACGACACAGACTGCTATGTTGGTTTCTCGAGCCAACGCCCGGCGGACGACGAGCCCGTATCGATCACTGGCAACCCGCGTCAGGCCACCGCCGCGCTGCCAGTGTTTCCGCACATGGCAACACCGACGCAAGACGGGCTCGGTCCGCCCGGCCTCATATTGATGGTGCCACCGAGCGCAGTATTCGCGCTGATGTCGAATCATGTCGTGACCACACTGTTGATTCCGCTGTCCGTCGACCGCACCGAGCAACGTCGGTCGTTCATGTATCTCGGCGATGCCGCATCCTCATCAGAGCTGGCACCGGCACGGCAGGCCATTTGTGACAGCTGGGTGGCGGTGGGCGATCAGGATCTCGATCTGGCGAGCGCGCTTCAACGTCAGCATCGACTGCGCACGGAAACTGACATCCCGACCCGATTCTCACCGCATTGGGAGCCGGCCGTGCATCACTTTCAAAACATGGTGGTCAACCACCTGATCGCTCAGAGTGCCGAATCGGGTGATCAGCTGTCGAGTTGAATCTGAACTTTGATCGAACCTGACGTCTTGTCAAAAGCGGTCTCGAACGCCTCTGCCACCTGGTCGAGCGCAAACCGATGGGTGACCAGAGGCTCGAGGCTGGTGCCTAGCTTGGTCAACAACCGGGCCGCGAGAGCGAAATCACTCTGTCCCTGATCAAAGGCATAACAATTAGATGCACGCAGCACCAACTCCTTCTCGAAGAACATGGGCCCTGGAATGGGAGTATCACCCTCAAAGCAACCGACATTGACAATGGTCGCCGCCGGGGCGGCAACACGCACCGCATCGATGAGAGTGGTCGACCAGCCACCCACGGTTTCGATCACCACATCGCAGGTACGATCCCCGACGGCCGCGAGCATCGAATCCGCGTCGGAGTAGGTGGCGTCGGCGCCGAGCATCATAGCCAGCTCGGCTTGCTGTGGGTGACGCGCGATGACATGCACACTGGACGCGCCGCCGGCACGCGCCGCAGCAACACTCAGCAACCCGATAGTCCCCGCTCCGACAACTGCAACATGTTGTCCAAAACCCAGACCCGACAAACGCACCGCTCTGGCACACACGGCAAGGGGTTCAGCGAGGGTTGCCACCGACAAGGACATGCCCGATGGCAGCGGGTGCAGGCAGTTCGCGGGCGCCTCCACATACTCGGCCAGGCCACCATGCAGTTGTCCGAATCCGAGCAGCGCAACGTCGGGACAGAGGTTTCGCAAACCGGCCCGGCAGCTGACACAGGTACCGCACGTGTCCATAGGCTCCACCGCCATGAGAGACCGAGTATCGAGATGTACACCGTCACCCAGCGCATCGACGTAACCGCATATTTCGTGGCCCGGACGCATCCCGGCCCACCCCATCTCCGGCTTGCCGAGCCCATGCAGATCGGAGCCACAAACACCACTGCCGGCGACCCGTAGTCTCACCCAGCCCGGCCGTGGCTGTGGTAGTTCAACATCAATGACATCGAGACCAGCGGTCTCATTCCATACCGCCGCTTTCATAAGCAGTCCATCCGGTAACGTCTGACACCGTCGATTGTACGCAGCAAAACCCGATCTCTCACCTGGGTGACGCTCAAAATTTTGGAGTTCACATCGACGGTACAGCGCTGGAAGGGTCGCGACCTGCGAGAATGGCACTCAGGTCGTGAGAGACGCGACATACGTCAGGGGTCTTCACCCAGCGCTGTGCCCGGGGGAGCAAGCTCGAAAGCACTCAGGTCGTGGTCCGGCGTCGGGACTCTCTTTGGCTCCGCCGGGTCTGCGCCCGCTTTGGCCAGGGTCAGATGACTGGTGTCAATGGCCGGCGTCTCTACATGACGCGGCTCATCGACCAGCATCGCACCTACCTCTGCCATACTCATGTCACAGGGCACCGTGGGAGTACCCCGCTCAACCAATGGTGGTGCCGCCCTGCCCGCCTCGGCGAGCTGCAGCCGGGTTGCCGACTCCCCAGGTTCCGCCGTTGGTAGCGGCAGTGCGACTTCGACTGACGCTACTGGCCTGGCCGGTTGCACTGGCGCCGGCACAGAGGCCGGTGTTGGCACAGGCGGCTTCGCGGTGGTCGGAACCGGGGCCGCTACTTCTTCGTTATCCGGACCAACAATGATTGCAATGGCGCCAGCGCGGGAAAAGGCGGTTCGATACTTCTCCACCGTGGCGGCATCCAGGCCGCGCTTTAGTAGCACCCGTCGGCCCGTGAACAGCGCATCAACCTTGGAGATGTCGATCTTGAACGTCTTGGCGATATTCGCCCGTACCCGTTGCGGGTCAACGCCTTCGACCATCTGTCCGGCATAGAGAATTTTGAAGTCCGGCTTTGTCATGACGCGATAAGACCTTTGCCTCTATTGTTGTATAGCCCATTTCGGCGAACACGGAAGCGGCCACCGCTTTTGATCAATATCCTATGTGCGTACCGAAGGCATGATGCAGATCGGTGTGGGCCCATACAATGCCTCAGTCGCCGCTGAGTGCGATCCTCTGGTCTCTCCGCACCAGCTTGCCACACACCTCAAACTACGCTGCTAGGCTCTGGACCAAAATCGTGTCAGCCTTACCTTCCAGGTAACGACCCGAGTACGTCAATGAATGAAGCTGCTCCAGACAAGCCAACCAATGCTGAAATGGCCAAAGTGATCGACTTGGCTCGCTATGACATCACGTGTCTGGCCTCTACGAATGGCAAGAGGCTGGTGAGTCATTGCCGTCAGTCGTTGGCCCGAACAGGTGTGTGCAATCTACCCGGCTTCGTCCGGCAAGCGGCCGCCGATTCAATGGCGCAGGACGCATTGTCACAGCTACCCAGCGCCTACCGGGACGACTCATGGCACAACGTCTATTTTACCGCCGAACAGCAAGGGCTGGCGGCAGATCATCCGGGCGTACGCTCTCAGCAGCTGTCGACCTACACAGTCCCCTATGATTTGATTCCCCCGCACGGTGCACTTCGAAATCTATACAATTGGCCACCCATGCTGGCGTTCGTCACCGCCGTGCTGCAACGAGACTCATTGTATCTGCACGCGGACCCTATGGGCGCCATGATCTTGTTCATTCATGACGACGGCGACCAGCTGGGCTGGCACTTTGACCACGCTGAATTCGTAACAACTCTGATCTTGCAGGCACCGCTCGCGGGCGGAAGCTTCGAGTACGTGCAGAATTTGCGCAGCCCGAACGACGAGAACATCGACGACGTAAAAAAGGTGCTCGCGGGAGACGGCCAGGATGTTGTTCGAATCCCGGCGCAAGCGGGCGCCCTGAGCTTGTTCATCGGACAGAATTCCATCCACCGAGTGACGCCCACGGGCGGTCCTCAGCATCGTGTAGTAGCGGTGTTGAGCTACGAGTCGGAGCCAGATGTCGTGTTCTCCGATGAAGAACGCATCCGGTTTTACGGTAGAGCGAGACTCGGAACCTGAGGCGGCCTATGTCTGCCACGTGCAGCGGCCGATGGCCAATCTGTTCCAGCGCTTACACGGACACACCCATCCTCTTGCTCACCACGGACAGCGATTCCAAGGTGAAGAAAGAGACCAGAAGTCTCAGCGCCAACGGGTGGTTGATGAAACCATCCGAGCCGGAACGATCGACGCACGCGGTTGCGAAACTGCTCCGGAGTCGGCAGGCCTCATGAACTGAGCAGGATTGTTCAGAGGCGCCCTAATGTCGCTCCAGCGGCAGGATACCGCTTTTAGTCAGCTCTGCCTCGTGACGCGCACAGATATCGATCTCTTTGGCGCCAGCAAGCAACATGGAAAGATGTCGGGCATGCGCTTCCAGATAGGACGTCGTCGGCAACTGGTAGCCAACAGCGGCCTCGACCTCTTGTTGCAGAGCCGGCAAACGATAGAACGGCACGGAGGGAAAGGTGTGATGCAGAGTGTGATAGGACATGTTCCAGTTCACCCAATGCATGAACCAGTTAGTTCGAAATGTACGGGTATTGATGAGCGTCAGTGGCTCATGAGTCAGTCCACCGTGCTCCAGCATGCCCTGCATCCAGTAGTGCCACCGCATGACCGCCCACGGAGCCAGCCATAGATATAGCGGCCACCAGCTGCCAATCCACAACGCATGTAGCCCGATCAACACATACAGCGCCGCAAACCATCGGGCACAACGAATCATCTGCGTCTTCTGAGCCTCACTCGCATACCATTCATCCACCTTGCCCAGAGAGTGATTCCACAACAATGAGAATCGGCCGATGATGTTCGGTATCCCGGACAGCACCCACAGGTAAGCGCTCACGGAATCGTGACGATCACGGCCGAGAATCTCCGGGTCCTTGTCCCAGTCCTGGGTATTCCGGTGATGAGCGTAGTGCGACCAGCGGTGATAGTCGTTCGGAAAAAAAGTCAGAAATCCGCATGCCCGCGCCACCCAAGTGTTGAGCCAGCGCGATTTGAACGCAGTGTTGTGATCGCACTCGTGCTCAGGTGCGTAAAGAAAATTGATCAATATGCCTTGCAAGATGAAGAAGGGTACGCACCACCAGGTGCCAGCGGTCTCCAGCAGCGCGTAACCACAAATCAATATGGTACCCCAGTGGGTCGCCAGGTGGCGCAACGCTGGTCCATCCGAACGCTCGCTAAGCGACTGCAGCCGCTCCCGGCTCAAGACCTCTTTGGCACCCACAAAATCTTGCATACTCGACCCGTCGGAAGACTAAGGGCAGTGTGTCGCTTCGCGAATACTCCGCCCTGACCCCAAACGAGTCAAGATCGGGCAGCATGCAGAATCGCGGCTCTTTCGTTCGACCTTGTCGCGCAGCTGCGCCCAGACTGTGGCGCCGGCATTTGCGCTCACCACTGAATTCACGTCACATTTGTCGTGCTCATCAGCAACACAAGCGCTCGAAAGAATTCACCTCGATCGCAGAACAGGCTGCGGGGAGCGTTCTGGCTCTGGAGGAACACCATGGACTATGCGGACTACCAATTCTTGAGGTTTGAACGAAAACCAAATGGGGTGCTGCTGATCGCCATCGACCGTGCGGAAAAAATGAATGCGGCCACGACACGCATGCACACCGAGTTTGCCGAGGTCTGGAAGACCATAAGGGCGGATACGCAAACACGCGTCGCAGTCATTACCGGAGCGGGTCGCGCGTTCTCAGCCGGTGGCGATCTGAATGAGGAGGTCGCCAAGCTCGGCGACGCCGAAAAAATCATAGCCATGGGCGAGGATGCCCGTGCCATTGTCTGGAACATGATCGAGCTCGACAAACCGATCATCTCCGCCATCAATGGTCCAGCGGCGGGGGCCGGTCTCGCGGTCGCATTGTCCGCAGACATCTCCATCATTTCCGAAGACGCAAAAATCACCGACGCCCATACCAAGATTGGTGTCGCCTCAGGTGACCATGCCGTCATGCTGTGGCCCCTGTTCTGTGGCATGCCCAAGGCGAAGCTCTATCTTCTTACCGCCGATTTACTTGATGGCCGCGAGGCTGAACGTATCGGACTGGTCTCGATGTGCGTGTCAGCGGACACGTTACTGCAGACGGCGTTGGCGCTGGCGGACCGACTCGGCCTCATGCCACAGCGCCCTTTGCAATGGACCAAGCGATGTCTGAATCACTGGCTGCGTCAAGCCGGACCAGCATTCGACTTGTCGGTCGCCTACGAGAACCTCAATTTCTTCGAGCCGGATGCACGTGAGGGCCTTAATGCCTTTCTCGAGAAACGCCCCCCAGAGTTTCCATCGGCGCCTCCAAAACCGTAGTCAAAACACCCACAACAGCGACCGGCCATTGCCAATGCTCATGCGCGGCGGTCCAAAGTCTCCCCAAGGCCATCAGCGATTTGATGAGGGGGCACCCCTGATTATGGCCGACGTGCGACCAGGTCGATCTCCACCAGTGCGCTGACTGCCAGCCCCGTAACGCCTACGCAGGTTCGCGCTGGGCGTTTGTCGGCGGGAAAGTAAGACTGATAAGTTTTATTCATTGCCGCGTAGTCACGTTCGAACTCGGTCAGATAGACTCTTGCTTGAACGACATTAGCCAGCCCCAGGTCCACTCCGTTCAACACAATTATCAGATTGTCCATGACGCGGCGTGTTTGAGCTACCACACCTTCGGGGATCGCACGCTCCGGCTCACCAGGCCAGGTCGGCATTTGACCAGTGATGAATACCCAGCCGTCGGCTTCACAGACATGCGAAAACGGTGCCACCGGATTCGGAGCTGCTTCAACCATGTGGTAGGTCGGCAAGCTCATGGACTCACTCTACTTGCTGTTGTTCGAGCTGCGGCCGCTGTCAGGCCCGACCCGGCACCGCACCGACGAACGTCGCCCGGTGCAGGACTCGGCGATAGCCTTCGCTACCGCGCAACGCTGCAAAGTCATCGTTCAACGCAGCGTGAAGCACGGTCAGGTTGTTCCACATCACCAAGGTACCCACTCTCCACCGCACCCGGCAGCCGAACTCCGGTCTGGTTGCATGTTTTTGCAGGTAATCCAGCAGCGGGCGACTCTCTGCGTCGGTCATGTTCGAGAATCGACGCTGCAATGAAGGGTTGACGTAGAGAATTCGCCGTCCGGTGTTTGGATGAGTGATGACCAACGGATGTACACTGCGACCTACATTACCCTCTTTCGCATACATGCCTTTGTAGTCGCTGTGATAGGCCGTGGGAGCCAAAGACTCATGCTCCGAGTCGAGCGTGTCGAGCAATGATTTCATGCCAGTCGACAGCGTGTCGTAGGCAAGCTGCAGATTCACGAACAAGGTGTCACCGCCGGCAGGTGGAATCTCGCGCGCGTAAAGGGCGGCGCCAGCGGGTGGCGCATCACGGAACGACAGGTCCATGTGATAGTGATACCCGCCCCATTGTTTCACCTCGTCACGCTCTTTGACGATTTCGATGATGCCGGGGTAGTCGGCAATGCTCTGCACATAAGGATGTTCATCAAGCTCGAAAAACTGGCTGGCGAAATCATTGTGTTGCCCGGGTGTCAGCTGCTGATCCCGAAACACCAGCACATGATGCTCGTCGAACGCACGTTGCACGGCCGCAAGAACCTCGGGGTCGAACGGCACGGACAGATCCAGACCACCTATCTCGGCCCCCAGTGCACCACTCAAAGGATTGATATCGAGCTGCACGATGACTCCCAAGTCTGTGAGCATGCTTTACGACTGTTTATCTTACACGCGGCTAACGCGAAAGAAAGCTCGGGTAGGCGACGAGGCACTCCTCCTCGCCCTCCATCCTTCGGCCGTTGCTTGCAGAACGGCAGCAAGGCATGTGCTCTAACCTGACGACCACGACCGTTCCACTCGAGGTCGTGTTCCCAGACCGCCAGTGTCGGATGGGGATTTAATTCGCCAAATATGAGCGTCCACCATGCTCGTCCACACTCCGAGAGCACGCGGCGGGAAGCACATGACTTGAACCGGAATGTAGTGCTGTATCCCTGTTTTCAGGCACTTCGGTTCGTCATCGAAGTGACCTGGCTCGGTGCCGAGGTATCTGGTCGGATGGTCATCGGGCACATCATGCACCAGGTAGTCAACCAAGAAGGCGGTACTCAGCTGGAGCGACGCGCACGTGTGTGACGATTTTCAGGCTCCGGCAATCCAAAGTGGCCTCTCAAGGTGTCAGAATCATAATCACGTCTGAACACGCCGCGGTTCTGCAACACCGGCACCACACCATCGACGAGGTCATCGAGTGCCTCGGGAAAGTGGGCCGGTGTAAGATTGAACCCATCGCAGGCTGGCGATTCCACCCACGCCGTCATCGAATCCGCGATCTGCTCGGGCGTCCCACAAAAGATCAGGTAACCACGCGAGACCGCAAACAAATTGTACAAATCACGGAGTTTAGACTTCTCCCTGTAGGCGCTGGTCAGCATCATGCGCGCATAACCTTGAATCTGGTCCGACACCGGCAGGTCAGGCACCGGACCGTCGAGCGGGTACTTCGACATGTCATGGCCGAGTCTGACCGACATGGTCTGCATGGCGCTGCTTTCATCCACGTAGTCCGCAAGCTGTTCGAGCTTGGCCTTGGCCTCCGCTTCGGTTCCACCGACCACCGTCGTCAGACCAGGCATGATCTTGCAGTGCGCTGGATTGCGTCCCCGCTCTGCCACCTGACGTTTGACTACGGCGTAGAAGTCGCGGGCCACATCGAGATCCTGCTGCACAGTGAACAACACCTCAGCATAGCGACTGGCAAAGGCCTGCCCGGCCGTTGATGAACCGGCCTGCACCAGCACAGGCCGACCCTGTGGACAGCGCGGCGTATTCAGAGGCCCGGCGACGTGAAAGTGCTCGCCTTGATGATTGAGCGGGTGGACCCTGTCAGGGTTCACGTAGCGGCCGGTGATTGCGTCAGCAACAATGGCGTCCTCCTCCCAGCTGTCCCACAATCCGAGCGCGACCTCAACGAACTCCGCCGCAATGGCATAGCGTTCGTCATGCGCCACCGACTTGGCGCCAAAGTTGAGCTCGGCGCGTGGATCCGAACTAGTGACTATGTTCCAGCCCGCGCGCCCGTGACTGATGTGATCCAGAGAAGCGAGCTGCCGGCTCAACATGTACGGCTCGTTGAAGGTCGTCGACGCAGTGCCGACCAACCCGATGTTGCTGGTGACCGCAGCAAGCCCTGTGAGCGTCGCAATGGGATCGAGCTGCGCCATGAACCCTGGATGACCGTCCGTCGAGCACGCCAAGGCATCGGCGATGAAGAACATGTCGAAGCACGCCCGCTCGGCACTTTGCGCCATGTGCGCAAACGCATTGAAATCATCACCGCGTGCATAGGCGCCCGGATGACGCCAGCCGGCAATGTGGTTGCCGCCGCCGATGGCAAATAGCCCTAGATGCATCGCGTTCTTGCTCACGGTTATGCCTCTGGCTGCGTTAGGGACTCAGTGTCCTGCCAAATGCCTGCTGAGTAAACCGTTTGACTCCCTGTTCCAGATCCAGGAACAGTGGTCCCGTGAGGTTGGCGCTTGGCCGCTCAGCGGACGGCTTCTCCCCTCCGGCTCGGTGCCGGCAACAGTTTGCGTGTCACGACCCAACCTCCCGCGAGCATCGCCTCCACCACGTCGTGATGAGCCGCCCCGGAATGAAACAACGGCCGCGGCGAATAGGGGCAGTCCGTCTCGGTAATCTCAGCGGCGCCAACAATCCCCTCGGCTTCACGCATGAACCGATTGCCGACCCCGGCTCAGCCACCGGCGATGCTACACTGCCTATTTTATCGGCAACGGCTATTGGAGCAGACCATGACAAGACTCGCCCTCGTCACCGGCGGCACCCGTGGGATTGGAGGCGGCTGTTCGATCGCCCTCAAGGAGGCCGGTTACAAGGTCGCCGCCAACTACGGTGGCAACGACGAGAACGCCCGTACATTCCACGAGCAAACCGGCATCCCGGTGTACAAGTGGGATGTGGGTGACCTGGACGCTTGCGAGCGAGGTATCGCCCAGGTTGAGGCCGATCTCGGCCCCGTCGAGATCTTGATAAACAACGCCGCGATTTCACCCGACCGGTTCATGCACAAAATGCCGCCCGAGACCTGGCGCGCAACCATCGACACCAATCTGCATTCTTGCTTCAACATGTGCCACACCATCGTGCCCGGCATGCGCCAGCGCAAATGGGGACGCATAGTGTTCATTTCGTCGGTCAACGCTCACCGCGGGGCCATCGGAGAAACACATTACGACGCAAGCAAAGCCGGCATGATTGGCTTTGCCAAGGCCCTCGCCCACGAGAGCGGGGCACTCGGCATCACCGTCAACGCGGTCGCCCCTGGGCTCATCGACACCGACATGATCGCTCCCGCCCCGCAAGAATGGATTGACGCCAGGGTCAACGCGACCCCGGTAGGTCGTATCGGCCAACCCGAGGATGTTGCCCATTGCGTGGTGTTCCTGGTGTCGGAAGCGTCGAGTTTCATCACTGGCGCGACCCTCGACGTCAACGGCGGCATTCACATGCGCTGACCACCGTGTGCCACTCCGAGGCTGGTCAATCGGCCTGCAAGCGCGTCACGTCTGACAACCATGTTCCGCGACTGCCGCTCCGGCTCATCGCTCAGGCGCGACGCACATCATCGGAGAGAATGACCCGGCCACTCTGGGTGTTGCCCTCTGGCAGGTCGTCACGTCGCTCACCACTCAACTCCTCGTAATCGTTGAGCACCACGATGGGATCCTGCAGGTCATACCAGCCCAGAAACGGGCTGTGCATCTGGTAGCCAATGAGCCGTTGCAACCGCGGAGGATAGTGCCGCGCAATTTCCGGCGGGTTGGTCAGGAACTGTGCTTCCTCCTGCTTCAACCAGCCCAGGTTGTAACCCGTATACAACCCTACTCGCCACTCATCAGCCGTCCGATTGGCGCCACCGCCGTGGTACACATGGCCGCTGTTGATGAGCACCGAGCCTTTGTCCATCTCAGCCGGCACGGTCTCGTCTTGTCGGGGCTCGCGATTGTCATCCCACTCGTTGCTGCCCACGATGACCCGTGTCGCCCCATTCTCCTCCCGAAAATCGGTCAAAGCCCAAAATGCCACACAGTGGGCAATACGTTCCGATGGGTGGGTGAACGGGTACAACAAGTCGTCGCGATGCAACTCCTGCGCAACTTCTCCCGGCCCAATTGAGGCGATCGAACAGGAGGTCATCTGAAACTTGTCGCACCATGGGCCGAGGATCCTCTCCATCACTTCGAGCACCTTGGGATTGCAGACGTTGTCTCTAATGGCCGCCGATTTTCGCAGCAAGCCGTGAAGACGCCGTGTTCGCTTTCCCAGCCAATCACCAGCCCCCGTTGAGGTACGTTCAAACCACGGTGAAAGCTCTTCGAGAATGCGGTCCGCGAACTCTGCCGGAATCAATTCCTCGATGATGACCGCTCCATCGCGCCGAATGATATCCGCGATGTCATTCGGATCGGTCTCTGGACTCACGTGTTCCACGGGCCTGTTGGTCATTGGTGCCTCCACAGGGCGGTTTTCAGCAACACTGCTGCTTCTTCTACGCCGTTGCGACCGAAATCGCAATCCACCCCCCTGTTACCCGTCACCAATACTGAAACCACATACGAGCCGAGGGCGCCGGACACTCCGTCAGACAAAGCACCTTGTTGTCTCAACTTTCCTGACAACGGACACACAAGTCC
>MDTE01111639.1_pt1 | contig 11250 bp, 17 predicted proteins | sample 811231 | NCBI WGS metagenome assembly MDTE01 (sample SAMN05326651, study PRJNA326480) | marine metagenome | isolation source: seawater | place: Indian Ocean: Red Sea | collected 2010 | reverse complement strand
GTAAATCCAAGGCATCGGGCAATGTATGAGTCGTGTGCTGAAGCACTGGAGAGCTGCCAGGATCTACTACGACCCGGATATACTGTCGGAGAATTATATGCAGCGCATGCAAATGTGTTTGAGCGCAGAGGATATGCTGATGCTGCACTCGCTGCCTGCGGATATAGTGTAGGAATCAGTTACCCTCCAACCTGGATGGATTGGCCTATGATTTGGCCTAATAATCCACAAGTGCTAGAGCCTGGCATGGTCTTTTTCTTACACATGATATTGCTAGATGATCGTACTGGAGTCAGCATGTGCCTAGGAGAAACTGCAATTGTTACCGAAGCGGATTGCGAACGAGTCAATCACATGCCGAGACGCATAATTCAAGCCTGATTGTTAGGGCTAGCTAGAGCATGCTAACTCTCAAAGCTTTTCCTGATATGTCAAATCTATATATTCATGAAGGAGGTTGTCTGTGTGGTGCGATCCGATTCCATACTACTGATAAGGCAGTGGCTGTGATGGTATGCCACTGCGCAGCATGCAAACAACGCACGGGTGCAGCTTATGGGCTTGGCGTATATTTTAATGATGATGATATTGAATTCACCAAGGGTAGCAAGCAGCTTTTCCAGTTTGTATCGGATGAGAGTGGCCGATGGTTACGTACTGAATTTTGCGGGCGCTGTGGCACTACAGTAAGTTGTGTTGTTGAGAAACGACCTGGAATGAGAGGTATCGCAGGCGGCTCCTACGATGATCTAAACTGGTTTACAGTTGAAAGTCATATCTGGACTCGCTCGGCACGAAGCGATATGTGCTATCCAGATCACGCTAAGTTGTACGAACAAGGCACGCCATGATAGTGGAAGGGACGCATCCTTCTCCGGCTAAACTGCTCCGAAATCTTTATATCCTGATCTTATATCGATACAGATTTTAGATACAAATAATCCCATGACATGTTTTGAGCGTCATAGGTAGTCCCTGGAATCTAATCATCGGTCGATTCGCTCTTTATGAGGTTATATATTAATCGACATACAAAAATTCCAGCAGCAATTACTGCGCCACTGATAATAACGCCGAAGACGGTTATCCAAATAATTCCTGCGACGTCCATTGATAATAACCTTCCATGGTGATGCCTGAGGTTTTATTGTCGATCTTATTGGAGATCAAGTATCGCGGTTTTGAGTTAGTAAGGTCTAATTTTATCCCGAAGAGAGCGAAAAATATCTAATCTGTTCATCAGTCTAAGCAAATTTATTGAAATGACAATAAATAGACCGCCTATTTACCTTGTAAGGGTTCATTTATCCGCCTCCGCTGTTTCATAATAAGGCTTCTATTAATGTGATAAGTAGCATGCCGCAAAAAAATAGAAATCAGATAGCGATATGGAAATTATGACGGCCGGCGTTATCAGAAATAATGCTCAGCAAGTATTGCTAGTTCGAAGAACGCCGGACCAATTACTTGGTGGGTATTGGGAGTTCCCAGGCCGCAAAGTTGAATCCAATGAAACTGAGAAAGACTGTTTGAAGAGAGAGCTTAAGGAGGAATTATCTATTGATGTAAATGTTGGCCAATTGTTTTATGACAGCCGTTATGTTTACGATCATGGAGAACTATTGCTTAAAGCATGTGAGGCGGAGTTGATCAACGGCGAGGCAACCCTTCATGTTCATGACATGCTAGATTGGGTGAAACCACAGGCATTGCAGCACTATCGTCGTGCGCCAGCTGATATTCCAATTGCAATTAGATTGGTAGAGGTGCCCTAAATGGGAGATATCAAGGTAGGAATTATATCCGTTCTAATTGAAAGGTCGGATATTACTTAAGAGATTATACTTCAATCATGATAGGCTGAAGTAAGAGCGTTAATCCAAATGACTGAATTAGATCAGATTTCGGACCTAGAGATTCTTGTTGCAGATTTTCGGCGCGCATCGGTGGCTGATGATACGACATCGGCAGTCAGAATACTCATGGAAGATGTGGTTAGTGATCCGCAATCCATTCACGATATAGTGCCAGAGTCCTTTCCGAACGATATGTTGCTCTATGAGGATGAATCTATCTCAATCTGGCATTGCCGTTTCGTGCCAGGACAAACGACACCACCTCATGACCACCAGGTAACAGCTATTATTGGTATATACCAAGGAACTGAGTGCAATGATCTTTATGAGATGTATTCTGGCATCAGTCTTCGCAAAACTGATGAGATTATTTTGTCAGCTGGTGGGGTTCTGGAGATGAGTCCATCCACAATTCACGCTGTTAGTTGCGTGAGTATTGAACCATGTTGTGGAATCCATGTCTATTTAGGAAGGCTGACTGTTGTTGAAAGGTCGATTTTTGATCTGGACAATGGTTGTGTTTTGCCATATACGGAAGAAGACTACTATCGCATCATGAACGCCGACTGATTTGAGATGTGCATTAATAGTTTAGATTCATATGGCGGCGAATGTCTGTTTTATAGCCTCGTCGCATCCATAGCAGACTATGGAAAACAACGGACAAACATTGATCTGTGATACAGAAGTAACTAGCCGACGATTTTGGCTTGGCAGCTTCGCTGCGTTGATGTCGGCTATTGCATTTTCATCAAATGTCGCGCTGTCAAAACTTGCTTATGATTTTGGCACAAACCTGCATGCACTCAATTTAATTCGGGCTGCGTTTTTCTTAGGCTGTCTTCTGGTCGCGGTATGGCTTTCTAATACAATATTTTCTATAAAACGTAATGAACTGTATCGCTGTTTACTTCTTGGAGTGTTGCTTTGTGCCGAGATGTATCTGTTATTGGCCTCGATTCTCTTCGTTCCCATCGCCCTAACAATACTAGTTTTCTATACTTATCCGATAATGATCGCAATTTGGATCTGGCGCACGAGGCGAAACCATTTCTCTTACATTGGTCTGGGTGCCATGGCGCTAGCCTTCATAGGCTTGATCATTGTGTTGACCGGGTCAGATGCGTTATTGATCGGCTGGGATGGTAGAGTTGGCATTGCGCTTTCCGTTATTGCTGCGGCCTGTCTGGCAGCTATATTGCTGCTTAGCGAGCGAGTTTTGGCAAGGCAGGCAGCAACAGTTATGATGCTCTATATGTTGCTGAGCGCAACAGCAGTTGTAGGTTTTGTGTCCCTATTTATTGCTGATTTAACATGGCCAGCAGCCTTGCCAGGGTGGTACGCTTTGTGTGGTAGCGCTATCTTGTACGTTGTAGCCACGATGTTGTTATTCAAGGCAGTTGAGCTCATTGGCTCTCTACAGACAGCTATTATTGATAACACCTCGCCTGTATGGGCAATGATTCTTGGGGCGGTCATATTGGGGCAGTGGCTCACCCTACAACAGGTGGCGGGGGCAAGCGTTACGATTGGTGCCGTGATGTTTCTGCAGTGGATAGCACGGTCAAGAATCCGATAAATACTACACGACCGTTGCCAAGAGTCTTCCAAATAACCTGATTTTACTTCAGAATGGTCCTATAGGCGCCCCTGCAAGGCGATTGGCATATCAGGAAAATCGGATTTAGATAGCGATAGATTTGGAACAAAATATGTTCTTAAAAATTATTTCATTTTAAGGAGGAGCCTCCTATGTCTAGATATATAACTTTAGGAATCTATACTAATCAAGGTGCCGCAGGACTTGTTGATGGTGATTCTGACCGAAGGGCAGCAATGGAAGCTGCACATAGTAGTGTTGGAGCTAAATTGGTGGACTATTACATTACCCGTGGACAGTATGACTTCTGTGTCATTGCTGATGCTGATTCGTTTGAGGTAATGGCAGCTATGCACCTAAAAGCCAAGGGAAGTGGTACCGTTGATAATTTAGTCACTCTAGAGTCCGTTGATATCGATGTAGTACGTAGTGTCGCAAAGAATGTTCAGTTTACACCGCCCACAGCGTAATCACGATAAGCGCCCTATATCGTAGGGCACTTTGTGATCACAGTATATTTTTCAAAGAATCTAAAAAAGATGCCGATAATATTGTTTAGTTTTAGATTTTTCATAGAGACAGGATTTTTTTATGACATATAGGCTAAGTGCTATGCAGCGACAGCGCTTTCTAGATGAATGCGTAGTTGAATTTTCGAGAGGTGTGAGTGTTGCAGCGCAGCGAACTGCACGGCTTCTCGACACTATCGATTTACCGGCTATAAACAATGTGCCGGGATCTACTTTAACGGGCCAGAAGTTGTGGGATTACGAAACGGCTATTTCGCCTCCTGAGTGCATCGCACAAATGACGGCTGGCCAGCCTCATTCTCCGTGCTTGACCATAGTTCAGGGTATTTACCGTGAATTAGACTGGTACCAGTCAGCAAAATCTAACTCACCATATTCTCAGATTGTGGGGCCCCTATGTCCTATTGCCTCCGAAGATTTGCGTCTTGGGTTATTTCTACTGCCAGAAAATACTATCTATCCCAACCACCAGCATTCTCCAGATGAGGTCTATATTGTACTTGCCGGTAGCGGCAACTGGTCGCTAAATCAGGGTATCTTTGATAATAAAATTGCTGGAAACATAATTGATATACCGACGATGACGATACATGCTATGCGCACTTCGGCGGTTCCGGCGCTAATGTTGTGGTCATGGACTGGAGATGATCTTTCTCCCGACAGTTATCGATTTTGCTGACAGGAGAGGTAGAGATAGGCATTCGGAAGGGGTAAATTAGCATGTCGAATTTAGAAAGAAAGTCAGTAATAAAAGTCTCTGCTATATTGGATCGAATCAACCATCCGGAAAAAGTAATTGAACTTACTAAAACAGCAAGATCAGCACTCGATGCTGCGCATGCACTCAAGGTGCCTGTCGGTGCAATAGTTAAGACATTAGTTTTTATTATTAATAGTAAAACTAAAGAAGTTCCGGTTGTGACCTTAGTTGCAGGTGACAAGAAATGTAACACAGAGATGTTGCCTAATATTTTAGATATTGAGGGAATTGTGGTAAGGCCTGATGCAAGGAGGGTCAAAGAGATCACTGGATATTCGATTGGAGGTGTTTCTCCACTAGGATTGCCCAAAGAATTAGATTTGATAATTGATACCTCTTTAAAGAGATTCCAAAAGCTATGGTCAGCAGCTGGTCATCCACATTGTGTGTTTGCTGCGACATTTGCACAGCTGAGTCAAATTACAGGAGCCATAGAGTCTGACGATGTTATCTAAAACAACTAAATCGCTCTAGAATATTTTCTAGCCTGTTGACGAACTTGCCACGCTTTTGCTGCGCACGTGGCAATAGCTATCTTGGAGAAAGCTCCAGATCGAGTTGAGAGTCTAGTTGTTGTTGCTACTGCCACTGATCCTGAAGTAATTGATGGTCGAATGGATGCAATGCTGCATCGACTTGACACCGAGGGCTACCAGGCAGTGGTCGATAGTTATTATGAAAACTATATTGACGCGAGGCAGGAATTATCGCTGGCACGAGACTCTGACTACAAAGAAATACCCTCCTGTAGCCATGCGATTCCCACTGAAAAACCTGCTGAACTGGTTGCGCAAATTACTGCATGGTGGACGCTCACTCCCTAACAAACAGAATAGCCTATGAGCCTCTTAAATAAGTTAAATGCCTAAATTTAGGCAGGCATATAGTGCTCACCTATCGGCGAGATGACTGTAGTGCTTGCAACGTCTACACCTGCTTCGGCACGTATTTTAGCAATATCTTCTCTTTCGCCAAACGTTTTCATCTGTTCAGGGTCTTGCATTTCTATCAGCGCAAACACTTTACTCTCATCAGGGTTGGTGCCTGCCCATATTAGTTTTATACCTACTTTTTCCATTTCCAATGCAATGCTATCTTGCATTTTTACCCACGCTGCAAACCCTTTTGAAATGTTGCCGGTAACTAATATTTTCATCGTTGCTCTCTCTGTCGGTTGGTTGTTTCAGCCGAATAGTAGTAAACCAGCCATATGGAGCCATGTAAAGACCAATTTCTACCCACCAAATACTCTGCTCTTAACTGGATGTAGCGTATCAGCATCGATAGGCATAAGATAGTGATCTAAGCTTCTATTTATGCTGATTAGAGAGTATTTGTAGAGTTCCACTAATAGAGGGCAGGGGGCTAACTAATGGTGATTGTAATTTTCGAGTTCGAGATGGATTGTGTTGGACAGGACCGGTACTTCGAACTTGCTACAGCGCTTCGCGACGAGGTTGAGAAAATCGAAGGCTTCATATCAGTCGAGCGTTTTGAAAACATTCGCAAGCCAGGTTTGTTTGTCTCGATCTCGACCTGGGAGAATATGGAAGCGGTCAGCGTGTGGAAAGAGCATGTTGAGCATTTTTCAACCCAGCAAGAGGCCAAGGCTACGGGTATTTTCAAGCATTATAGGATTCGTGTCGCTGAAGTCATCCGCGACTACGGCTCAGACTGAGCTAGCCAGATAGCTGTTGGTAGTAGGCACCGTAGTCTCTCCAACAAATCCTCTATTCTTAAATGGTTGTAGCGCATTAGCTTGGACAGGCATAAGATAGCGGTATGAAACTTCTCATTCAAAAAGATCATGACAGTAGGAAAATTTGAAGCTGTATATCAAGAATCATTTAGAGGTGAATACAATGTGTTCCTGCCCGATGGGTATGGAATCCACAAGCAACTCTACCCATTGTTAGTTTACTTACATGGTTATATGGAGAATACATCCCTCCAGATATCATGGAAGAAAATATTCCCTACGGCCTGAAAGAGAATTCGAATAAGTTTCAGTTTGTTCTAGCGTGCCCTTTATGCCCTTTTGAATTCTATTGGCGCACGACTTACGTTATGTCATTTATCCGTTATTTGATTGAGACGCATCATGTGGATGAGCGAAAGACGTTTCTCACCGGGACCAGTATGGGAGGGTTTGGCGCTTGGGCGACCGCGCATGAATTCCCAGATGCGTTTGCCGGTATTGCACCTGTCTCCGGGGGGATTTCCGAGATTAACCAATACCAAGCCCATCGTTTTAAAGATCTGCCGGTCCGCGCCTTCCACAATAGGGGTGACGACATCGTTCGGTACGATGACTCCGAACGAATGATTACATCTATCAATAATCACGGAGGCGATCCGAAGCTAACTATCTATGAGGCAGACAGTCACGATGCCGATGTAACTTATCAGGCTATCCAGCTATATGAGTGGTTCTCAGGCTTGTGAGACATCTCTAGATATTGATTTACGCCAACTTCCTCACCAGATTCTTTGTTCTTAAGTAGGTATAGCAGATCAGTATCACCTCCCTGGTCACCTCTTTGCATGAGGTATAAGATATACGCGTTCTTAAGCTATCAAAGGAAGAAATAATGAAAAAGCTATCCATCATTCGCTTCAAGCCAAAGCCTGAGTGCTTCGACGAGTTTCTTGGAAATCTTCAAGCATATTCACACGAGGCCGCTACAGCTAACCCACCAACTCATTTCTTAATGATCCACGGTGAAGAAATTTATACAATCGTTATTCGCGACGCTAACGTGCTTCAAGAGTCAGCATCAGAGGGTGTGGAATGGCTTGATGCTCAGCGTCATCTATTACAGGAGTACAATGAAGTGGATCGGCATACAATTCCTATGTCAGGCGACCTCGTGGAGTACTGATTGGCGTCGCCATTAAGAATATTTATAGTGGTTTTGCTATGATCGTTCTTTCAATTGCCTCATGTAGCATTAATGCGCCTAATAGGCATAAGTGAAAGTGATCCGGAATAAGATTGCGGCATGAAAAGACTAAAACTAATATTGTTAGTGATTATTCCCAATATCGTATCGACATTCGCAAGCGTATATCGCCGTCTAGTGATCGATCCTAATTTGCGATGATCTGGATAAGACATTAAGACAGAAAATAGATGACAACAACTAACCCATGCATCACCATCTAATCAATTATTGTAAGACGGAATGGACTGCATTCTTGAGTCATGATTTTGTCTGTCGGGTGGCCGACGGCAGTTTGGCTGAAGTCAGTTTTCATCATTACCTACAACAAGATTTCCTGTTCCTTAAACACTACGCTCGTGCCTTCGCATTGACTATATACAAAAGTCAATCTCTGGTGGATATACGCTCAACATTAACGATCTTAGCTAACGTTATCGAGAATGAAATTGCTTCGCATGTTGCGTATTGTAAAAGTTGGGGATTGTCAGAGCATATCCTGGAAAACACGCCGGAGGATGTGGCTACTGTAGCTTATACCAGGTATGTGCTTGACCGCGGCATTAGTGGCGATCTGGCTGACCTCCATGCAGCACTGGCTCCATGCGCATTAGGATATGCAGAAATTGGTCGACGACTGATCAATGATCCGATAACTAAGCTAGAAGGGAATCCATATCGATCGTGGATCGAGCTGTATGCCAGTGAAAACTCTCAACATTTTGCAAGAACACAAGGTCTATTACTGGACCGTTTAGTTATGGATATAAAACCTGATTCAGCGCGTTGGGTGCACATCTGCGAAACGTTTAAAACTGCAACACGTATGGAAATTGCTTTCTGGCAACAAGCACTTGATATCGAATATAGTGAAGCTACGCAATGAGACGCTATGATGTTGACTGGTTGCGTACTTTTGCATTGGGCCTGCTGATTCTCTACCACGTGGTCGTGGGGTTTCAGCCCTGGGCCAAGGACATTCTCTTTATACAAAATGATCAGACCCTCGAGAGTTTGTGGCCTCTCATGGGTATGCTCAACGTGTGGCGTATCCCCATTCTTTTTGTGGTGTCCGGTATGTGTGTTGGCTTTGCCTTGGAACGCCGGACTTGGAAATTGTTTCTAAAAGATCGAACATTACGGATTTTCGTTCCGTTTGTTTTTGGCCTCTTTTTCATTTGCCCGATTAGCCTTTATATCGCCATGATGCATTATGGGATGGAGGCCGTATACTGGCCCAATCCGGGGCATCTATGGTTCCTTGTCAACATTTATCTATATGTTTTACTGCTCCTGCCACTACTGTTCTATCTTAGAAACCGACCCCAGCACGTAATTTTTAGATTTCTCTTAAGAGCTTTTCGACATCCCGTGGGTCTGTATGTTCTGACCTTGCCCCTGATAGCGGAAGCAGTGTTGTTGCAGCCAGAATATTTTTCACTTTACGTTGGGACACTCCATGGCTTTTTGTTAGGTCTGATATGTTTTCTAGTCGGATTTCTTTTTGTTTCTCTGAAGCAAGTGTTTTGGCGTGCTGCAGAGGAAATTCGGCATGTTGCGTTAGTGCTGGCTTTTGTTCTCTATCTGGTTCGACTTCTAGTGTTTGAGTTGGAGGGCCCCAGCGGTCTCATCGCTTTCGAATCCATGAATTGGATGTTCGCCATTTTGGGGTACGGATCGGTCTATCTCAACAAACCATCGCAAATGCTGACGTATTTAAGTAAAGCGGTATACCCAATATACATTGTTCACATGCCTGTGCAATTCTTCTTCTCGTATTACCTGCTGCCCCTGTCCTTGCCTGCATCCGTAAAACTGGTAATGCTATTGATAGCTACCTTTTGCTTGAGCCTGCTTCTTTATGAATTGCTAATAAAGCGTATGAGATGGATTCGACCTTTGTTTGGTATGAAGCTGCCGGCGTAATTCTTATTGATCTTGGGGTAACTACCTCAACTTCCCCACCCAATCTTCTACTCTTAAATGGGTGTAGCGTATTCGTATTTTTAGGCCCAAATAAGCACCGAGAAGCAGGGCACTTTTCCTGAATTTGCTACGCCCACCCTTTTTTTGAAAAGCGAAAACTCGTAAACTATTGATATGTATAGATGGAGAGGTGGCCGAGCGGCTGAAGGCGGGCCCCTGCTAAGGGTCTAAAGGTTAACCCCTTTCGAGGGTTCGAATCCCTCCCTCTCCGCCATATCAGCCTTTCAGTCAAATTGCGGCCTTCTTTAATTTGCTCCACTACTAGCTTTCAGTTTTTTACATCAAGCGCTTATGCGCGGCTGTCATAGACAAGATCCGGCAGCGGTGGTGGCGCCGGACCCTTCATGTCGAAACCATGTACGTCCAGCACGAATTCAGCAAATCCGTCTGGCATGGCCGCCACCATTTTCCCAAAGCCCTCAGCAGGGTTTTCGCCTTCTAAAGTTATGATGACCAAGTCACCATTAGGCGTTTTCTGCAAAAAGGTACGCTCGTGTATGCCGGCTCCCTCACGGATCTTATCGGTTTCGGCTTTATTTGAGGGGTCAGCCCAACTGTCAATCATCTCTTGCCACTTGTCTAATTTCCCCGGTAGGATTGGGAAACACATAGAAAGTAAAGCCATGTTCTTTCTCTCCTGTAACCCGTGATAAAGATTTGTACTTCTTGCTCAGTCAATGATTGTACTATAACAATCGTAATTCTATAGTGAGATAGAATCGCGAGCCGTTCAGGACATAGAGCCCTTGCTTCGTTCTACCTAATAAGATGTAGCAAGCATACAAGGTGGATCCTAACAGCTAGAATATTATGAGCGTTAGGATGAAATGTATGTGTCGTATTATTACAAGCTAGTTTTCAGGTATCTTCTGTTTCTGGCGAATACGATATATTGCCATGCAACTTACGGAAAGAATCACGATAGTACCTCCCAACAGAGAATTTGCGCTTGGAATTTCAGCTAGAACTATCCAAGCTAAGAGAACAGATAAAATTGATTCCAAAGGCACAGCTAGCATCAGCTCTGCTGCAGGTATATGTCGAGATGCGACAACAAACAATGAATAATAGAGTGGAGAAATTAGACCGGCCCAAAAAAAGAGTAGTGTGATATGTGGTCTGTTTAGTGTGAGATCGTTAAATGAGAAAGGAAAGGCAATAACAGCTGCGATCAAAGTGCCTATCGCAAACATAGGAATCATATTTATCTTGCGTCCCCAGCGCAGAATAATTGCAAAAAAAGAGACGGTAATTGCACATCCGAGACTTAGAGCAGTGCCTTTTATGTTTCCGCTGTTTAAATACCCAAGCACCATTAACGAGATACCAATTATGGACCCGACTATAGCGATCCAAGTTATCTTCTGAATTTTTTCCCTTAGAATAATCCAGCCCAGCAAGGCAGTCATGATCGGGACTAAGGCCAGAATAAACATGACGTTAGCAATGGATGAATGGTGAAGCGCCATGGTGAGGAAGATCAAGCTCAAACCAAATGCTGTCGACCCGACAAGTCCTGTGTATCCGATGGCTTTAAGAGCCCCTATAAAGTTTGATCGATAATAAAAGATAAGGC
>MDTE01020607.1_pt1 | contig 11250 bp, 12 predicted proteins | sample 811231 | NCBI WGS metagenome assembly MDTE01 (sample SAMN05326651, study PRJNA326480) | marine metagenome | isolation source: seawater | place: Indian Ocean: Red Sea | collected 2010 | reverse complement strand
TAAATTTGGAATTTTAATAGCCATACTAATTATGGTCTTGCTTTTCTATTTTGTTATATCTTTTGGAGCAGGATTCTTTTCAAAAGAGGAGCAAAAACCAGAAATTAAAAAATATTTAAAATCTGTAAATATATTATTGATATTAATTGCAATTGTCGGTGCAGTGCTTGTACTTTTTATGTAATTAAAGATTTGCACCAAGCAATAAATGCATCATTAAATAAATAAATTGTAAAGAAAAAAACCAACCAAACAATTAGTAAAAAAGTCCAATATAAAGATAACGCTGAAATACTTTTCTTTTGATCTATGATTTCATTATCTTTTAATTTTATTGTTTTAGAACAAACTTTTCCCCAAAAAAATAACCCTCCCAATAAATGCAAACCATGTAATGCGGTAAATATATAAAATGAAGAAAAATAAGAATTTGTAGAAACAAATTTTTCATCTTGCATTAATTGATACCAAAAAAATATCTGACCAAATAAAAATAGATAACTTAATGCTCCAACTATAATTAAATTTTTTTTAATTTTAGCAGTATAATTTTTTTTTAAATCGTTTGAAAGTTTGCTAAAAAAAAAAGTTACAATAAATAAAACTAACGTGTTTAACCATAGTAAATTTGGTTTAAATAAAAATTTTGCGTCTTGTTCAGGTGGCATTGTATAAAGATAGCCAGTTAATATTAAGCTAAACAGTACAGTACTTACTCCAAAAATAACTATTACTGCTGATGTTTGATTTGAAAAATTAAAAGTTTTTCCTGAATGATAAGCATCAATAGCTGCTTGTTCCTTTTCCCATGGTTTTTGAGCTAATGTGCCAAAAAGTTTCTTAATTAAATTAGACATAAATAATATAATAATAATATAAACATTAAATTATGAAATTAAAGACATCTATAACAATAATAACTGGATGCTTTGGTATTTTTTTATTTATTATGTTGCCAATTTTTTTATCTATTCAAAATGATAAAGATAAATATGTCGCATCATTTAAAGGTTCAGAATTTTCTCTTAAAGACATGAATAATAAAGAGATTACTGAAAAATCATTTGATGGCCCCCTCACGGCAATTTTTTTTGGTTTTACAAATTGTCCAGACATTTGTCCAATGACACTGAGTAAAATGGATATAGCTATCAGCAGACTTAAAAAAGAAAATAAATCTTTAAAGTTATTTTTTATTAGTGTGGATCCACAAAGAGATAAGCCACAAGTTATAAAGGATTATTTAAGTTCTTTTAAAAATAATTTTATTGGTATTACTGGAAAGCCAGAAAAAATATACTTACTTTCCCAGTCATGGGGAATTATAAGTCAAAAAATATTTAAGGAGGATGGAGAATATAATGTTGATCATAGTTCTCCGGTAATACTTTTAAAAAATGGAAAGTATGTTGCAAGAATTTCTCATAAAGATGATATTAAAAGAACAATTAAAATTATTAAAAAACATTTATAGGTTTAAAAAATAATTAATTATAGAAAGAGCAGATATTGCAGCAGTTTCAGATCTTAATATATTATTATTTATTCGAATAGAATTTACTCCTTCATAAGAAAGAATTTTTTCTCTCTCAGCTTCTGAAAAGTCTCCTTCCGGTCCAATAATTATACATAAAGGTTTATCGCTTATTTTATTTAAATTTATTTTTCTATTTTTAGAATTTAAATCTGTAAATATTAAATTTATTTTAGCTTGGTTCTTATTTAAAAAACTATTTAAACTTTGTAGTTTTTCTATTTTTGGAACATTGATTCTATTGCATTGTTCTGTTGCTTCGATTGCAATTTTTTCTAATCTTTCTGTATTTATTTTTCTAACAATTGTTCTTTCAAAAATAATAGGTAAAAATTTTGTAATACCTAACTCAGTTGATTTTTGTATCATAAAATTAAAATAATTTGATTTTATAGGAGAAAACGCTAACCAAATTTCCTTGGAACTTTCTTTGTATCTTAAATTTTTAGTTACTGTAAACTCAATTATACCTTTTTTAATTCTAATTATTTTTGCTTTCCATTCACCACTGCTGTTAAATAGTGAAAATGTTTCATTTTCTTTCATTCTCATTACTTTGTTAATATAATGAGATTGAGGTTTATCAAGTTTGGAAGATAGTTTAAGAGATAAACTTCCACTAAAAAATAATCTAATATTGCTCATTTAGGCACGTTAATTTATGAAAAATATTAAAGCAATAATTTTTGATAATTTGGATTATAAGCCAATGAAAGAGATTAAAAACAGTTGAATATAAAGCAAAAGAGTCAAAAAAAATTATTATTTTGTACTTATAAGCAAACTAGCAATCAGCCAATCTGCGATGGTTTACGCAATAGATAAACTATGAAAAATATTTTATATATAATTGTTATGGCAAATATTTTAGATTTACTTGGAAGAATTTTAATTTCTGGACTATTTTTTTTAAATGGTATTTTTAAGATTAATAATTACGAAGCTACAATTGATTGGATTGAAAACTTTGATATACCAGGCATATTATTAATTCCGGCAATTATTTTAGAAGTTTTGGGGCCAATTTTAATTGTTTTAGGTTATCAAACAAAAATTACTGCGGCATTATTAAGCTTATTTTGTTTGGCAACTGCAATTATATTTCATTATGATTTTGCTGACCAAATGCAGCTTACATCTTTTTTAAAAAATATTGCATTAGCAGGTGGTTTTTTATTTTTAGTTGTGAATGGAGCAAAAGATTTAAGTATAGATAAAAAGTTTAGAAAATAGTGAGCACAGTAGAAATAAAACAAATTATTGATCCTTTACCAACTTCAGATGGCGCTGGTGTTAAATTAAAAAGAAGTATTGGTGTGGAACCAAATTATTTTGATCCATTCTTAATGTTGGACGAATTTGGATCTGAAAATAAAGAAGATTATATTGCCGGATTTCCTCCTCACCCCCATAGAGGAATTGAAACAGTAACTTATATGCTTGCAGGAGATTTTGAACATAAGGATAGCACTGGTGGTGAGGGTAAAATGACAGCTGGCGATGTACAATGGATGAAAACTGGAAGTGGAATAATTCATTCTGAAATGCCTGCAATGAAAAAAGGGAAACTACATGGCTTTCAATTATGGATCAACATGCCGGCAAAATTAAAAATGAGCAAACCTGAATATATATACATAGAATCAAAAAATATGGGTTTACATAAAGATGATCAAAAAAAGGTAAAAGTAATTGCTGGTAAATTTGGAGATATAGAAGGTCCTGTAAAAGGGCATAATGTTGAGCCAATATATTTTGATGTTCAATTAAAAAAAGATAAAGAATTTAATTTCAATTTATCTACAACACATAATAGTTTTGTATATTTAATTAATGGGGAAATAAAAATTGGAAAAAAGAAACATGAAAATATTAAAGATAGCACTCTGATATTGCTTACAAATAGTGAATCTCTAAAGATTGTAGCAAATACTGATGCAAAATTTTTAGTAATTTCGGGAAAACCTATAAATGAGGAAATTGCCAGAGGTGGGCCATTTGTGATGAATACTAAAGCAGAGATCTTGCAAGCTATTGAAGATTATCATAAAGGTAACTTTGTAAAATAATTTTTAAAATAAATAATGAAAGCAATAAAAATTAAAAAACCTGGTGGACCAGAAATTTTAGAATTAGAAAATATATCACTAAGAAAACCTGTAAAAGATGAAGTTTTAATCGAACATACAGCTATTGGATTAAATTATATAGATACTTATCATAGATCGGGTTTGTATCCTCTTATATTTCCTTCGGGTTTAGGCATGGAAGCTTCTGGTATTATTAAAGAAATAGGGTCGGATGTTTCAAACTTTTCCGTAGGAGATAGAGTTGCCTATGCCTCGGTACCACTAGGCGCTTATTCTTCTCATAGAATTTTTAAATCAAAAAGTTTAGTTAAAGTGCCAGAAGATATCGATTTAACTTTAGCTGCAACACTTATGACCAAAGGTCTAACAACTTTTTATTTATTACATAAAACTTATCCGGTTTCTTCTGGTGAAACCATTTTATTTCATGCTGCTGCTGGGGGAGTTGGTCAAATATTTTGCCAATGGGCAAAAAGTTTAGGGTGTAAAGTAATTGGAACTGTTGGAAGTGAAGAAAAAGTAGATCTAGCAAAAAAAAATGGTTGTGACGAAGTGATTAATTATTCTAAGGAAGATTTTTCAAAAAAAATTATGGAAATTACTGACGGAAAAGGTTTGCCAGTTGTTTACGATGGAGTTGGCAAATCAACATTCGAAAAATCTGTTAAATGTTTGAAGACAAGAGGAATGATGATTTCATTTGGAAATGCTTCAGGTGCATTAGAACCAATAGATGTTCCAAAAACTTTACAGCCAAAAGGATTATTTTTTGTAAGACCATCAATGCAACAATATTTACATACAAGAGAAGAACTAGATGAAGCTTCTAAAACATTATTTGAGAAAATAAGTTCTGGAAAAGTTAAAGTAGAAATATTTAAAAAATATAAATTAGAAGAAGTTAAACAAGCACATATTGACTTAGAGTCTAGAAAAATTATTGGGCCTGCTGTAATTGTTCCTTAATCCAAATCTATTTTCATATCAGATAAGTGGAGTTTCAATGTTTCAGTGGAAACAAATATGTCTCTGATAAAAAAAAGTACCGAAATAATCATTGCTAAACAACAAGACCCAAAAATGAATCTTGCAAAAAACAAAGAATCTAAATAAAGGGCAAATACCGTCATCATATTAAACAAGAAACCAAAGCTTGCAAAACCAAGTGTATATTTCATCCATCTGACTCTTTCATTCAAATTTATTAGCTGTTTTTCCCATTCAGGTGGAATATGTTTTTCCCAAACATATTCGTCATGTATTTTTCTTATTAGATTACTTAATGTATGAAATCTATTTGCATAAACACTCATTAAAAGAGGTATGGCAGGAAACATTAGAGCTGTTACTGTATAATCTACATTCATATCGAATCAATTTGATTATGAATCTAGGCTTTGTTATTTACAAGTAAATTTTAATGAAACATTTAAAACTATTTATTGAATTAACAAGATTAAATAAGCCAATTGGATATATGCTATTATTCTGGCCTTGTTTATGGGGTTTAACTCTGGCTTATAACTTTAATGATGAAACTAATATATATGTAAAATACATTTTTTTATTTTTACTCGGCTCAGTATTAATGAGATCTGCTGGATGCATTGTAAATGATATTATTGATAAAAAATATGATCAAAAAGTTGAAAGAACGAAAAATAGACCAGTTGCTTCTGGTAAAGTTTCAACAAACTTAGCATTAATATATACGTTAATATTATGTTTAATTGCTTTTTTAGTTTTAATAAATTTTAATTTATTAACAATTATTTTAGGTATAGCTTCAATGCCATTTGCTTTTACTTATCCTTTAATGAAAAGGTTTACTTATTGGCCACAGCTTTTTCTAGGAATAACATTTAATTATGGATTAATCCTAGCATGGACATCAATAAATGAAACGATAAGTATAATTCCAATAGTTTTTTATACTGGGGCCATATTTTGGACACTAGGCTACGACACTATATATGGATATCAAGACATAAAAGATGATGAAATAATAGGAGTTAAATCAACCTCTATAAAATTTAAGAATAATACAAAAATTTTTTTAATATCATGTTACTCCATTTTTTTTGCCTCTTTAATAATAATTGGAATGCTAATGAATTTTAGTAGCTTTTTTTACTTAACTCTTTTAATTATATTTTTACACTTGTTCTATTACCAAATTAAATCATTAAATACTAAAAGTCCTAAAAACTGTCTTAAACTATTTAAAAGCAATAATTTTTTAGGATTAACAATTTATATTAATATTTTAGTAGGAAAATTTTTGTAATTTATGAATAATAAACAAATACTGGGCCGACTTTACAATGATTATACCAAAAGATTTCTCGGAAAAATTATTGTTGCAGCTTTTTTTTCAATATTAGTAGCTGGAAGCACTTCATCTATTGCATGGTTGTTAGATCCTGCAATTAAAAAAATATTTATCGAAAAGGACCAAACGTTAATATTAATTATTCCAATACTAATAATTATTGCTTTTGCTACAAAAGGTATCTCTCTCTATCTTGCAAAATCAACAATGATTGGTGTCGGTGAAGAAGTAAAGAAAATACTTCAAGAAGATATGCTTAGATCATTCATTAGTGCTGATACTCAATTTATTGAAAACAAACATACTGGAAAATATATTTCAAACTTAACTTTTGATGTGGGTATGATTACAAGTTTATTAACGAATGCACTTTTAAATTTATTTAAAGATTGCCTTACATTAATTGGTTTATTAACTGTTATGTTTTATCAAAATTGGAAACTTTCAATTATCGCTATCATAATGATTCCCTTGGCATCAGCAATGGCTAGATCTCTAGGAAAAAGAATGGGTAAAGTAACAACTGAAGCAACAGAAAAATCGGCATTACTAACTACTTATTTGGTTGAAATTTTTAAAAATCATAAACTAATAAAAATTTTTCAAACAGAAGATTATGAAAATAAAAGAGCAAAAAATTACATTAATGAACTCAAAGAAAAATCAAGAAAAATTGGTATAATTTTTGTTAGGACTACTCCTATAATGGAAACTTTAACAGGTATTATGATAGCAATATTAATTTATTATTCTGGAAAACTTATTGCAAATAATGAAATTGATATTAATAATTTTTTTTCATTTTTAGCTGCTATGATGCTAGCTTACCAACCAGTAAGATCGCTAGCAACTTTAAACATTGGTGTTAATCAAGGGTTGGCTGCTGCTAAAAGAATTTTACCAATAGTAGATAATAAAAATACGATTACAGATAATAAAGAAGATGATCATCTTCAGTTGTTAAACGGAACTATCGAATTTAAAAATGTAAGCTTTAAATATAATGAAAAAAATGAAGGTCCTACTTTAAAATCAGTAAACTTAAAAATTGAAGGTGAAAAAATGACTGCTTTAGTTGGGCATAGTGGAGCTGGTAAATCAACTATAATGAATTTGATACCAAGATTTTATGATAGTACATCTGGCAACATATTTGTTGACAATAAATCAATTTATAAAACAAAAATTTCATCATTAAGAAAAAATATTTCTCTGGTTAGTCAGGACACAACTTTATTTGATGACTCAATCAAAAATAATATTGCCTATGCAAATAAAAATGCGAGCGATGAAGATATAATTAATGCTGCTAAACTTTCCTTTGCTGATGAATTTATAAATAAACTTCCTGATAAATATGACACTATTATTGGAGAAAATGGCATCAGATTATCTGGAGGTGAAAAACAAAGATTGTCTATAGCTAGAGCAATGTTAAAAGATAGCAAAATTATCCTTTTAGATGAAGCTACTTCATCTCTTGATGCTGAAACTGAAAGTAAAATTCAAAAAGCTATAACCTTTTTAACAAAAGGTAAAACAACACTAGTAATTGCTCATAGATTATCAACAATATTAAATTCACAAAAAATATATGTAATTGATAATGGTTCAATCATTGACGAAGGCAATCATGAAGAATTAATGAAAAATTCTGAAATTTACAAAAGTTTTTACGAAAAACAACTTAGAAAAGATTAATGTTTTTTATATATAGAATATTAATTAATTTAATAATACTAATTTCTCCTTTAATTATTTTAATCAGAATAATTAATAATAAAGAGGATAAAATTAGATATAAAGAAAAATTCTGTTTTTTCTCAAAAAAAAGAGGTCGTGGTAAACTCATTTGGTTTCATGGATCAAGTGTTGGAGAAATTTTAAGTATTATTCCTCTAATTGAAAAATTTGAAAAAAAAAAATCAATAAACAAAATTTTAGTTACTTCATCAACTCTAAGCTCATCAAAGGTTTTATCTAGATTTAGACTAAAAAAAACAATTCATCAATTTTTTCCAGTAGATTCATATTCGCTAACAAAAAAATTTTTAAATTATTGGAAACCATCTGCAGCCATTTTTATTGAATCTGAAATTTGGCCAAATATGATCAATAATATTAAAGAAAGAAATATACCACTTCTACTTTTAAACGCTCGAATTACAAAAAAATCATTTAATAGATGGAAAAATATATCTTTTTTTTCAAAAAATTTATTTGAAAAATTTGATATTTGTTTAAGCCAAAACAAGGAAACACAAAAATATCTTAAGTATTTAGGAGCGAAAAAAATAAAGATTTTAGGAAATCTAAAATTTTCTGAAACAAATAATGAAAAAAAAGAAAATATAAATAATAAATTAATAAAAATATTTAAATCTAGAAAAATATGGTGTGCAGCCAGCACGCATAATGTTGAAGAAAAAATAAGCGCATTAACTCATAAAAAATTAAAAAAAAAATGTAAGAATTTACTAACTATAATAATACCGAGACATATTCAAAGAACAAATGATATAATTTATGAAACTAAAAACTTGGGCCTCAATGTTCAAACTAGAAGTTCAGGCAATAAAATTAGTAACGATACTGATATTTACCTTGTAGATACTTATGGTGAATCAAAATCTTTTTATAAAATTTGTAAAACTGTATTTCTGGGTGGATCTCTAATTAATCATGGTGGACAAAATCCTATAGAGGCTGCAAGATTTGGATGTAGAATTATTCATGGTCCAAATGTTCAAAATTTTACTGAAGTGTATGAACTTCTAAAAAAAAACAATATATCATTTAAAATAAAAAATATTGAGCAATTAGCTCATCATGTTGAAAAATCATTTATAATAAAAAAATTTTCTAAAATGACAGATAAATTAAAAAAAATTGGGCTTAATATATTAGATAAAATTTATAACGAAGTAGACAATTATATATGAAATTAAAAAAACCTGACTTCTGGGATCAAAAAAACCCAAACATAATTTCCTATTTACTACTTCCAGTTATGTACTTGATAAAAATAATAAATTTTATTTATAAAAAAGAAAAAATAAAAACTAACAAAATTAAAACTATTTGTGTTGGAAATATTTATTTGGGTGGAACCGGAAAAACTCCAATATCAATTAAGTTAAATAAAATTATTAACAACTTAAACTATTCAACAGTATTTGTTAAAAAAAAATATTCAGATCAAATTGATGAACAAAAAATATTATCCTCACATGGGAAATTACTTTGTAATAAAAGTAGGGAAGATGCTTTAAAAGAAGCAATAAATGAAAATATCAAAGTGGCAATTTTCGATGATGGTTTGCAAGATAGAAAATTGGAATATGATATTACATTTGTATGCTTTAACATCAAAAATTGGATAGGAAATGGACTTAACATTCCGGCAGGACCACTTAGGGAAGATTTAAAAAATCTAAAAAAATATGATGCTGTTTTTTTAAATGGAAATGGAGAAGAAACTAATGCACTTGAAAAAATAATAAAAAATATAAAACCAAATATAGAAATATTTAAATCAGAATATGTTCCTTTAAATTTAAAAGATATAAATATTGATGAAAATTATTTAGTTTTTTCAGGAATTGGTAACCCTAGAACTTTTATAAAAACGCTTGAAAAAAATAATTTTAAAATAATTAAAACACTTAATTTTCCTGACCATTACAATTACACTGATAAAGATATGATAAAGATTAAGGAAACTGCAAAAAACCTTAATGCAAAAATAATTACTACAGAAAAAGACTATAAGAGGTTGAGTAAATTAAATTCACAAGATATCAAATATTTAAGCATAGAATTAAAAATTCTAAATGAAAAAGAATTGATAAATTTTTTAAATAAAAGATTATGAAAATAATTAGATATTTTTTTGAATTTTTATTTATTATAATTTTATTTACAATATTTAGAATATTAGGATTGAAACTTGCTTCAAACTTTGGCTCATATATTGGTAAAATATTAGGACCTTTTTTTAGATCAAAAAAAATAATTAACTCAAATATTAAGAAGGCTTTTCCAAAAATTGATGAGAAAGATATAAATACAATCGCAAAAAAAATGTGGAAAAATTATGGAAGAATTTTATCAGAGTATATTTTTATTAAAAAATTTCGACAATCAACAAATGAAGAATTTTTTAAAATTGAAGGTAAAGAAGTACTAATTGATCTAAAGCAATCCAAAGAACCTGTAATTTTTATTTCAGGTCATTTTGATAATTTTGAGTTAATGGCAATGCAGCTAGAAAAGGCAGGATTAAATTTAGCAGCAATATATAGACCATTAAATAATATTTTTTTAAATAAAATTATGGAAAGAATCAGAAAAAAATATATATGCAAAAATCAAATTAAAAAAGGGAGAAGTGGTACCAGGGAAATACTTGAATTTATAAAAAAAAAATATTCTATAGCCTTAATGATTGACCAAAGAGTTAGTGAAGGAATCCAATCAGATTTTTTTGGCCATCCAGCATTTACAACAACTATACCAGCGCAGCTTGTAAAAAAATTTGGTTGTAAAATAGTACCTGTTTATATTAAACGAATTAAAGAAAATGAATTTAAATTAACAATAAACAAACCAATAATTTTCGAAAAAAATTCTTCGATAGAAGAAATAACTTTAAATCTTAACAAATGGCTAGAAAAAATGATTTTAACTAATCCAAGTCAATGGATTTGGAGCCATAACAGATGGAAATAAATTTATGGATATTAAAATATGTGGAGTAAAAGATTTAAACACTCTAAAATATATTATTGAACATCCACATCCTCCATGGGGTATAGGATTCATCACAAACTATAAAAAATCAAAAAGATATGTTAAATTTGAAAATTTAAAAAAACTACTTAATGTTGATAAAAAAGGAATTAATTTTGTTTCAGTTCTTGTAAATCCTGACGATGAAATTTTAGAAAAGATAAAAAAACTTAAGTTTGACTACTATCAACTTTATGATGTTAGCCCCAGAATAACAAAAGTAATAAAAGAAAAATATAAAATTAAAATTATTTCAGCTCTTAAAATAAATAACAAAGATGATGTTGATGAATATAAAAAATATGAAAAGACATCAGATATAATTTTATTCGATGGTCCAGGATATCATAAATCTATTGGATTTAATCACGCATTACTGGAAACTGTACCAAATAGAATTTCAAAAATGATTGCTGGAAATTTAAAAATAGAAGATATTTCTAAGTTTAAAAATATAAAAGACTGTATATTGGACTTGTCTGGTTCACTTGAAAAAGAAAAGG
>MDTE01070762.1_pt1 | contig 11251 bp, 7 predicted proteins | sample 811231 | NCBI WGS metagenome assembly MDTE01 (sample SAMN05326651, study PRJNA326480) | marine metagenome | isolation source: seawater | place: Indian Ocean: Red Sea | collected 2010 | reverse complement strand
AGCTTTGATATAAACTGATCTCTAATATTTTTTATCTCTGACATATTTGTAGATTATTTCCTTAAGAAATAAAAACAATAGAGAAGATTAATTTAAAGCCGATTGAGCTTTTTGTACAATTGTTTTGAATGCTTCTGGGCTTTCATAAGCAATTTCAGCAAGAATTTTTCTATCTATTGCGATACCACATTTATTTAATCCATTGATAAATTTTGAATAAGTTAGGCCTTCTGCTCTAACTCCAGCATTGATTCTCTGTATCCACAATGATTTAAAATCTCTTTTTTTATTTCTCCTATCTCTGTAAGCATATTGCATGGATTTTTCCATTGCTTGTTTGGCTACTCTAATAGTATTTTTTCTTCTGCCCCATTGACCTTTTACAGCTTTTAAAACTTTTTTGTGTTTTGCCCGACTTGTTACTCCTCTTTTTACTCTTGCCATTTTATCCTCTTAAACTGTAAGGCATATACGATTTTACAATTTTACTATCTTGTTTCGATAAAGTGGTAGTTCCTCTTAACTTTCGTATCTGCGAATTTGATCTTTTAATCATACCATGTCTCTTACCAGCTTGCGCTGTAATAATTTTACCTTTAGCTGATATCTTAAATCTTTTTTTAGCTGAGCTTTTTGTTTTTAATTTTGGCATAATTTCTGCGAGGTTATACAAAGAATGTTTAAAATTTACAACCTTTATTAAATTTTATAATGGTTGAATAACCATTATCATTTGTTTTCCATCAAATTTTGGTTGTAATTCTACCTTGCCAACATCTTTCATATCTTCCTTAATCTTAATCATCAATTCATCTCCTAAATGTGAGTGTTGTAATTCTCTACCCTTAAATCTAATTGTAAATTTAACTTTGTCCCCTTTCATAATAAATTTTTTTGCATTTTTAACTTTAAAATCATAGTCATGAGTTTCAGTTACTGGTCTCATTTTTATTTCTTTTAAGGAAACTATTTTTTGTTTTTTTTTTGCCAGGTTTGCTTTTTTTTGTGCATCATATTTATATTTTCCCATATCCATAATCTTACATACTGGTGGATTCGCATTTGGTGCTATTTCAATTAAATCTAAACCCTGATTTTTAGCTTTTGATATAGCTTCATTTGTACTAAGAATACCTAAATTTTCACCATCATTAGTAATCACTTGGACTTCTGGAGATGAAATTCTGTTATTTGACCTTGGACCCTTATCCTTGGTTCGTCTCTGAAAATAATTTTGCTTAAAATCTGCCACTTAAATTTTTGAAGGTGCCTTATTAAGAGCTGAAAAAGTTTTTAAAAATAAGTTTAATTCCATATTTTCTTGTTTTTTTGAGTCCAACCTTCTAATAGTTACTGAGTTGCTGTCAACTTCTTTTTTACCACAAATAAGTAATATAGGTATTTTTGCTAAAGAATGTTCTCTAATTTTATAGTTAAGATTATGATTCTTTAAATCTACATTAGAGGTCATTCCTGCTAGTCTAATTTTTTTACTCACTTCTTTTGCGTAATTTTCAAATTCTTCAGAAATGGGTATTACTACTGTTTGTAAAGGAGAAATCCAAAAAGGGAATTTACCTGAATAATGTTCAATCAAAATTCCAATAAATCTCTCTAGAGATCCAAATAAAGCTCTATGAAGCATTACTGGAACTTTTTTTGAACCATCCTTATCTATATATGATGCGTCTAATCTTCCTGGTAAATTCAAATCTACTTGAAGAGTTCCACATTGCCAATCTCTTCCAATTGCATCTCTCAATACAAACTCTATTTTTGGACCATAGAACGCTCCCTCACCTTTATTTATACTATATTCTAAATTTGTAGCTTTTACAGCATCAAGCAGGGAAGCCTCTGCTTTGTCCCAAATTTTATCTTCACCGACTCTAATTTTTGGTCTATCCGCATACTTTAGTATTACTTTGTCAAATCCAAGATCTTTGTAAATATCTAAAATCAAATTTGATACATTTAAACATTCAGAAGTAATTTGATCCTCTGAACAAAAAATATGTGCATCATCTTGAGTAAATGCTCTAACTCTTAATAATCCATGAAGTGCACCTGATGGCTCAAATCTGTGAACTTTTCCAAACTCAGTTATTCTCAATGGTAAATCTCTATAACTTTTTAAGCCTTGATTAAAAACCTGAATATGTCCTGGACAGTTCATTGGTTTAATTGCAAATACTTTTTCGTCTGGAGTTTCAGAAGTATACATATTTTCCCCATATTTTTCCCAATGACCTGATTTTTCCCATAATTGACGATCAAGTATCTCAGGTGTATTAACTTCCTTATAACCCGCAGTATCTTGTCTAGCTCGCATATAATTTATTAATTTTTGAAAAAGAGCCCAACCTTTTTCATGCCAAAAAACTGACCCTGGGCTTTCCTCTCTAAAGTGAAAAAGATCCATTTCTTTACCCAATTTTCGATGATCTCTTTTTTCAGCTTCTTTTAATTGATTTAGATAGGTATCAAGATCTTTTTGATTAGCCCAACTTGTTCCGTAAATCCTTTGTAACATTTCATTGTTTGAGTCACCTCTCCAATATGCACCTGAAACTTTCATTAATTTAAAATATTTACCTATTTTTCCAGTTGAGGACAAATGTGGACCTCTACAAAGATCATGCCATTCACCATGAAAATAAATTGAGACTTCTTCATCTTTTGGTATGCTCTCTATCAACTCTGCTTTATAAATTTCACCTTTTTTCTTAAAATGTGAAATTGCTTTATCTCTGTCCCATATCTCTTTTCTGGTAATTTCATTTCGATCTACAATATCTTTCATTTTATTTTCAATTTTTTTTAAATCATCCTCAGTAAAAGGTTCTTTTCTTGCAAAATCATAATAAAAACCGTTTTCAATGACTGGTCCAATTGTAACTTGAGTGCCTGGAAAAAGTTCTTGAACAGCCATCGCCAAAACATGAGCAGTATCATGTCTGATAGTTTCAAGGCCTTCAACATTTTTTGAAGTAAAGATCTTTATATTACAGTCCTTATCAATAACATGATTAAGATCTTTTAATTGACCATTGACTCCAATAATAATCGCTTCCCTTGCAAGAGATTTGCTTATTTTTTCTGCAATTTGTATTCCTGTAACTTTATTTGGAAAATTTAAATTGTTCCCATCTGGTAGTGTAATTATTGGCATTTAATTTAATAATTTTTTATATTCTGAATATGTAGAAAAACACATTTTTTCAACATTAAATTTATCTACAACATTTTTTCTACCTTCAAGACCTATAGAATTTGAGGACATTTCATCTAAATTGATTACCTTAAGGATTTTTTCACTTAAAGATTTTGCATCTCCAGACTCAAATAAAAAACCCGATATTTGATCAATAATAGTTTCTTTTGAGCCACCTATATTACTTGCAATTATAATTTTTTGCATAGATTGAGCTTCAACAGAAACCCTGCCAAAGGCCTCTGGCTTTGTAGATGCCGAAACAACTATATCAGAGACTTTATATGCTAACGCCATATCTTTACAATGATCAACAAATTTTATTTGTTTTGACATTCTATATTGCTCAGTTAAACGAACTAATTTTTTTTTATATAAATCACGACCCTGGTCACTCCCTAATATTACTGCATAAAATGCTTCATAACCCAATTGAATATTTACTAAATTAATTGCCTCGATGAATAATTCTTGACCCTTCCAAGAAGTTAATCTTCCTGGCATAAGTATAATTTTTTTCTTTTCTTCTATGTCCCAATTTTTTAATAATTTATTTTCTTCACTTTCAGTTTTTGTAGAAGAGTCAAAATAATCAACATTAATCCCTCGGAAAATTACTAGAAGTTTTTTTCTTTCGTTCAATAATCTTGCATAGTTTTCTTTAATATGAGAAAAAATAAAATTTGAACCTGCAATAATTAAATCAGATCTTATCATAACTGAATTATAAAATTTTTTGAATTTATTTGTAAAATTATAAGTACCGTGAAAAGTAGTAACAAATTTTTTGCCTGTAAATTTTGTAGCAAACAAACATGACCAAGCTGGTGCCCTACTTCTAGCATGTACAATAGATATATTATTTAATAAGATAATTACAATAAGAGCAATAGTATTAAATAAAATTAAAATTGGATTTTTACTATGTACTGGTAATTTAATTAATCTAACTTTTTTTTTATCAATAAATTTCAATAACTCTCCACCACTTGTAACAATAAATGACTCACAGTTATTTTCAGGTAAATAATGCGCAATATCATAACACCCTGTCTCAGCTCCTCCATAACCTAATTTCGGAATTACTTGTAAAACTTTTAAATTAGATGACATCTGTTATGATTATATATTATTAGATTTTACTATTAAACTCTTATGATCAAATTCAACTACCATAGATTGTCAAATTCAAAAAAAATTAGATATTTAACTAATTATAAAAAAAATAGTTTATATATTGTATTTCTTCATGGGTTCATGTCAGATATTGAAGGTGAAAAACCTAAAACTTTTCTAAAATTTGCGAAAAAAAACCATCTTGGTTTTTTAGCTCTCGAATACTCAGGTCATGGCAAATCTTCAGGAGAATTTATTAAAGGAAATATATCCAAGTGGAGTAAAGAAACTAAATTATTGATAAAAAAAATAGTTAAAAAAAATCAAATAATCTTAATAGGCTCCAGTATGGGCTCATGGATATCTCTTAATCAGTTTAAAAGTTTTAAAAAACAAATTAAAGGTTTTTTAGGCATAGGGTCTGCTCCAGAATTTCTAGAAAATTTAATGTGGAAAAAATTTTCAGTCAAACAAAAAGAAGAGATAATAAAGAATGGAGTAATTAATTTGAATCATGGTAATTATGAATATCCAATTTCTCTTCAATTAATCAAAGATGGAAGAAAAAATAAGGTTTTAAACAAATTAATTTTAGAAAAGATAAAAGTAACAATGATACATGGTCAAAAAGATGAGTCTGTCCCATTAAATTATTCAAAAAAAATATTAAAACTTTTTAAAAATTCAGAAAAAAAATTAGTAATTTTAAAAAATGGGGATCATAGTCTTTCTTCTAAAAGATGGCTTAAAAGAATTGTACGTGAATTAAAACTAATTATTTAGATTACTTTTTTAATTATTTTTTTTAATGTTATTGGATTTTCAAGTTTTTCCAGCATTTCCTTTGGACACACTTGAAAAAAATTCATTAACTCTTGATCAAAATTAGTTAATATTTTTTTTGATAAATTAGAGTTTGTTTCTCTATAATGTTCGCTAATTAATTCTTTTAAATAATTAATCCAATAACTTGTTTCTAATCTTTGCCAAATGACAGCATCTGGATTTACTTTTTTTTCAAAATCTAAATTAGGATCGTAAACAAATGCCATTCCTCCAGTCATCCCAGCCGCAAAATTATCACCTACATTACCAAGTACCACAACCGTTCCTCCTGTCATATATTCACAACCGTTAGAGTCGCATCCTTCGATAACTGTCGTTGCACCCGAATTTCTAACTGCAAATCTTTCTCCAGCTTGACCAGCTGCAAAAAGTTTTCCAGAGGTTGCGCCATATAAAACTGTGTTTCCAATGATTGTATTTTCATTTGTTGCCAAATTGCTTTCATCAGGTAACTTAATTGATATAGTCGCACCTGATAAACCTTTGCCAACATAATCATTTGCATCTCCTTTTAAAATTAGTTTAATTCCTTTTAAACAAAATGCACCAAATGATTGTCCAGCAGAGCCTTTAAATTTTAAAGTTAAAAAAGAATCCTTGAGTTTCTCATACCCATATTTTTTATATAAATGATGAGAAATTCTAGTTCCTACAGCTCGGTTGGTATTTTTTATAAAGAACTCTTTTTTAATTTTTTCTGATTTATCTAAAGCTTTTTCTATTTCTGGCCAAATTTCTTGATCTAAGGTATCTGGAACTAAATTAATTTTAGGACTTTCACAATATCTTTTATTTATACCAGAATCTGCTTGTACGAATAATGGGTTGAGATCTAGATCATCAAGATTTGGTGAACCTTTACTTACTTGCATTAATAAATCTGTCCTCCCTATAATTTCATTTAAAGACTTAAAACCTAGTTGAGCTAAAATTTCTCTTACCTCTTTTGCAATAAACGTGAAAAGATTAACAATTTTATCTGGCGTTCCAGTAAATTTTTCTCTCAATTTTTCATCTTGTGTGCAAACTCCAACTGGACAAGTGTTTGAATGGCATTGTCTAACCATTATACATCCCATAGCAACTAGTGCCGTTGTTGCAACTCCATACTCTTCAGCTCCCATCATTGCAGCTATTACAACATCTCTCCCTGTTTTAATTCCACCGTCGGTTCTTAATGTAACTTTGTGTCTGAGATTATTCAAAGTCAAAACTTGATTTGCCTCGGTGAGACCCATTTCCCATGGTATACCTACATATTTTACACTTGTTTGCGGAGTTGCACCAGTCCCCCCATTATGTCCAGAAATTAAAATTATATCTGCTTTAGCTTTTGCTACACCTGCCGCTATAGTACCAACTCCTGATGATGCAACAAGTTTTACACCAATTCTGGCATTAGGATTAACTTGTTTCAAATCATATATTAATTGAGCTAAATCTTCGATTGAATAAATATCATGATGAGGTGGAGGAGAAATTAATGTAACACCAGGGGTAGAATGTCTTAATCTGGCAATTTCATCAGTAACCTTAAATCCTGGTAATTGTCCACCTTCACCAGGTTTTGCACCCTGAGCAATTTTGATTTCAATCTCATTACAATTATTTAAATAATTTATAGTTACTCCAAATCTTGCAGAGGCAATTTGTTTAACCCTTGAATTTGCGCTATCCCCATTTTCCATTTTTTTAAATCTATTTTCATCTTCTCCACCTTCTCCACTACAAGATGCTCCTTTAATTCTATTCATTCCGATAGCTAGAGTTTCGTGTGCCTCTTTTGATAAAGCGCCATGTGACATACTCCCACTACCGAATCTTTTAAGAATATTTTCTATAGGCTCAACCTCAGATATATCAATCGATGACCCTAATTTTTTTTTTCTAAAATCAATTAGATCTCTTAAATTAATAGGTGGTAGGTTGTAAATTCCCTCTACATATTTTTTATATGCATCATATGAATTTGTACCTACTGCACTTTGAAGAAGATGAATCAATTTTCCTTGATATTGGTGAGTTTCCCCATTTTTTCGATATCTGTATATCCCCCCAATAGGTAAAATTGTATCTGAACTTTCAAAAGCTTCTTTATGAATATCTCTTATTTTTTTTTCTATACCAATTAAACCAATGCCAGAGATTTTTGATGTTACTCCAGGAAAATAATCATTAACTATTGTTCTACTTAATCCAACAGTCTCAAAATTACATCCACCTCTATAGGAGCTTAAAACTGAAATTCCCATTTTTGACATTATTTTAAGAAGTCCGGCATTTACTGAATTAATATAACGCTTTACACACTCATCAAAACTAAACTGACCAAACAATTTTTTATCAAATCTTTGATACAAACTATCGAAGGCAAGGTAAGGGTTTACTGTTGTGGCACCTACCCCAATCAATGTTGCAAAAGAATGTGTGTCTAAAGCTTCACCAGATTGTACATTTATTGAAACATATCCTCTTAGTTTTTTTTCAATTAACATTGAATTTATTGATCCTACAGCTATCAACATTGGCATAGGTAATTTTTCTTTTGATAAATCTTTATCGCTTAAAATTAATTGAGTGATACCTTGTCTTACTGCAATTTCAGATTCTTTCTGTATTCTTTGAATAGCTGTAAGTAAGTTTTCATTCTTTGAAAAAGTACAATCAATATTTATAGAATTTTTTCCAAAAAAATTAATAAATTTATCAAACTGTGAATTTGACAATATTGGACTATTTAGTACATAAATATTCTCTTTTGTAAGAGTATCAAAATCTAAAATATTCCCTAAATTACCAAATCTTGTTTTCAAACTCATAACCTTATTTTCTCTTAGAGAGTCAATTGGTGGATTTGTAACTTGACTAAAATTTTGTCTAAAAAAATGATATAAAGGTCGATATTTATCAGAAAGGACAGCCAAAGGAGTATCATCTCCCATAGATCCTGTAGCCTCTTTAGCATCCTCAGCCATTGGATGAAGAATTAATTCTAAGTCCTCTAAACTAATGCCAAAAGTATATTGTCGTCTTCTTAATTCATCCCCAGAAAAAAAATTTTTTTCATTTGAAATTAATAATTTGTCATCTAAATCTACAATCTGAGAATTAAAATGTTTAAATTCTTTTGCGAGATAATCTTTAATTTTATCATTAGTAAATACTTTACCTTTTTCAATTCTAACTCCAATTATCTCACCAGGACCGAGTCTTCCTTTTGATAAAATTTTTTTCTCATTTAATTCAATCATTCCAGTCTCAGATCCAGCAAATAGTAATTTATCTTTTGTAATTGCATATCTTAAAGGTCTTAACCCATTTCTATCATTAGCGGCTATTACCCACTCATTATCTGTTGCTGCTATCGCAGCAGGACCATCCCAAGGTTCCATAGTGCTATTGAGAAAGTTAAATAATTGCTGATGATCTTTTGAGAGTGTTTTGCTTTTTTTTGACCAGGCATCAGGTATTAGCATTAGCTTTGCTAATGGAGCTGATTGTCCGGATATATTTAATAATTCAAAAACATTATCTAATGCTGCCGAGTCTGAAACACCTTTTTGAATAACTGGTTTAAGATTTTCTATATTTTCAAAAAGGGGGCTATTCATTTCTTGCTCGTGGACCTTCATCCAGTTTTTATTTCCACTAAAAGTATTAATTTCTCCATTATGTGCAATAGCTCTGAATGGTTGAGCTAAGTTCCAACTTGGAGCAGTGTTAGTAGAAAATCTTTGATGAAATATTGCATATCGTGAAACAAATCTTTTATCTCTTAAATCTAAGTAAAAATCTGATATCGCCTGAGCTAAATATAGCCCTTTATAAATTATAGATTTTGAACTGATTGAACAAATATAAAAGTTATTTAGTGATAATTCGAAAGCTTTATTTTCAATTTTTTTTCTTGTTTCATATATTTTTCTCTCTAAGTTTTTATTATTTAAATTTGGATTATTAGATTTAAATAATACTTGAATTATTTCAGGCATAGTCTGAAAAGCTTTCTCACCTAAGATTTTAGGATTTACAGGGACTTGCCTCCAGCCATAAATACTGAAATCATTCTTTGTTAACTCACTTTCTACTATAGTTTTACAGTTTTCTTGTGAGGCATAATCATTTCTAGGTAAAAAAATCATACCAACACAAATTTCTGAATTATCATAATCATGCCCAGTTACTTGAATTTTTTCTATAAAAAAGTCTTTTGGTATTTCGACATGTATACCTGCACCATCACCAGTCTTTCCATCAGCATCAACAGCTCCTCTATGCCAAACCGCTTTTAAAGCTTCGATACCATATTCAACAATCTCTCTAGATTTTTTTCCCTCAGTTGAGGCAATTACTCCCACACCACAAGCATCATGTTCCATATCTTTTGAATAAACATGGTTTTCAGTCAAGAGTTTTAGATTTTTTTTATATGTATTCATTAAGCTACTCTTGTTTTTTTTGTCTCAATATTTTCTAAATATTTTTTTATGGAAACTGCTGCGTCTCTACCATCCTTGATAGCCCAAACAACAAGTGATGCACCTCTAACAATATCTCCTGCAGCAAATACCCCTTTAAGGTTTGTTTCCATAGTATCAAAATTTGTTTTCAGAGTTCCCCATTTTGTTACTTGTAACTCTTTTGCGTCAAACAAGTGTGGTAAGTCCTCGGGATCAAATCCAAGAGCCTTAATAACCATGTCAGCTTTAATTTCAAATCCTGAACCTTCTTTTACTTGAGGCTTGCGTCTACCTGAATCGTCAGGTTGTCCTAGTTGAATCTTATTAACAATTAATTTTTCTATCTTATTCATGCCTTTAAATTCTTTTGGGCTTGATAACCAAACAAATTCAACACCTTCTTCTTCGGCATTAGCAACTTCTCTCGCAGACCCTGGCATATTTTCTCTATCTCTTCTATAAAGACACTTGACTGACTTCGCTTTTTGTCTTACTGATGTTCTGACACAGTCCATAGCAGTGTCACCGCCGCCAATTACTACAACATCTTTTCCTTCTGCATCTAAAATTCCTCTATCAAATAATTCAACTTTATCTCCTAAGCCTTTTTTATTTGAGGCTGTTAAAAATTCCATTGCAGGAAAAATATTTTCTAAATCATCTCCGGGTAGGTTTATCTCTCTTGGTTTATATACTCCTGTTGCAATCAAAATTGCATCATGCGTTTTTCTTAATTGTTCCAAGGTAGCATCTTTACCAACTTCGAAGTTTTGTACAAATTCAATTCCACCATTTTTTAGAAGCTTTGTTCGTCTTTCAACTACATGTTTTTCTAACTTGAAATTTGGAATACCATAAATTAATAAACCACCTGCACGATCATAACGATCGTAAACAGTAATTTTATATCCATTCTTTCTTAATTGTTCAGCTGCTGCCAACCCTGCTGGTCCTGCTCCAATAATACCAACACTTTGATCTTTTTCATATCTTACCTCGATTGGTTTAATCCAACCTTGTTCCCATGCATTATCTGTAATGTATTTTTCAACCGATCCAATAGTTACTGTCCCATGTCCAGATTGTTCTATTACACAATTACCTTCACAAAGACGATCTTGTGGACATATTCTTCCACAAACTTCAGGCATATTATTAGTGCTTTGAGATAATTCATAAGCTTCTTTTAATCTTCCTTCAGCTGTTAATTTTAACCAATCTGGAATATTGTTACTAAGAGGGCAATGAACCTGGCAGAATGGTACTCCACATTGAGAACATCTACTTGATTGTTCTTGAGCTTTTTGAGTTATAAAATCGTCATAAATTTCCTTGAAATCATCTTTTCTATTACGAACATCTCTTTTAGGTGGAGTTTGTTGACCTATTTTTACAAATTTTAGCATTTTATCAGTCATAATTTTTTTAGAATCTAGGCAAAATATACATTGTTTATAGTAGTAAAAGAATTATTTAGGTCAGTGTTTATGACCTATATTTAGACAAAAATAGCTTAAAACATGATAATTTTAAATTTTGCATACCTAATATGATTAAATCGAATTGTTTTAAAAGGATATTTTTTAAGTTACGACACTTATATGTTTCAAGATTT
>MDTE01043453.1_pt1 | contig 11251 bp, 8 predicted proteins | sample 811231 | NCBI WGS metagenome assembly MDTE01 (sample SAMN05326651, study PRJNA326480) | marine metagenome | isolation source: seawater | place: Indian Ocean: Red Sea | collected 2010 | reverse complement strand
CGGTCTTTATCTTTTATGGAATTATTGCAATAATAAATAATGATTCACTGAGAAGATTCAATAGAGTTATGTTGTTCTTTTCTGTCATTTGGATTGTGAACTCTACACAGAGTTTTTATTTTGAACCTGGAAAATTTAGAGGCTTTACAAGTAGTATTTATGAATTTAAAGCAACTATATTTTGGTGTATTTATTTTATTCTCTTGATTAACGGAATTTGGTATTTATTTAAAAATAAATCTAAAAAATTTAAATTTGAGGAATTTATTAAGAATGCAAGTATAACAAGTGTTCTTTTGCTAATTGTAGGATACATCGGTGCAAATGTTCCGCTAATAAACTTTCTTAATTACTACTATTTTGGACAACAAAAATTTGGCATAAATAGAAGCAATCCTTTTGAATTTAATTCATGGTCCGAAAAGATTTCATGGCGAGGATTTTACACTAGCGCTGAGACAATAGGTGAATTTTACGGATTGTGTATTATTTTATTAATTTACTCCTATTCAAGAAAAAAAGTGTTAAATATTTTTGAAATTTCAGGATTAGTAGCTTCTTTTTTTGGAATTTACTTTTCAAACAATAGAACAGCGATGCTTTTAGCTTTTTTGTTTTCAATTTATTTACTAATAGAAACCAAACACTTTAAAAAAACAGCCACATGGTTTTTAGCATTTTTTGGTGGAATAATTTTGGTATATTTAGTTGGTGTAGATGATCTAACTTATGAATTAGATTTTATTACTACAAGGATATCAATTATCGCAAATTCATATAGTTATGGAGAAATTAGTTCAAGTTTCACTAGATGGATAAATTCTAATTATGGAAACCAAGGTTTTCTTTCAGGTCTTTTTGGCTTTTTTAGTTTTATAGGTTACTTCTTAAATAGATCAGAAAGGTGGGGAATATTTTTTGCTAGGTATAACCCTACTTATTTGGAATCTATAGTGGGCTCAGGGCCCATGAGCTTAGGACAAGTTTATGGAGAAACTCCTATTGTTCAAACTGAGACATTTTTATTACCCCACTCATCTTTACTGTCTTTTTTGGTATATTTTGGCTTTTTAGGCATTGTATCTATGCTAATTCTTTTAGTTTATAAATATTTTTTAAATAAAAACCAAATCAATACTCTTGGAAAGTTAATTTTATTATTTATTCTTATCAATATGCTTAAAAATGATCTTGTTAATTATTTTGCATCATTTTCGATTTATTATTTACTTACAATAGGGATTTTAAATTATAAAAATAGTTTACTTTTTAACATACATCATACGAACGAATATGAAAATACTCGAAGCAACACTGGAGAATATTAATAAAATATTCCATGGTTTAATTGCTAAAGAATCCCCAAAATATTTATTGGTGGAATTATTTATGTCATCTGATATTTTATTTTTTAAACAGTTCACATTTTCAATATCATATATGTGTTTATAAATGTTATTTTCAATACTACAAAAATCAGAATATTCGATATATTTTGAAATATTTTGATTTAAGTCTTCTGTGCCTGTCTTTGGAAAACCTAGTAAAAATATAATTATTAAAACATAAAAAATTACGTAAAAAATTGATTTCTTATTTTCTTTAACAAAGCTTGCAATGAAAAATATTGTGCTTAAAAGAAATAAAAATGAATAGTAGTGAGGTTTAAACGTATCTCCTTTGCTTGGATCAAAATTGTTTACAGGAAAACCTGTAATTGCATGAACAACTAAGAGAAGTCCTCCTAATAAAAATGCTATTGTATACTTTCTATATTTTGAATTTTTAAATATCATTTTAAATAATAAAAAATAGAAAATTAAAGACATAATTAAACCAACGGACCTCTTTAAGTAGAGATCAGTATTTTTTTGTGTGTAAACAATTAAGCTATTTGAAATATTATCAAATCTTGGACTTTTAATTTCATTAGAAGTTTCAAGCTTAACAAGTTCTTTTGAGCCCATTGAATAACCGCTCATATCATTTTTCCAATACAGGTCGAAATAGTCACCAGTAGTTTCTAATAGTGTTATACCAACAAAAGAATCTGCATGATTATGTTTGATTGGACTTGTAGCTAGATTGTAAATATTAACTTTGTAGATAATATCTAAAGGAGCTTTGTTATTGTAATTTTCTCTTTTTGTTGCGCCACTTTGCACATCCAAGATATTTTTTCCATTTGCTGAGGAATTCTCTAAGCTTACTGTCAAAAATAGGGCTGTTGTTAATATCAAAGTGAGTAGGATATGAATTTTTTTAATTTTTGAAAAAATATCTAAATTTGTTAAAAACAAATATATGCAGACAATTCCTAAAATATTTCCTTTTAATGTAATACATGATATAAATAGCGGTATTAATAAATATAAATATAAAGTCTCTTTTTTTTGTTTATAAATTTCTATGCAAAATAAAACCCAAGGTAACAACGAAAATGCGAGTATTTCTGGTTTCAAAACTAGCCTAAGGACAATTGAAATTGGAAAAAAGTTTAAAAATAAGAAAGTGACAAAAATAGTTGAGTTTTCAAATTTATAGAATTTTAGTAAACAAAAATATCCTAAAAGTCCATAAATGTAAATCCAAAAATTTACTTCTTGAATTGACTTATGAATCAGTACTTCAGAATAGTCAGAGTTATATTGAAAAAAAGAATTTAAATAATGAAGGTAGTAGTACATGAGACCATGTTCTCTACCTGTTGTTAAATTGGAGTTGGCAAAATGTTCAAAGTATATAATGTATTCTGGATAATCAGGGCTTTTGGCCGAGTTATAAAATAAAAAATTAATTTCTTTTAGCCAAATAAGAGAAAGAACTAAGAGTATGAAAGTAGAAATATTTAAAAATTTTTGATTTTGGGACATATTTATATATTATATTTAATTATCTTCTATTTTTTTTAAATCAAAACAATTAAAAAAGTCTTAATAAAATAACTTTATGAAAGTATCAGTGATAATGTCATGTTACAATTCTCAAGAAACTGTAGGTCGAGCAATTGAAAGCATTCTTAATCAGACAATAGAAAACTTAGAGTTATTAATTTGTGACGATAGCTCAATTGATAATACTTATGAAACTATTTCAAAATATAAAGATTTAGACAAAAGAGTAAAGATTTATAAGAATAAAAAAAATTTAGGATTAACAAAGACTTTGAATTTTTTAATTGATAAAGCTGACGGAGCGCTAATAGCAAGACAAGATGATGATGACATTAGTCTAAGCGAAAGATTAAAAACTCAGTTACGTGTCCTTAATGAAAAGAATTTAGATTTTATAACAACAAGAGCGAAAGTGTTAGGTAGCAAAAAACTAATACCTGGGATATCTTTTAATTTACCAAATTCATTAGTAATGAACTTTAAAAATCCATTTATCCATGGAACTTTATTAATTGATAAAAAAGTTTTGAATTCAGTAGGAAATTATGATGAAAGATTTTATTATGCCCAAGACTATAAATTATTTTCTGACCTTCTTTCAAGAGGATATAAGTATTCAACTCTGAAAACTCCTTTATACGAATTGAATATAAAAGATAATATTTCAAGTAAATTTATCAAAGAACAAGATTATTATGCATGGTGTGTTAGAAACAACAAAGACCCAAATTAATTTTTTTAGCCAATTAAAGCTAAAAATTTTTAAGATTTTAAGACCTGTAGTGATAAAATTTAACAAATTTTATCCATTTTTTACTATTGAAAGTTTTATTATATATTATTTTTTTCTAGTGTTTCTTTTCGGAAGGTCATTTACAGGTATTCAAATTGCAGGTTTTAGAATAGGTGAATTAATGATAGGAACTGCAATGATGTTGTTTTTCTATTTTTTAATTTTTAGAAGCAGATCAATTAATTTAATTATTGGTAAAAAAGCAAATTATGTTTTAAGAATAATTTTGATACATTTTTTTATAGTAAATTTTGTTAATGGAGGTTTAAGTAATTTTCTAAATCCCGAAGTATTTAGATCAAGCTCCTATATATGGTCTATTGGTTTCTTTTTTGTTCTTTACTTCATTAAAAAGTTTAGAGTTTTTGATTCAAACTTATTTTTAACTGGTATGTTTGTTGCTCTACCTCTTACCTATATTTTGACGTCAGTATATTATCCAAGCTTTTTATCTGATTTTTTTATACAGTATTCAGACAAATTTAGACTTTTAAAAGGTTCCGATTTATTTTTGGTTTATGCAATTTATTGTCTACTGTTTTTTGATCGAATAAAAAATAACAATTTTATCTATATTTTTACATTTGTGCTGTCTGGAACATTACTTCCTTTGATTGTTTTCTCAAGCAGAGGAGCATCAATTGGTGCAATGATTATTTTTATATATTCAGTTTTTAAGAATAGAAAAGCATTTTTAAGAAGCAAAATACTTTTTATTGGATCACTAATTGCTTTTTTTGGGACATTAACCTTATCATCGATTTATTTAGATTGGACAAAAATCGATTTTGAAGAAATAAATACTGAAATGGCATTAGATAGTTTAGAAATGACCTTGGTTTCAAAAAGGTATCCTGAAACAGTAAAGCCATATATATATTTTGAAAATAAAAGGATTAACTCAGGTGATGGAAATTTAAATTGGAGACTTCAAATCTGGCAAGATTTATATCAAGATCTAAACGATAAAAATAAATTAATCTTTGGATATGGATACGCAGGCTCTATACCTGCAATGGATAGGATTGATAGGGCTGGATTAGATGGTACAAATATTCACGTACATAATTATTTTGTCAACATGCTTGCTCGAGGCGGATTAATTCACGTTTTCTTATATCTATTATTCTATTTATTTTTGCTTGGAAGAATTATCAATTACAAAGATAGAAATAATACTATTGCTTTTATATTCGCCGCTTTATTTGTTTCTTTTTTTGACTCTAGCATGGAAACTGTAAGATTTCCTTTTTTGTTCTATACCGTGCTCTCATATAAATTAAAGCAAGAATAGGTTATCGATTTTAAGAATGAGAATATAATTAAATTATTATGAATAAAGTTGCTTTTATAACAGGCGTATCAGGGCAAGATGGATACTATTTGTCAAAACTTTTACTTGAGAAAGGTTATGAAGTACATGGTACTTTGAGGAGATCTTCTACAATAAACACAAATAGAATAGATTCATTAATATCTGAATATAAAAACAAAGATAAATTTTTTTTACATTATTCTGACCTTCTTGACCCATCGTCTTTGAATCAATTAATTCAAAAAACCCAACCAGATGAAGTTTATAATTTAGCCGCACAGTCGCATGTAGCTGTATCATTTAAAAACCCAGTTTTTTCTACACAGACTGGCACCCTTGGGCCACTATCAATTTTAGAAGCAGTAAAAAATTCAACAAAGAATATTAAATTTTACCAAGCATCATCGTCAGAAATGTTTGGTGGTATTGACTCTCAAAAATTGAATGAAGAATCTAAATTTATTCCAAAAAGTCCATATGCTGCTTCAAAAGTATTCGCTCATCAAATCACTAAGATTTATCGTGAATCTTATGATTTATTTGCAGTGAATGGAATTCTTTTCAATCATGAATCACCGTTTAGAGGAGAAACTTTTGTAACAAGAAAAATTACAAGAGCTCTAGGAAGGATACATTTTGGCTTGCAGTCAAAGCTAACTTTAGGAAATTTAGATGCCTTTAGAGACTGGGGGTTTGCAGGAGATTATGTAAAAGGTATGTGGATGATGATGAATCATGATAAACCCGATGATTGGGTTCTTGCTACTGGAGAGGCCCACAGTGTTAGAGAGTTTTTAGAAATTGCTTTTAAAGAGATTGATTTAAATTATGAAGATTATGTTATTAGCTCAGAAAAATACTACAGGCCAAATGAAGTAAATTATTTATTAGGAGATTATTCAAAAGCAAACAAACACTTGGGGTGGAAACCTGAAACATCATTTAAAGAGTTAGTTAAGCTAATGGTACAGCATGATATTAAGTTAGCTGAAAGAGAAAAAACTCTTATCGAAAATAAATTATTATCACCAACATGGGAACATTCAACTTAAATTTTCTTTAAACCAATTGAAAGAAAGTTTTAAACCTTCATCAAGTGAAAATTCAGGTTTCCAACCATAATTCCGAATTAGGGAAGTGTCTAATAATTTTCTTGGATTACCGTTAGGCTTTGTTGTGTCAAATTTGATATTTCCAGTAAAATTAATTATCTTTTTTATCTTTAAAGCCAATTCTTTGATACTTATTTCCTCACCAAAGCCTATATTAAGTAAATCTTCATTTATATCGTTTTCTATTATAAATTTTATTGCTTTGGAGAGATCATCAACATATAGAAATTCTCTCAAAGGGGTCCCGTCACCCCAAACGTTGAAAACATTATTTGATTCTAACTTTGCACTATACATCCTTCTAATTAAACCAGGTATCACATGGCTTGAATTTTCATCAAAATTATCATTAGGACCATATAAATTTGTAGGCATTAAGTTAATCACCTTATGTCCATATTGTTTATTTAATGATCTACCCATTTCAATTGCCGACAATTTTGCCATTGCGTAAGGAGAATTAGTTTCCTCAAGCTTACCTTCCATAAAACTGGATTCTTTTATAGGATTTGGAGCATTAAGTGGATATATACAACTACTACCGAGATTAATAATTGTAATATTGGGATTATTTATGCATGCTTCAAAAATATTGATGTTTATTTTTAGGTTTTCTAAAATAAATTCCGTTCGAAAATTGTTATTAGCAAGAATGCCCCCAACTCTTGCAGCACAATTAATTATGATATCTGGATTGAAATCACTTATAGTTTTTTGAGTGTTTTTAAAATTGAACAAATCAGTATCTTTTCTTGTAGAGGAAAATACTTCATAATTTTCATCTTCAGAAAAAACTCTATTAGAGGATGAGCCAACTAAGCCATTGCCTCCAAATATAAGTACCTTTTTTCTGTTCATAATTCTTATAATAAATGTTAGTTATTTATTTGTTTTTTCTAATTAAAATAACAATAGTTTGAATATAGTTTATTTTTTAACTTACGGATATTCCCTTGAAACATGGAATGAATCTTCTGCTTTGGAAAGAGAAGTTAAATATTTTAATTTGTTGAGCAAAAATTATGGATATAAATTTTTTATAATTACTTACGGAAATGAAAGCGATCTAAGTTATTCTGATTTGTTTTATGATTCAGAAATTATCCCTTTGTATAAATATAAAAAACATTTTGATAGTAAATTATTAAATTTTTTAAATTCATTAACATTTCCAAAGAAAATAAAAAATGTTATAAAAGAGGACATACATATTACAAAGCAGAATCAACTATTAGGTTCATGGGTTAGTTATATTTTTAAAAAAATTACTGGTAGTAAATTTTTCATCAGGACAGGTTATGATATGTATTTTTTTAGTAAAGCCGAAAAAAAAAGCTATGTTAAACAAAAGCTATATATGCTACTTACTTTTTTTGGTCTAAATTCAGCAGATCTATATTCAGTTACTAGTAGGGCGGATTATGATTTTCTTTTGAAATCTTTTAGTTTTAAAAGAAAAAAATTAAAAATATTAAGAAATTGGGTTGAAACTAGTAAAAGTATTACTTCAGAAGGTCGTAATGAAAAGTTAATATCTATCGGCCGGCTAGAATATCAAAAAAACTATGAATTTTTAGTAAACGAACTATCAGGGCAAGATATTTCTCTGACAATTTATGGAAGTGGAAGTAAAAAAGAAAAACTTTTAGAGTTATCTAAAAACTTAAATGTTAACTTAGAGATTATTAATAGTATTTCAAATAGTGAATTGATTAAAAATCTTCAAAATGTAAAATATTTTATTTTACCTTCTCATTACGAGGGAAACCCAAAAGCTTTGCTAGAGGCAATGTCTGTTGGGTGTATTGTTTTTGCAAGCAATATTAAAAATCATAGTGAAATTATTAACCATAGAGTCAACGGTTTTTTATTTGATTTAAAAAAAGGTTCGTTAATAGAGGAGCTAACTCAAGTATTAAATAATTCAAAGATTAATAAGGGAGAGTTAGAATTCATTTCAAACAATGCAATTGAAACTATCAATAATTATTATTCAATATCTAAAATTTTTAATGAAGAAAAAAATATTCTTAATGACTTGGTGAATAATGGAAGATAAAAATATCTTACTTTGTTATGACTCCAACTATAACATTCAAGGACAAGTTACAATTTACTCTCTTCTTGAGAATACAAATAACAAAATTAATTTTCATATCATTCATGATGATCCCGATAATTATAAAAATATATCACCAAAAATAATCAATCATAAAAATCTAGATTCTTTAAATTTTTATAAGTTCATTAAAAGGGAAGATGTTGAATTCCCAAATTTTGATGAATCACATATGACTGAAGCAACTTACTATAGGCTGTTTTTAGGAGACTACCTTCCTGAAAGTATTAAAAATATTATGTATATAGATCCAGATATTATTTGTATAAATAATTATGATAAAATTTTTCAAACTACATTTGAAAATTTAAATAAGTCAGAATTTGTTATTTCAGCCAGGACTGAACATTTTGAAGAAGGTAATAGCGAGACTTCTATAAGACTAGAGCTCACCAAAAATAAGTACTTTAATGCTGGTGTTACATTTATTAACTATCAAAGATGGGTTGAAAAAAAATATACAGAAAACCTAACAAACCATATGAACTACCTAGGAGAAAGAGTAATGTGGTTTGATCAAGATATATTAAATTCGTACTTGAATGGAAAGTACACTGAGTTGCCCACCGAATTAAACTTTACAGATATTAATCTAACTATTTCAGATGTTGAAAGGGAAGCAATTTTTTATCACTATTGGGGTAAAAAGAAACCTTGGACTGTAAAGGGCTTTTTATTTTACGGCGAAAGTTTTTACCAGAGAGTTTATAGAAGTATATTTGAAGAAAATTATCACATTGTACATAGGTATAAAAAAGATTCTTTGAAGCATTTCTTTATATTTGTTTTTACATTGAAAATTTTTAGACTCAAATCACCAATTAGATTTATTAAAAATTTTATTTTTTCATTTGGAGATTGATATGAAAAAAAATGAAAAATTAGCGGTGTGCGTTGTAGGCAATTATTTATATTTAAAACGTAATTTAAACAGGTTTATTAATCAGTTAAGAAACGAGGGGGGGTATGAAGGCGACGTTGTAATATTAACTTCTAAATACACCCCAACTTTTCTCCTAAAAGTAAACAATAAGAAAAACATTAAGTATTTAAAATTTAAAAGAATTAAATTTGATAGAAAAACAGACAAATCTCTAAAGGAAATAAATACTTTAGGACAACCGAATAGACATATATATAAAAATTTTCAATGGCATAAGCTACATCTTTTTGATCAAATGTTAAAAAAATGGGATTTTATTTTTTATATTGATATCAATATGACAATTCATAAAAATATAAATCCAATTTTTAAAATAAAACCAACAGGGTGTTTATTTGCAAATAGAGACTACAGTGATGGTGAAAATTGGAAGCTCGAAGGACAATTTGACAATACACACAAAGACTTTTTAAATTTGAAAAAATCTTACGATTTGTCAATAAAAAATTACTTTCAAACAGGAATGATTTTCTATGATACCAAAATAATTGAAACAGAAACGAAAGAAGAGATTATAAAATTAGTTAAAAAATCCCCTTACACAAGAACAAACGAACAAGCCATTATGAATTTGTTTTTTATATTTGAAAGAGATTTATTTAAAGAGTTACCAGAAGAAGTAGAAGGAATAAATACATATAGTTACTGGAAACACGACGATAATACAAGAATTACAAAACAACTAGTTGAAAAAAATAAATAAAGTATGCGAAAAATAGATAATTAATGAAGAGTTTAATAAAGAATAATTTACTAATTGTTGTTTTCATTCCGTTAATATTTAATTCCTTATCAAATCTATTCAGTGGAAAAAATGACTTTTTGCATTACTTATTTGGTAATAAGATAATTATTTTAGCAATTCTTATAAGCTCACTATTTTACTATCAAATATCTAAGTTAATTAATAGGGCTTTAAAATTACACTCTATTTCTATGTCATTAATATTGTTTTTAACAAGTTTTTATATTTTTAATCTAATATTTTTACCTTTTTTAAAAGAAATTTCATTTAAAACAACGCTTCTTGTTGTTTTTACCCTTTGGATAAGTTTTTTAACTTATAAAACAGACAAAAAGATTGAGATAATTAAAGTTTTAGCTTTATATGTTGGTTCTTTAATTTTTAATAGTAGATACTATATAGAGTTATCCAACCTTTCTGGATTCAAAGAGCTAAATACTGATGTTCCAGTACAGTGGTATGAGTTAGCAAATATGATTTCATCTGAAAATTATTACTTTGCTTTTACTAATAATATAATTGAAGGCCAAACTCTTGCTATTAGCTATGTGCAATCACTTTTATTTAATTTAAATTTTTATTTTTATGAATTTAGTTTTATCAGGTTAAATTCAAACTTAATAATAATTTTTGCGGTTTTTTTAATTTATGATTTGAATCTTTCGAAACATGACAAAATAATTGCATCTGTAACTTTAGTTTTATTTATTTTAAATAGTGATTGGCTTACATACTTATTTATGGACTCTTTAATGTTGGAAGGTTTAGTTGGTTTAATTTTTGCAACATTTTTAATAAATATAAAAAGTTATATTTTTGAAAAATCAAATTTAAATTCTTATCTCTTTTTTTTCCTATTTAGTTTTTTATTTTTTACAAAACAGTTTGTATCAACAATTTCACTTATTTTATTAATTTTTTTAGTGATTAAATATAAAAATTTAAGATTATTAATAGGTTTAATACCATATTTTATTAATAGAGTTTATACAAATGTCTATATACCCGATTCCAAAGAATTTGAATTACTTAAAGGAACAAGCATTAAAGAATTATTACTTGATATTTTAACATTTGATAATTTAGCTATTGAGAATGTATCACGTATAATTTCTCAATTATTAATTGATAAGCCATATGTTTATATTTTATTAATATTTTCTATAGTTAATTTCTTAAGACTTTTGTTAAATCTCAGGAGCACTGAATCATTTACTCTTAATGTGTCTTTATTCGCTATTGTTATAAATTTTGTTTTTATATTTTCACTTTATATTGTATGGTGGAAAGATTTTGGAATACAATCATCTCACAGATATACATTAAATTT
>MDTE01115844.1_pt1 | contig 11253 bp, 5 predicted proteins | sample 811231 | NCBI WGS metagenome assembly MDTE01 (sample SAMN05326651, study PRJNA326480) | marine metagenome | isolation source: seawater | place: Indian Ocean: Red Sea | collected 2010 | reverse complement strand
TTTCCGGCTGTGTTGCCGGCTGTGTTTCCGGCTGTGTTTCCGGCTGTGTTTCCGGCTGTGTTTCCGGCTGTGTTTCCGGCTGTGTGATCGTCCCGGGATTCTGCAACAGCCGTTTGTGTGGTGGCCAGGTCGTCAATGGCCCTGAGAGTTGCGAGTGTCTCGAGGGCGGCCAACGCGGCCTCGTGCCCCTTGTTTCCCATGCGGCCACCAGCGCGGTCGAGAGCCAATTCGAGGTTCTGGCAGGTGAGCACGCCAAAAGCGACTGGCACGCCAGATTGCTGGGCAACGGTGCGAATGCCCTCGGCGACCTGGTGGTTGATGTACTCGTGGTGAGTCGTTTCGCCCTGGACAACTGCACCGAGGCAGATCACGGCGTCGAATTCTCCGGAGTGAGCCAGCCGGTGGGCGACCACCGGGATCTCAAACGACCCGGAAACCGGAACGATCAGGATCTTGTCGTCGGCAACGCCGTGCTGCGTGAGCGTGGTGAGGGCGGCGTCGCAGAGCCTCTCGGTGATGTCGGTGTTGTACTTCGACACGACCACCGCAAAACGGTCTTCGGGGCGGGCGTTTGGTGAGACATCGAGTCGTTGAGGCATCGGGACGTCGTGTGGTTTGAGCGTGGGGAGAGGAAACAGCGAGGTGAATCAGGTGAGCCGGTTTGGTGGAAGTTCAATTGAGATTCATGCTCAGCAGGAATTCCTCGTTCGTGTCGGCTCGTCTCATCTTGTTGGTGAGCAGTTCCATTGCCTCGACGGGATTCATGTCGTTGAGAACCCGGCGGAGAACCCAGACCAGTCGCAACTCCTCCTCGTGCATCAACAGTTCTTCGCGACGTGTTCCGGACTTGTTGACATCGATTGCCGGCCAGACTCGTTTTTCGACGAGGCGTCTGTCGAGGTGCAATTCGGTGTTACCGGTTCCCTTGAACTCCTCGAAAATCACATCGTCCATGCGGCTGCCAGTGTCGACCAGTGCGGTGGCGATGACCGTCAGGCTGCCACCATCCTCGACGTTGCGGGCCGCGCCGAAGAAACGCTTGGGGTGCTGCAGGGCGCCCGAGTCGATGCCTCCGGAGAGCACCTTGCCCGAGTGGGGGACCTCGTTGTTCCAGGCCCGTGCCAGCCGGGTGATCGAGTCGAGGAAAATCACGACATCGCGTCCGTGCTCGACCATCCGCTTGGCTTTCTCGATGACCATTTCTGAGACCTGGACATGGCGGCTGGAGGGTTCATCAAACGTGCTGCTGATCACCTCGCAGTTGGTCCCCTTGACCTGCCGTTCCATGTCGGTGACTTCCTCGGGCCGCTCGTCGATCAGCAGCACGATCACGTAGGCGTCGGGATGATTCTCGATAACGCTGCGGGCCATTTTCTGCAGCAGGATTGTCTTGCCGGCCCGGGGAGGGGACACGATCAGGGCCCGTTGGCCCATGCCAATCGGTGCCACCATGTCAACCACCCGTGTGGCGAGTTCGTCCGGAGTCGTGATCATGTTCAGCCGCTGTTCGGGGTGCAGCGGTGTGAGATCGTCGAAGCTGACCTTGCCGGTCTCGAGGTTGGGGTCGGCCGTGTTGATGGCTTCGACTCGCAGCAGTGCGAAGTACCGTTCGTTTTCCTTTGGTGGCCGGATTTGTCCGGCAACAGTGGCCCCCTTCTTGAGACCGAATCGGCGGATCTGGCTGGGCGAGACGTAGATGTCGTCGGGACAGGGCAGGTAATGGTAATCCGGGCTACGGAGGAATCCGAAGCCGTCGGGCAGAATCTCGAGTGTTCCCTCGCCAAACATCAACCCATTGAGCTTGGTGCGTTCCTTGAGGATGCGGAAGATCAGGTCCTGTTTTTTCAGGCCCGAGTACTCGCTGATGTCCTCGTCGCGAGCCAGGTCGAGCAGTTCTTTCATGGTCATTCGCTGGAGATCAGCGATGTGCATGTCGCTCTGCTTGATTTCCTCGTAGCGGTCATCGGATGGAAAGTCCGAGGCCGGAATGCTGTCGACGAAGGCGTCGGGGGGTGTCGGGGACGGGGTGCTCATGGAACGGGTCTCGAGATGAGAGGTGTCAAGTGAGGTCAGGAGCAGGATGCGGAGGCCTTGCCGCGGAGGGAATGAATCAGTGTCAGCAGACGGCCGCCGGATTCTTCCAGCGATCCGCTGTTGTTCACGGAACTGTCGGCGGAGTCCTGTTTCTTTTCGAGCGGCCACTGGCTGGACTGGCGGGCCAGGTAGTCCGCCTGGTTCCAGTTGCGTGTCGTGCCGACACGTTCCAGTCGAAGTGCCTGCGGGGCGTCCACGAAGACCACGTGGTCGCACAGTTGATTCCAGCCGGCCTCAAACATCACGGCGGCATCAACCAGGATGGCCTCGCAGTCGTCTCGGGTGTGGTGCTCGTCAATCAGGTCCTTGAGTCTCCTGTGGATAAATGGGTGGACGATAGCTTCGAGATCGTTTCGGGCCGCTTGTGACTGATGGTCGTTCCCAAAGACGACCTGGGCCAGGGCCTTCCGATCGACGGTTGGTTGGTCGGTTTGGTTCGTGTCCTGGGAGGCCTGGGGAAATCGGTCAAGGACGGTGCGGGCGAGGGTCGGATCCTGGAGGGCCTGGTGACCGAGTTGGTCACCGTCGATGACCTCGACGGGGGCATTCTGCGAGATCCATCCGGCCAGCGCGCTCTTGCCGGATCCGATCCCGCCGACCAGTCCCACGACCGGGGCGCAATAGTCCTTTGCCACGGAGTTGTCTTGTGAGGGGAGAGGAATGTTTTGAGGGTGTTATGTGACCGACAGTGGTCAAAAAGAACCAGTCCCTGGTTGTTGAGGATGGGGAGAGCAGAACGTGCGGATCCTTCGCACGGTGTTCGTCGCGGAGGAGGGAACCTCCCCGAGGAGTGTGGCTTCATGTTGATGGCTGTCGTGCGGAGTGTCAATGAAAAACCGGGTTCCCGATCAGTCTCGCGGAATCTCCTGGATCTCCAGCCAGTTGAGTCCTGCGGCACAGTCGACGACCAGGGGCACATCGAGAGCGAGCGCGGACTCCATTTCCCGTCGGACCAGTGCCACCAGCGACTCGAGTTCGTTTTCGGGGACCTCGAAGACCAGTTCATCATGGATTTGCAACAGCATCGTTCCCGGATGACCGTCCTGCTTCAACGCCCGGTCGACACCGATCATGGCCTGCTTGATCAGGTCGGCGGCTGATCCCTGGATCACGCTGTTGATTGCCGTCCGTTCGGGCATGTTTCGTTGCTGGTTGGGTTCGGGCCGAATCCCGTGAATCGGTCGGCGGCGTCCGCGAATCGTCTCGGCAAAACCTGACCGTCGACATTCGTCGAGGACGCGGTCGAGGTAGTCGGCGACGCCGTGGTACCGCGAAAAATATCCATCGATGAACGTGGCGGCCTCGACTTGAGAGATGCCCAGGCTGGCCGCGAGTCCGAAGGGGCTTTGCCCGTAAACGACTCCGAAATTGACCGCCTTGGCCATGCGTCTCATGTCACTGTCGACCTCGTCTGCATCGACCCCGAACACCTCGGCCGCCACCGCGGCGTGGATATCGACACCATCGTGGAAAGCTGTCTGCATGGCGGAGTCGCCGCTGAAGTGGGCCAGCACCCGGAGTTCGACCTGGGAGTAGTCGGCACACAGCAGGGCCATCCCCTTGTCGCCGGGCACGAAAGCCCGCCGGACCTGGCGACCCTCGGTGGTGCGAACCGGGATGTTTTGCAGGTTCGGTTGAAGAGAACTGAGACGCCCGGTCGAAGCGGCGACCTGGTTGAACGAGGTGTGCAGTCGGCCGGTCTGGTCGTTGACGAGTGCCGGCAGCGCGTCGAGATAGGTGTTCTTGAGCTTGCTGAGTTGCCGGTGCTCGGTGATCCGCTCGGGCAAGGGGTGCAACGGCGCCAGTTTCTCCAGCACGCTCTGGTCGGTGCTTGGACCGGTCTTGGTCCGTTTCTGGACGGGCAGCTTGAGTTCCTCGAAGAGGATCTCTCGGAGTTGCTTGGGCGAGTCGATGTTGAACTCTCGACCGGCCAGTTCGTGGATTTCCTCGACAAGGCCCACAAGTCGTTCACCCACCGACTCGGCCTGGCGGCCCAGTTCTGCCGAATCGAGCCGGATGCCGGCGTATTCCATTTCCGCCAGGATCGGTATCAGTGGTCTTTCGAGTTCCCAGTAGAGGTCCCAGAGGTTGTTGCGTTCGAGTTCGTCGGTGATCAATTCGGCCACTTGCCACGATACGTCCGCATCCTCGCTGGCGTATTCGGCCACCTGGTCGACGTCTATGTCGGCCATCGATTTCTGGTTCTTGCCTTTTCCGATCAGGTCACTGATCGGGATCATGGTGTGGTTGAGATACTTCTCCGAGAGCGCGGCCAGGGAATGGCTTCGGGCACCGGCATCCACCAGGAAGTGTCCAATCATGGGATCGACGCCGATCCCAGCGAGTTCCAGTCCTGCCCGACGCAGCACCAGCATGTCGTACTTGATGTTCTGGTTGGTCTTCTCGATCTCCTCGTTCTCGATCACTGGCCGCAACGCATCCCGGACGGTGTCGGGGTCGAGCACTCGAGAACCTTCCGGTCCTCTCACTGGCACGTACCAACCGTGGCCGGGTTCCCAGCAGAAGGCCCAGCCGACAATGTCGGCAGTCAACTCGTCCAGGCCAGTTGTTTCCAGGTCGAAGCAGATCTTGTCCTGGGCCGAGAGTTCCTCGAGAAATGTGTCGAATTGCTCGGACGTGTCCACGAGTGTCCAGCGGCGGTCGGTTTGTCCGAAAAGTTGTCCCTGGGCCGAGCCCCCGCCGTCTCCGGCGGCCTCCGACGCGTTGGCCTCACCGGCGGGACGCTTCCCGTCAGCATCGACCAACTTCCTCAATTCGGCGGGGAAAGATCGGAATCCAAATTCGTTGAACAGGCTGGTGAGTCGGTCGACGTCGGGTGGGCCGACTTGCTGGGCGTCCCAGTCGAGTTCCAGGGGAAGATCGTCGTAGAGGGTGACCAGTCGGCGGCTGAGCCGCGATTGGTCGGCAAAAGTCACCAGGTTTTCCTTGAGTTTCTTGCCGTTGACCTCATCAGCGTGAGCGAGCACCTCGTCGAGCGTTCCATACTGTTCCAGCAGGGTGCGGGCTTTCTTGGGGCCGACCAGTGGCATGCCGGGGACGTTGTCGACGCTGTCGCCGACCAGGGACTGGAAATCGATGACCTGGTCGGGTCGTATTCCCCACTGTTCCTGTACAAACTCCTCGTCCTGAAATTCGTCCTTGCGGATGTGGTAGAGCTGCACCCGGGAGTTGATCAACTGGCGAGCGTCCTTGTCGCTGGTGACGATCCGTACCTCGTGGCCGGCCTCCGAGGCTCGCTTGGCCAGGGTGGCGAAGATGTCGTCGGCTTCCCATCCGTCAAGCCGGAGCACCGGCAGGCCGAATCCGGCGATGACGTCTTCGATCATCGTGATCTGTGGAACGAGGTCCTCGGGCATCGCGTCACGATTGGCCTTGTACTCGGGGTACCAGTCGTTCCGAATCCCCTTGCCAGGCGAATCCATGGCACAAAACAGGTGCGAGGGTTGGTGGTCGCGGAGCAGGTTCATCACGTCACGAGTGAAGCCGAAAACTGCATTGGTCGGTTGTCCGGCCGGTCCAGTCATCGGTGGCAGGCCGTGAAAGACCTGGAAGACCAAGGAGAACACGTCGAGAATATAAACCGGGTTGCTCATGGTGTGTCGTCATCCTGACTTGTTGTGGGTCAGCAGGACCGGAAAAACCGTTAGGATTGGTTGGTGGTGGTGCCCACAGCTCTGGGTTTTCTTGACTCCACTCTACCCCCACCTAGAATTCAGAGACAGTGACTCGGGATTCTCCTGGTGTCTCTGTTTTAACACCGTTGCCCGGAATCGTTCGGGCGATCCAGTCATGTGACAGGGGACAGGCCATGGCCTCGGGAAAGACCATCGGATTCAAGGAAATCGGCTTCATCTTCACCGCGATGTTGATGTTGATTTTTGGCGTGTTCACCTACGTGTTGTTTGACGAGAGCGGGAAGATTCGTCGTGACCTCCAGGCCAAGACCAAGGAGGCGAATGACGAGAAGAACCTGAGCCGAGCAAAGGACGACGAGGTCAACCAGTTGAAGTCGAAGATCGGCTATTCCAACGTGGCCACGGTGGGTTCGGCGACCGACACGAATCGCGATTCGGTCCTGGGCAGCATGTCCGACGACATCAAGCGTCTTGGTGGTCCCGAACTGCAACGCGATTCGTACGCCGAAACGCTACGGGCGATGAAGCAGAAGGTCGACAACCTGCTGTTGGAGAATCGCAACCTGACCGAAAAGAACCGGCAATTGTCCGTCGAGTTCCTGGCGGCGATGAAATCGCACTACCAGGATGTTGCCAGTGGGCACGACGCCCGTCGCAAGGCGGCCGAGAGTGAACGGGACGATGCCAACCGGACCAAGGAGACCGAGATCCGCAAGCGGGACGACCAGATCGTGACGTTGCGGGGTGTGAACACCAACCTGCAGAACAACCTGAAGCAGTCCAAGGATGCCCACACCAAGCTGAAGAAAGATTCCGAATCCCAGATCGGGCGACTCGAGGACATCAATGATTTCCTGACCGACGCGGTGCGGAAGCGTGAGCGGATCACCTACGACCGTCCAGACGGCCTGGTGCGCTGGGTGGACAACGACAGCGGCCTGGTCTGGATCAACCTCGGTCGAGACGACAAGTTGACCACGCGAACCCAGTTCAGCATCTACAAGCAGTCACACCGTGGGGTGGGTCGCCCATCGGCTCCGGCCAACACGGCCGACGACTCGGAGGCGACTGATGATGCCGGTGACAGGTTTTCACCAGGTTTCGAGGACATCAAGGGATCGGTCGAGGTCACCCGGGTCATCGGCGCACATCTTGCGGAAGCCCGTATTCTCAAGTACGACATCTATGACCCGATCCAGCCTGACGACCTGGTGTACACTCCGCTGTGGGCACCGGGCCGCCCGGCCTCGTTCGCCTTTGTTGGCCTGGTCGATTTCGACAACGACGGTGCCAGCAACCGGGACGAGTTGCACGAGATGATCAGTGGGATTGGAGGGCAGATCATCCACGAGGTTCTTGATGATGGACAGCGTGTGTTCTACACCGAGTTCCCCAGGAAGAGTCATCCCTTCACCGAGGAGGATGCGACGATCACCCTGCAGATGAAGTACCTGGTGATTGGCAAGATTCCCGATCTCAGTGAAGCCGCCTCGGATCTCGAGAAGCAGCAGTTCCGCCAGATCATCACGCATCACAAGAAGATGGTGGCGGAGGCCCGCGAGACGGCCGTTCGCCGAATCAATCTCAGCGACTTCCTGGCTCACATCGGTTACGTGCCACGACGGCGGCTGTTTGTCCCGGGCCTGGTCGACAGGCCGTTCAACCTCAAGTCCGGGGCCGCCAGTGGCGTGGTCGGCGGCAACATCGGTGATCGGTCCACGACCGGAAAGGTCTCGAGCCTGTTCACTCGCAGCAAGCGACTGAAGAAGCAGCCTGTTTCCACCGGGAAGACCTCCGGGCGTTTTTCGCCGGGGAACTAGCTGACGGCCAGGGACTGGAGCGAGAGGGTTTCTAGTCCCCGGCTGTGGTCGGCTCCGTTCGCAACTCGGCCTTGAGTTGACGCACCCGCTGGCACAGCAGTCGCAGTTGTTCCCGCAACCGGGTTGCGGTATTGCAGGCCTGCTCGAGTTCGACGAACGGTCCACCTGCCACGCGGTGTCGCGCGACTGTTTCGGCCAGTCGGCTGATTGCCGCACCGAGTCCGCGTTTGAGTCGGCGGGTGAAGGCCATCACCAGTACCGCCGCCCACAGCAGGGTCACGGCCGTGGCCGGCAGGTAGAATTCCAGTGGCAAGAACTTCGCGTCCCGGAACAGCGTGTCATAGAAGAAGTTGCGACCGATACGGTACAGCAGGAAGCCCAGAAGCGTTGTCAACAGGATCTCGTAGAACAGCCGCACGCTCCAACCTCGACTGCGGGCAGCCTGGGTTTCGATCACTTCCTCGATCTGTGTCCCGGCATCGTCGAGAAATGACTGTTGCAACGTGGCGGCATCGTCCCGGAGTGACTCGATCGGTCGTGCTTCGGTCAATTCCGTGTCGAGCCTGGCGGTTCCAGCAAACCCCGCGATCACGAGTTGGCTCTCTCGCAAGGCGGAATCGTCGATACCCAGTACCGCGACCTGTTCCAACCGGTTGTCGGCATCACGTTGCCGTGAACGTGAGGCGAGCCAGCGGCCTCCCTGCCAGGCTCCCAGGAGTGCGACCTGGGCTGAGGAACGGGCCCGCAGGAGCGACGCGGATGCCAGTAGTCCCGAGAGGCCTTGTGAGAGCCTCAGCAGGCCACTGAAGGGACTGAAGCCCCAATCGTTGGTGACACTTTCCAGGAGCCTTCGTTCCCACAGGTACCGGCTGGCGTCGAGTTCCTCGGCCAGGCGGTCAGCCAGGGTTCCCACCAGCCGTTCGTGTTGCTCCTGGAGTGCCCGTTCGAGGGCCTCGACATCAGGCCAGCCCGCGTCGAATTCGTCACGGCAGGCGTCCAGGGCCTCCTCGAGGAGGTCGAGCAGGTTCGCACGACGGACCTCGAGACGGGCCGACGCAGCCAACCGCGAGGTCAGCAGGTGTTCGAGTCTGGCGAAATCACCTCCGGGTCGACGCCCCTGTCGCTGATCTTCGAGGGCGGCGAGTCCGTCGACCAGGAACAGTTCCGGGTCCTCGAAGTCGCCCGAGAGTTGCTGGACCCAATCGTCGCGGATGTCCGTGTCGATGTTGGCATGGGTTTGGACGAAGAACACGCGGCAGCCCGTATTGGATGCTGACAGCACGTCCGCGACCCGCGACGAACGGTATTTTTGCTGTGTGGTGGTGTGTAGCAACACGTCGCAGAGGGGGAGGATCTTGTCGAGTCGCTCCATTTGTCCTGCATCCCGGTCGACTTCACCGGTGTCCGGATCCGGGCAGTCGACGAGGATCACGTCCCTGAGCACCGGCGAATCAACTCGGACGACCTCGATGGAATCCAGGGGGAGCCCGAGTGGTTCGAGGTCGAGGTCAGGAGTCGTGACGAGGATGGGCTTGCGGGTGGTCGGTCGTTCACGCCCGCTCTCGGTGACGTCCTGTCCGACCAGGGCGTTGACCAGGGTGCTCTTGCCGGTGCCGCTGCCGCCAAAAACAGCGACGACAAGCGGGGCTTCGATTCGCAGCCTGAGTGAATCGACCCGGTCCAGCAGCCTGCGGACCAGGGCCTGGGCCTGGCGAGCCGGCTGCCAGGGAACCGTGTGCTGTGTCCATTCGCCGAGTCGTTCGACGAGTTCGTCGATCCGGGCCAGGTCCTGCAGTCGTGCGAGTTCGCCGTTACTCATGGTGATTCGGTTGTCTTGGGGTGAGATGGCGGCGGGGCCAACTGGTCCAGCATCGCAGCCAGGGAGGTCACGGTCGACTCGACCCCCAAAAAAGCGTTCGACGTGGGGGTCTCGGCGGCGCGTTCCAGGTCGTTGATCAGGTCGCCCAGAACGAGTTCTTCCAGTTGCGATGCCAGCCAGCCGGCCCTCCGGACAGCAAATTTCTGCTGCAGGCTGTGCAGCCACACCTGCAACCGGCTGACACCCTGGGCAATAGGTTGGCTGACGGCTGATTCTCCGAGGGTGGCGACCACCGTGCCCCCGGCCACATCGCCGGCCATGTGCAGGGCGGTGTGCATGGCCGCCGGGGCAACCGCATCGGCGACCGGTCCGAATCCGACACAGAACAATGCGACACTGGTGACCGGGCGGGCGGCTGCCGCGGCCTTGTCAATTCGCTTGAGCATCCGGAAACTCCGGGGGCTCTCGGCACGAAATTCCTCGAGTGCCAGTCCGACCGTCTGGTGCAACTCGTCGTGGAGATCGCAACCCTCATGGCGCGAGGCCAGGTGCTTCAGCACCTCTTCCCGGTGGTGTCCGTCCAGCAGCGGAGTGATCCGCGCGGACATCAGTTCACCACCTGCATCGCGACAAAATGCGAGGCGTTGATAGACCTGTTCGACGGTGGCCACGATCGTTTCCCACTCGTCGTGACGAAATCCTCCCAGGGCATCGTCGGTCACCGGCTGACGGGATTCGATGATTCGTCGGATCGGCCAGGCCAGGCCACGACCGATGGTGTTGTACATCGTGTGAATCGCCGCGGTCCAACCGCTGCGGTGGCCGTTCCACCAGTCCCGTACCGCGTCGATCAGGGGGCCGGCCGGGATCGTCCGCCAGGCGTCGTTGGTGACCAGGTTCTGGGCCGAGAGCAGTTCGGCCGCCGACTGGAACTCGGAACTGCGTGCCCGGACGGAATCCAGCCAGGCCGGCACACCGGTCCGCTCCGAGACCAGTTGTCCCAGGGATCCTCGTAAGGAACGGAACTTGATCGACTCGAATCTCAGGCTCGAGAGATCGTGTTGCAGGTCACGGGCTTTCCCGGTGGTGTCCTCCTGGAGGTCGATGAATTCGAGTTTTCCCGATTCGGCGGCCGTGCGGTCATTGGGCGCCAGGTACACCAGCTCCGGCGCGGTACCCGTTTCGTCGGTGAATGTCTGGAGCCAAATTGGCCAGTAATTCTCGTCGTCGGGCAATTGGCACTGGTTGAACACGACCACGGTCGCAAGATCCTCGCCGCTGGCCCGGCGAAAGAACTGCTTGACGGCCGCGTCGTTGTATTTCTGTTGCGTCAGTACTGCGACCAGGACATCAGCCGACCGCCTCAGCCGCTCGGCTCGTTCCCAGTTGACCTCCGCGTCGCTGTCGATGTCAGGAGAATCGAGTACCAGCAGGTTGGCGGGCAGTGACGAACACGTCCGCCAAAACAGCAGGTGGTCCGGGGTGTCCTCGAGCGTCTGTTCGGGGTGCGACCAGGGGACAAGTGAGAACCCGTCGAACATTGTCTCGAGTCGGCACGTGTCGAAACCTTCCGGAACCAGGCACATTGGGTGACGGGTCCCCGAGGCCAGGGGGCTGGTCGCACTGACGGTTTCACCAGCAACGTGGTTGAAGACCACGCTCTTGCCGGTGTTGGTGCCTCCCACCACGGCGATGATCAATGGCGTGTTGGGGTCGAGTTGAGGCAGCAGCTTGTGGATCAGCAATTGGAACCACTCCTCCTGGTCGGGCCGGGGCAACTCGAGTTGCTCGAGCTTGCCGTTCAACGCCCCGAGATGGTCTCGCAGTTGTTCCAGCGAGTCGGCGCAGTGTGCCAGCGGGACAG
>MDTE01125447.1_pt1 | contig 11254 bp, 15 predicted proteins | sample 811231 | NCBI WGS metagenome assembly MDTE01 (sample SAMN05326651, study PRJNA326480) | marine metagenome | isolation source: seawater | place: Indian Ocean: Red Sea | collected 2010 | reverse complement strand
AGATCGAAGGATATTATTATTAGTGGAGGTGAAAACATCTCATCCGTGGAAATCGAAAATATAATTATCAAACATCCAGCAGTATCTCTTGCTGCTGTAGTGGCTCGTCCTGATAAAAAGTGGGGAGAAACACCTTGTGCTTTTATTGAATTAATAGAAGGCCAACAAGTTTCTGAGGATGAACTTAAAACTTTTTGCCGAGAACAATTAGCTGGTTTCAAAATGCCAAAGACTTTTGTTTTTCAATCTCTACCAAAAACTTCAACAGGTAAAATTCAAAAATTCGAACTACGTGAACTCGTCAAAACTCTTTAGTCAATTCTAATCTCTTTTTTTGGTACATTAATTATTCTCATATTTTTTAATCTCTTAAAGCAGTTATAACAAACCATGTTATGATGGGCGGTAATTAGATTTTGAATTTTTTGAGGGGCAGTATGTACCTCAGACTCGATATATACCGAGTCCATTGTGGAAAGTTCAGCCTCGCAGTATTTACATGACTCAGCCATTAATTAATATTTTAGGTTTTTCTTAATTTTGTTCCAATATTGAAAGAAGCGTTTGGCAGGATGAAGGAAATTTTCTGTTGATAAAAAATAGTCATCTAAAAGTTTTATTTCGTAGAGATGTCCTATTTCTTGAAAGAGTCTTTGAAATAGAGGTCGAAATGTTGATTTAGTAGTGATACTGGAAATGGGAGTTTTTTGATTAATTTCATTTAAAATTTCTTTGGTGTCTCCCTTATATATTTGAGCCTCAGTTTGTTCAGCTAAAAAATACCGATAAGCTTGAATTTTTTGACTAATTTCATATCCCTCATTGAGTTTATCATCGATGATATAGATTGTTTGATCTTCAATGCCCTCTGGTGGTCTCATAAATTCATCATACAAGTAAATTAAATTCATAAATTGGGAAATAGCCTCGCACTGATCTCTTCATAACTACCATCAATTTCTTTATTTTGATCAGGGTCTATTTCTATTGCTTGATGGCAATATTTTTGAACATTTTCTAAATTAAATATATAAGGCTTACTTGCAAAGGTACTAGCAATCCATTGCCATGAAAAATTATTACTAGCAATATCTCCATCAAGAAGGTGTGTTAAAAAAAATTTAGCTCCAGCTTGCCATTTAACTCTACGAAAATGAACTACATAGGAAGCCAAATACATTCTCGCATGATTGTGCAGATAGCCAGTTTTTTTTAACTCTTCAATGAAAGTATTAATAACTTGGGAGGGGGTCTCGGCTGACTCTATATCCTCTGGAATTACATCTTGATAATGAGATGCTTGAAATCCTGTTTTATAATTTTCTACATCTGTCCATAATCGATTGGGATGATGATATGCATAACTTCTCCAAAAATCTCGCCACGCTAATTCTTGAATGAATTTCTCGCTTTCCATAAAATTAAATTTATCTCGGTTTATCTTGTATAACTCTTTATTCGTTATTACTCCGTGTTTGATCAAAGGTGAAAGTTTGGAAACTTGGCCGTTAAGGAAATTTCTTGTTTTGGCATATTTATGTGGATTAAAATTTTGAAATTTTTCTAAAGCATCTTGTCTAGTGGTCCATGATGACTCTGAATTACTATTAGGAAATAAATCTTTCAGGCTTTCAATTTTCACAAGATATTATACTTAATAGAATTTTAAGTAGATCTAATTCAGAGATCAAAGTTGATATTTGTGCCAGGCGGAAGTTGTGCAATTTTCGATATATCCTCACTTCCTAAAACAGCTATCTTTGGATAGCCACCTGTACAAGGAATATCTCTCATTAATACAATTGGTTTACCATTACTAGGAACTTGAATACTACCAGGAAGAATTCCTTCAGATAAAATATCATGAGATATATGGCTTATTAAAGATTCTCCTTCTAAGCGAATACCCATACGATCGCTTTGAGAGGTTATTGTAAAAGGTAAAGAAACAAAGGTTTTTATTACTTCATCAGAAAAATATGAAATTTGAGGTCCCGGATAAACTTTAAAACTAGTCTGATTAGAGAGGTTAATTTTTTCTTCAATTGAACAAATATCCCATGAATTCACATTTTTTTCTATTTGAAATCTATCTCCAATTTGCAAAGGTCGATTGATACTTCCGATTTGGGCTTTAGTGTCGGTTGAGTAACTTTTTAAAGTAGGTTTTAAACCTAGGCCATTTTCAAAAGCAATATACCCATAAACTGAGTCAATAGTATTATGGATAGTAAGTTCATCACCTTCAAATAAATTTATGCTAGTATATGTTTGATATTCTATTTGAGTATTGTTATTTTTTTGAACAAAGATATTACACTTACCACCCACGCTAACTTTAATAGCACCCTCTTGAACTTTGAGGGAAGGCCCCACATAAGCAAATTCTAAAAACTGATTTTTATGTTCTGGAATGACCTTATTAAGCTCATCAAGAATTCGTTGATCCATAGCACCGCTTGGAGAGATACCTAGATGCTGTAAATGGTTCCGACCATAGTCTTGAATTGTTAAATAGGTACCTGTGCGTGTAATTGAAAAAGAATTCATTTTGAAAATTCCTTTATTAGTTCATCAAAATTAAATTTATTATTTTGGATTTTAACAAACTCACTTTGGGATGTGGGAACAAACTCAACCTTGTCCCCTGGAAAAAATAGGGAAGTTCGTGAATGACTCAGACTAAATATATCAAACGGAATTTGAGCTATGATATTCCATCCCCCAGGAGATATCTTTGGATAAACACACGTATGTTTATTTGCAATCCCAACTGATCGGGCAGGTATTTGAATTCGTGGGCTAGTTAGGCGAGGTGTAATAAGCGATTGATCTATATCTCCTAAATAAGGAAATCCAGGCATAAAACCAATGTAGTATGTGTAATAGGATTTTTGACTATGTTTAACTATAACTTCTTCTTTGGTAAGCTGGGTTGTTTTTTGAATTAGTTCTAAATCTAAACCATATTCATCATCATAACATGTGGGAATTTGCCAATGTTTTCGCTCTTTTATAGTATTCTTAATATCTAAATTTTTTAGCTTCTTTTCGATTTCATGAAGGCCTCTCTCTCGACCTTCTGATGAGGCAAAAGTTATAACTATTTTATTAAAAGAGGGGACTGTGTTTAAAGAATTCAATTCAAGATTAAGTAGTTTGGAATATATAAAATGTACTTCTTGAGATATGGATTTAGAACTATCCGATCCAAAATCAAGTATTAGCCCTATTTCTCCATAATTATTTATTCCTTTGAAATGCATAAATTTATTTTAATGTAATATTAATGACTGTGAATAAAATAAATCTTAACTCTGATATAGCTGAGCATGATTTTCAATTTTATCAAGCAGTCGATAAACCTCTGATAGCCTCTATTAATTCAGCTAATTTATCCTGTCTATTTCATGGTGGACAAAGAGAAATAGTTGAAAATGCAGTAATTGAATGCATCAAACAAAATGTTTCTATAGGTGCACATATTTCCTTTTTAGATAAAGAAAATTTTGGAAGAACTAAGAGAGAGTGGGATAAAAAATCCATGTACAGTCTTTTAAAAAAGCAAATGAATTTTTTGTCAGACATATGTAAAACTCACAATGAATATCTTACTCATTTAAAATTACATGGTGCTTTATCCAACATGGCATCAAAAGACACTAATCTTGCAAAAATAATAGTTTCTTTCTTTAAATCCAATCATCCTGATTTAATTATTTTAGCCCCTGCTCTAAGCGAACTTGCTAAGGTCAGTCAAGAAGAAGGCCTTCATACTGTTTTGGAGGTTTTTGCAGATCGTACCTATGAAGATAATGGAATGCTCACACCACGTTCTATTAATGGCTCTTTGATAACAAGCCCTATAATTGCTGTTAATCATGTAAAAGCCATGTTAGAAAAAAAAGCCATAATCTCTAGAACAGGTATAGAGATTTCCACAAAATTTGACTCAATATGTGTACATAGTGATACACCAAATAGTGTTAAAATATGTAATGAAATTTGTATTTTGCTCAATTCGATGAGCATCAAACAAAAAAAATTAAATGAATTTTTTAATTAAATTGAATAATTAATTACAGAAAAATTCGCTCTGTCAAAAAATAATCTTGATAGCTAAATTTAGGGTATACTATAAATATGATTTTTTTAGCTAAGGTTCTTCTTGCAGCAATTATCATTTCCTTTGCTAGTTGGCTATCTGGAAAAAAGCCAGAATTATCAGGTTTTATTATTGCATTACCCATAGCGAGTATCATAGCAATTGCCTTTTCATATTTAGAACACAAAAATACCGAAAACACAGTAATATTTGCTAAGAGTATCTTAGTTGGGGTTCCTGTTTCTTATTTATTTTTTCTCCCTTTCTTTTTTGTCAAAAGCTTAAATATGAATTTTTGGATGATTTATACTTTAGGCATCCTTTTTTTAATTATTGGCTATTTTATTCATAAACATATTACAAGCATCATTTAATGAAAGTATATTACAATGGATCTTGCAACATATGTAATATTGAAATCAGTCATTATAAAAAAAAACTTAATAAGATTGATTATATTGATATTTCAAAAGAGTTTGATGAAAACACTTCTCATTTAACAAAAGCTAAATTATTTAGACGAATGCATATTTTTTATGAAGGCAAGCTCATATCTGGATATGAATCCTTTTTAATTTTATGGTCGAAAATGAAATATTGGAAATTGTTATCTAAAATTTTGAGTTTACCAATTTTGAGGCAATTGTGGTTTTTGGTATATGAGGCAGTGGCTATTATTCTTTATTTAAAAAATAAGTCAAAATTATGACTTTTGGATAAACATTTTTGATGTACTTTCAGAAGAATTGTTTTTTTGTAGTTTAAGTTTAATCCCTAATTTTTAATTAATTATTTTATTTTTTGTAAATAAAAATTACCGCCAATAACAATCAAACTTCCTAAAACTATTATTAACGAAATACTTTCACTTAGAAGAAGTATCGTAAGAATTACACCAAATACTGGAAATAAACTATAAAAGGGTAAAACTGTTTTTACATCATAATGCTTATAAAGCCATAACATCAATACTTGAGCAATACATGAAACTACTATTCCAGAATAAATAGCTGGAGTATACGTTATCAAAGAGTGATGAAATATCTCTGATAATTCTTGTCTTTCAAAAAAGAAAACTAAAATAAACATCAAAGGAAAAGACACAACAGCCATCCAACTATTAACTTCCAATGAGCTAAAATTATGTATCTTCTTCGATAGCATTGAAGCTGACCCGTAAGATATTGCGGCCAAAATTCCAAAAACAAGGCTAAGTTTTGATTGTAAAACAATAGGATCAAAGCAAATTATAGTTAAACCAGCTAAAACAACACCAATCAAAGCCCATCTAAATATGGATACTTTCTCTTTTAAATATACGGTACTTAAGATAATACCAATTGGAATGGAAAGTTGCATTACCAATATAATTGAAGAAGTTGATTTTGTATATTCAAGTGAGAGATACATTAAAGGATAAAGGCCAAGACCTATAAATAATCCATAAAACAAAACAAATTTAAAATTCTTTTTAGTGATAGAGGATGTTTTTATAAAGGGTAATAATAAAATTAACATTGGCAGTATCCTTAAGAGGGAAAAGATCAAAGGAGAAAGATTTTCATTCAAACCGATTTTTCCTACGGGATAGGAGCTTCCAAATAAGACCATCACTATTATTGTTATAAATAAATGTGGTATTGTCACTTTGAGGCATTCATTTTTAAAACTTCACCAATAAAATATAATGAACCACCAAAATATATTGATGTTTTAGAAGTAGAATAATCATTAATAATAGAAAATGAATTCTTTAAAGATGAAGCAAATCTAAAAGATAAATTTTTAGGAATATCATTTTCCGTGATTGAATTCTCCTCATTCATTTTTACAATTATTATTTTATCAAATTTTTTATTTAAGTGATTAAGCATATGTAAATATTTTTTATTATTCAAAAAAGAACAAATTAATATTTTCTTATTTATCTTAAGTGATTGAATGAATATTCGCATGCCATCTATGTTATGAAAACCATCTAAATAAATTTCTTTAAATTTTAATATTTTTTTTGTTAATAATCCTCTAGATATTAGTTGAAACCTTCCTGGCCAATTACAATTTTCTATAGCTTTTGTTGTTGTATCAATCTTAAAATTTTTTTTAAGAATGCTCCTTGCTACATGAATTGCTAATCCAGAATTTATTTTTTGATGTTTTCCTAAAAGACTTAAATGAGAGAGATCAATCTTAATATTATCAGAAATATAAAAATTAGATCTTATAGACCAATTTTCATTATAGAAACTTCCTGTAAATTTTTTCTTTCGGAATTGGGATTTTATGTATTTCAATACTTGAGATTTTTGATTATTTACAAAATTAATACTTTTTGAATTCAAAATACCTAATTTCTCAAAGGCTATTTTATTTAGAGAGTTGCCAAGATAATCTTGATGATCAAGAGAAATTGGGGTTATTGCAGTAACTTTTCTTTTTTTAATTACATTTGTAGCATCAAATCTGCCACCCAATCCTACTTCAAGAATTAAAAAATCTGCAGGATGGTCTTGAAATGCCTTAAAAGCAGCAGCAGTTGTTATTTCGAAAAAAGTTATTAATTTTCCTTTATTTTTTCTTTCACAAAATTTTAAATATTTTAAAAGTTTTTTATTAGAAATATTTTTAGAGTTTAACTGAATTCTCTCATTAAAATTTACTAAATGGGGGGTGGTATACAGATGTGTAGAGTATCCATGTTCATTCAAAATTGATTTTAAAATTGATGCTGTAGATCCTTTACCATTAGTGCCAGCTATGTGAATAACAAAAGGTATTTTCCTTTCATCAAATTTTATTTCTTTTAAAAGTTTGTTTATTCGAACCAGTGAGAGATCTGAGAATTTTGGATGGAGTTTTAATAATCTTTTAAAGATAGGGTCTTTCAAAGAACTATTTTTTGATAAAAGAAAGAACTCGAGAAAGTGTATCGCGTAAATCTTTCCTATGAACAACCATATCTATCATCCCATGCTCAAGAAGATATTCTGCAGTTTGGAAATCCTCAGGAAGTTGTTCATTAATGGTTTTTTCAATCACTCTTTTACCTGCAAAACCAATCATACTTCCTTTTTCAGCAATGATGATATCACCTAACATAGCAAAAGAGGCACTTACACCACCTGTAGTTGGATGAGTCAAAATACTAATGAATGGAATTTTTTTTTGGTCTAGTAAATTAACTGCAGCTACAGTTTTAGGAAGTTGCATTAAACTAACTAAACCCTCTTGCATTCTTGCTCCACCTGAGGAAGATATAGATATAAAAGGACAACTTAACTCAACAGATTTTTGACACGCTATTTTAAATGCTTCACCAACATACTGCCCCATTGAGCCACCCATAAAATTAAAATCTAGCAAAAAAATACAAACAGTTTGGCCTCCAATTTTCCCAGTAGCTATGATGGCAGCATCTTTTTGATTTGTTTTCTTTTGAGCGTCTTTTAGGCGGTCTGTGTATTTTTTTAAATCTTTGAACTTTAAAGGGTCATTATTTTCAATAGGAACCTCAATAAGTTCAAATGATTGATCATCAAATAAATGTTTAAATCTAATTTCAAAATTAACATACATGTGTTGATCACAGTGGCTGCAAACAAACAAGTTTTTTTCATGTTCTGATTTATAAAGCATTAAATTACATTTTGAACAAGTGGTCCACAGATCAGAGTTATCTTTATTTTTATTTACAAGAGAACTTAATTTCGGTTTAACAAAATCTGTAAGCCAGTTCATTTTTAAACTTTTACCTCTTTTATAAATTTTCTCAGAGATAACAAATATTTATTAATATTCATTTTGTGATCAAAATATTTTTTAATTAATGCAGATCCTATAATAATACCATCAGCTTGAGTTTTTTTTGTAATTGCCAATGCATCTTTTCTTGATTTTATTCCAAAACCAACCAAAACTGGAGTTTTAGTCAGTTTTTTTAAAGAAATTACATTTTTATTGATCTCATTGTAATTCAATTTATTTGAACCAGTAATACCTGTTGCTGAAATGTAGTAAACGAAACCTTTAGCATCTTTTAATAATTTTTTAGATCTTTTTTGATCAGTCATAGGTGAAATTAATTTAATTAAATGAATATCACTTTGGTCTAATAATTTTTTGGTTAAAGCTTCCTCCTCAAAAGGAAGATCAACTAATATTATTCCATCAACTATATTTTTGATATCTTTTATAAAATTTTTTAGCCCATATTTTTGAACAGTGTTTAAATAACACATGATAACAAAAGCTGTATTTCCACTATTTTTTTTTAGTTGTTTGATTAAATTTATTGATTGCTTCGTAGTAATTTTAGATTTAAGTGCAATTTTACTGGACTCTTGGATAATTGGCCCATCTGCCATTGGGTCAGAAAAAGGAAGCCCAAATTCAATTATATCGGGCTGATGAGAAATCATTTCTTGGAAAATTTTTTTACTTATAGAGATATTAGGGAACCCACAAGTCATAAATAAAGATAAAATTTTCTTTTTAGGAAGTGAGTCAAGTTTATTCATCTGCATCAAATCCTATTGCTTTAGCAGCAGTAAAAAGATCCTTATCTCCTCTACCGCAAAGATTTAATATTAATAATTTATTTTTATGTTTATTTTTGAATGCTTTAATTAAATAGGCAAGTGCATGCGATGGTTCTAAAGCGGGTATAATACCCTCTAATTTTGAACAAATTTGAAAAGCAGATAAAGCCTCCTTGTCTGTAACACCAAAATATTTGACCCTTTTAATATCTTTTAAGTATGAATGCTCTGGTCCAACCCCAGGGTAGTCAAGTCCAGCTGAAATAGAGTGTGCTTCTTTAATCTGGCCCTCTTTGTCTTGTAAGACATAGCTGTAGCTACCATGTAAAATACCTGGGCTACCGGAAGTCATAGTTGCAGCAGTTTGATTTGTTTTAGGTCCTTTTCCATGAGCTTCGACACCAATAATTTTAACTCTCTTATTATCAAGGAATGGATAAAATAAACCCATTGCATTAGAGCCCCCTCCAACGCATGCAATAAGAAAATCAGGTAATTTTTTTTCAACTTTTAGAATTTGTTCTTTCGCCTCTCTTCCAATCACAGATTGAAAATCCCTAACCATTTTAGGATAAGGGTGGGGCCCCGCTGTTGAACCAATTATATAGAAAGTATCTCTGACATTTTTAATCCAGTCACGGAGTGCTTCATTCATAGCGTCCTTTAAAGACTTACTTCCAGACTCAACAGGAATAATATTCGCACCTAATAATTTCATTCTAAATACATTAGGTTTTTGCCTTTCAATATCTTTTGAGCCCATATAAATATTACAAGGCAATCCAAATAAAGCACATACAGTTGCAGTTGCTACACCATGTTGACCTGCGCCTGTTTCAGCAATAATTCTTGTTTTGCCCATTTTCTTAGCCAAAAGTATCTGACCAAGGCAATTATTAATTTTATGGGCCCCAGTGTGATTTAATTCATCTCTTTTGAAATAAATCTTTGGTCCATTAATATATGAAGATAAATTTTTTGCATGATGTAATGCAGAGGGACGACCAACATAATTTTTGAACAAATCAGATAGTTCTTTTTGAAATTTCTTATCTTTTTTAATTTTTTTATATGACTCATCTAAATCTAATAGTAGAGGCATTAGTGTTTCCGAAACATACATTCCACCATAATCACCAAAACGACCAAGTTTACTAGGTTCACTATATTTGCTCATTGTTTATTTAAGAGATGAATTAGACGATCAATTAATGAAAGACTTTTTTCACCTTTTATTTCCTCTACGCCTGAATTTATATCAATAAAATTTGCACCTGTTAAGTTAATTGCCTCAGCTAAGTTTTTTTCATTTAATCCTCCGGATAAGATGAACGGAAGAGATGAAGGATTTTGAAAATATTTCCAATCCCATGTTTTGTTATTACCACCAGGCATATCACTTTTTGTAGGTTGTCCCTCAATTAAATAATATTTGATATTTTCTAATTTTGTAATTTTAAATTCTTCTGGAGTAATTGATTTATATATATTTTTGTGAAATTTTTTTTGAATATTATCTATTAGTGATTGGTTTTCATTACCATGTAATTGAATTGTTTCAAAATCAAAAATATTTAACTTATCTTCAATTTGTTCGAGACTAGGATTAACAAAAACTCCAACAAACCTTTTTTTAAAACTATGAAAATATTTGTTTATTATATTTAATGTATCTTCATCTAAATTTCTTGGACTTTTTTCATAAAAAATTAAACCTTGTTGGTAAATACCCATGTTTAAACAATGTTCAATTATTGCTGGATTAGTTTGACCACAAATTTTGATTTTTATTTTTTTCATAATATTTTTTTAATAAAGTAATAGGATCTTTATTTTTAATTAGCTCTCTTCCTATAACAACAAAGTCTGCACCATTATTTATTGCATCATGAACATAAGCGACCCTTTTTTGATCATCTTTTCTTTTAAACATTTTTACTCCTGGGGTAATCTTTAAAAGTTTTTTAAATTGTCTTAGTTCATGAAGTTCCTTACCTGAGCAAATTAGACCATGGATATGTGCTCTACTAGCAATTCCAGCAAATTTTTTAACTATTAAATTTATATTTTTTTGACCATAAATAGATTTACTATCATAGCCATCTAAGCTAGTTAAAAGAGTAACACCTAATAATTTTGTTTTAAGTTTTTTCTTGGATACTATCTTTAAAGCATTTTCCAACATTGATCTCCCCCCAGAAATATGGACTGTTAAATAATCAGGATTAATTTTTGAAAGAGACTCAACAGCGCTTTTTACTGTGTTAGGTATATCATGAAGTTTTAAATCAAGAAAAACTTTAGACTTTCTTTTTTTTATTTCTGAAATAATTTTATTACATCCTTTATTATAAAAAGCCCTATAACCGACTTTAAATCCATAAACATAAGGAGAAAGTTTTTTAATTATTCTTAAATTTTCCAAATTATTTTGGCTATCAAGAGCAATAAAAGCTTTAAATTTTTTCATTGAGGGCTTTATTTAAGTTTTCACTAATTTTAAATGTAACTTTCCATTTTGGGGGTATGTATAATTTTTTTTTATTTCTTGGATCTGATCCGTAGCGTGAAGGCATATGTTTTAATTTAAATACACCAAAATTCCTTAATT
>MDTE01083526.1_pt1 | contig 11254 bp, 7 predicted proteins | sample 811231 | NCBI WGS metagenome assembly MDTE01 (sample SAMN05326651, study PRJNA326480) | marine metagenome | isolation source: seawater | place: Indian Ocean: Red Sea | collected 2010 | reverse complement strand
ATGGTTCAAATGGGTTAATGCAGGTGACTTAATTCGTAAAGAAAGAGAAGCCGGAAAAGGTAAATGGAAATTCATTTATCGCAAAAATTGGAGTACATTGAACAAGTCTGTAATAGCGATCTCTGTCCTATTAATCGTCGGTGCTTTTGCGAATGTATTGTTGGATGAAGAAGCAATGGAAGCAAAAGAAACTGTAGACAATTGTGAATTCTACTCCAGTGTTACCGGAGTTTGTGGAGAAGCGAATGACATATGGTACCAAGAAATTCAATCCTCTTGGTCCTTAGCGACACTAGGTATGCTAGGGATTGCTGCTACAGTAATTACCATAGAAAATCCTGGTAAGAATGAGGAGGAATAGATCAGCCCTCGACAATCGATGCTGTTATTCCGTTTGCATTCAATGAACGAAGAGCCAAAGATGCATGCTTATTGTGAACTTCAACGATTGTGTGATCGGTTGAAATTACGATATCTCCAATTGCTAATTCAGAACACTTCAAATCGGAAATGATTTGATTAGTAATCGCATACTTGGATAGTGAGATTATTTCCAACCTGATTGGAACCATGCCGAATACGTCTGCCGCTTCAGCGTTATCCTCTTGCTTTCTTACTGGATCTCTTTCAACGCCTTCTGGCAATTCTGGAGCCTCAGTTTCAACAATATCAAGGGAATGAGTTGCGCTAATTCTCTTCACCTGAGGGATATCGTCTCTTCCAACTAGAACCCATGCCTCTCCTTTGCGGCCGATTCGACCAGTACGGCCGATTCTGTGAACATAATTGTCAACGTCGTCAGGTACATCATAATTGATGACCAAGGTAATTCCATCTACATCTATGCCTCTTGCAGCAACATCTGTTGCGATTAGAACCTTTGACTTTCCATCCTTGAAATTCGTGATTATTCTATCTCGTTGATTTTGTGATAAATCACCGTGTATCCCATCTACCTCAAATCGGTGCTTCTTCAGTCTCTGTACCAACAAATCCACCATTCGTTTGGTGTTTGTGAAAATGATGGTTTGGTCTTCCCCAGTCATTCTAACTAGAAGTCTTCCAACCACCCAGAGTTTGTTTGAACGCCCAATTCTTACGCTGTACTGGTCGATTGGTGGAATATCCAATTTTTCCGTATTGGTAAGTACGAAATCAGGATCGTTCATGAATTCATTAGCTGCATCAATAATCTCTTGAGGGAATGTTGCAGAGAATAGTAAGGTCTGTTCTCGATTTGTCATTCTTTCAATTACCCACATTATATCAGGGAAGAATCCCATGTCAAGCATTCGATCTGCTTCATCGAGAACAAAGAAATTTGGTTTCTCGAGGTCGATGTGGCCTCTTTCAGTCATATCCATTACCCTTCCAGGGGTTCCAACAATAATGTCAACTCCTGCTTGCAAATTTCTTGCTTGCTTCTCTAGATCAGTTCCTCCGTAAACGGTTTGAATGTTCAATCCAGTTTCTCCCTGAATATTCGATAATTCCTCGGCGACTTGGTTTGCCAATTCGCGTGTAGGTGCTAAGATTAGAGCTTGTAGTTCACCAGTTGGTTGACATGCATTCATTGTCGGTAAGCCAAATGCCGCAGTTTTTCCAGAACCTGTTCTAGCCTGACCAATTACGTCTTTACCGGTTAACGCCAGTGGAATTGTTTCTTTTTGGACTTGGGTAGCAAACTCCCAGCCAATGCTGGATAATCCAGCAAGTAAATCTTCATTCAAGTCCCAAGAAGAGAATTGTGTTGTTGTGAACATTTTGTCACCTCGGTCCGTCCCTAGCCAATTTGGGCCACCGGGACGGGGGTGACCCCCGTGTCACGATCAGAAGTTTTCGCTATCCTTAGCCTCAGCTTTGAGAACACCCATCCAATACTTGTGGGCATTATCTCTGTTGAGAGGTTTCTTCATCTGGCGAACATGCTCTAGAATGTACTGTCGGAACTTTAGTGCCTTAGTTCGATTTACACCGTTTGGTGTAACGCCGTCCCATAGGTCGTTGAACTGTTTCTCCTTATCGTTGAATGATTCCTCAGACATGAGTAGTACTCCTTGAGCGATTCGCCGACCGACAACCCCCTCTTAACCATGTCGTGAGGTCTTTGTATCCTTTTCAGGTGGTGGAAGTTCTTCCAGTCCAACGGTTTTACCTTGAGATTCTGCAATTTCGACATCGATTTTTGGAACCTTTGGAGCAGGTGCCAAGAAGGCATTCTTTTGATCCTCTGTACCTTCGATTTGAGCATCAAAGGCCATTTCTTGCAACTCTTTTCGGATCCTCTCATCCTTCTCTTCTCGCAACAATGCGTTACAATGATTACGCAAGATTTCATCACCCATCAATCTAGGCAAAATCTTCACACAAGCCAATCTCACACTAGTATTTTTATGAGTACATCCTGCTAATACAAGATCCTTGGCTCTTCCATGATCTGTATCTAATACCTCAATGCATTTTATCGCTGAAACCATTACATTGGTATCAGAGTCAAGAATTGCTCTTTCTGCTAAAATTGTTGCAATCCTCTGCTCCCTATGTGCTAATGGAACCAAACATCTTGCCGCTTGTCTGCGTGTTTCTACATCTTCATCATCTAGGGCCCATCCAACTAGATCCCAAGCAGCCGCACCGCCCTTAGCTAGAACTCTCCTCAGCAAACCAGCAGCCTTTCTTCGTAGTTCGAGAGAATCTTCTTGCAATAATTCGTCGATATGATCACAGGCTACTTCTGGCCATGTTGAACACAAGTCACCTAAACCGGAGAATGCAGCCTCTCGACGTTGTTTTACATGATGTCTTAATTCGAACGCTAATGTGCTATCTGTTGCTGATGGGAAAGTAGGAGCTACAATTTTCAGGCATTCGCTTGCAGCTTTACGAACCGATGAATCCTTGTCATCCAATAACACAGAAAGATGGTCAAACAACTCGTTCGGTCTCGATTCAGCGACCGAGGGTAAAGCGAATAATCCTGCAACTCTAACCTTTGGATCATCATCCATTAGGCAGTCAAGAAGTATCTTATGCCCTTCTACAGCCATTGCACCAGCAAGGTTTGAGAGAGCCTTAATTCCATCCAATTTCCCCATGAAGTGGTCTTTTTCTTTCCACCCTACTTTGTAAGATTCAATTTGACCTGTGATCAAAGGAATAACTGCTTGTGGAGGAATTGCCATCCAAGGTCCTTCCCGGATTTCGCGTTTTTTGCTTTGCCTTCGCCCGCCTCCAACATTAATTGGACGACCTGTGCGGGGGTCGCGAGCGATGTATTCCCTTGACATAGCGAGCAGCGGAGAACGCTGAGGGAAATGAACCCTCGCTTTTCTTGAGAATCCTTTTTCCAAAATTATCAAACCCTGAATCCACTACGTATCGTTATGCGCAGGACTGTTTTGGCATGTTCGATAGTCCTGCTATTTCTTTTGCAGTCATGGGCGAACGTTCAACCAGAATTGCTAATATCAGCAGAAAAAGAGAGTTATCGTCAAGATGATTTGTTCAACCAAACAGGATTTGTAGAAAATGGAGTTTACACAAATTCAACTGGGGAAGTTCATGTTTTGCGCCCACATATTCAATGGTTAACTCCAACCGATGGACCGATTATGATGAGGACTGGAGCTTGCTCGGTATCAATTGAATCTCTAGATCAAGTCTGGATTATGGGAGGTTGGAATGACCCAGATCCTCAACAGCAGAATGATGAAGGCCCTACAGACTTAATCGAGATAATGAAAAACAACAACAAATCATGGCAACCTTCAGGAGTTAGTTTGCCATATCCCCAACAATACTGTGAAGCAGAAATGGTGGGCAATCTTGTTGTCGTTGTGGGAGAGTGGTTTCGAAACTCAAACCCGCAACAACCACCTACTGGTCGAGTTCAAATCTACAATCTCGACAACAATACATGGTACAATGGCTCATCTATGCCATCCAATAATGAGAGGGGTTTAGGTGCGATGGCAGAAGCTGATGGCTACTTGTATTACGCTGGGGGAGTTAGAAACTCAAATGCTAATGATGCAACAAACAGGACTTACAGGTATGATCCTCAAAACGACACATGGACTAGGATGGCTGACATGAACGAGCCGAGGGCGTCGTTTGAATTGGTTAATTTCCACGGACAATTGTATGCTATGGGTGGTTTCCAAGGTACTCAAACATGGAATAGACAAGCCTTAGATTATGTTGAGAGGTATGACCCTGCAACAAATACCTGGACCAATTTAAGTTCACTTCCAGTTGCCATGTTTGGGTGGTCCGGTACAGTTCTTCACGATGAAATTGTTCTAGTTGGGGGTTTCAACAATGGGCCAAAAAGCACTGTTTATCATTGGGATCCTATAGCAGACGCATGGTCTAAAGGAAACGACATCGGTTACATCGGCCATTATGATACAATAGTCGAGGAGATCAATGGAAGCATAATCTGGGCTACTGGGGAAATGTCTACCTATGCATATACTTGGAATAAATTGTTGTCGCAAGATTCTGAATATCAGAATAAAACAAATTCACATACCGGTTGGATTACCTCGCCGATAATCGATCTCCGGCCTAATTCAAATGGCGTTGCAACCCCTGTTCAATTAGAACTACAAGGTCAAAATTCTCCAGGAGGGCAATTGAGTTTCCAATATCGATCTTCTACTACTTTCAACGGCATCTCCTCAAACCTATGGGAGGGACCTGATGGAACAATAAATACAACATTCCCAGTTGGAACAGCAAACATAAATTCCACTGATAATTCAAATTTTATTCAGTACAGAATTAAATTCTTGATCAATGATTTAGAAAATTGGGATGAGCCAGATTTAGATTCTATGTCAATTAGAGCAGAACATGCTTCTTTCGTTTCGACTTTACCGAATATCGTTAATCCGAGAACTGAGACTAATCAAATTCAGACTAGTCATGACTTCTTGTCGACTGGAGAGATGTACCTAGAGGCTGCAGAGTGTGACTCCTCGGGAGTGATCTTGGGACAATGGTCTCGATTGTCTCATGATGGAAGTTCATTTAGTGAAGATGATGGACAAAATTTGTTTTTCAATAGTAATGGAGCCATCAATTCCACTACCTTGGGACAGACTGTAATGGATTGGTCAATAAATTGGGGTGATTTAACAGGTATTTCGCATATTTGTTTCAAAGTGGGGACAAATGGGCAAGATACTACTGAATTTGTACACTCTAACCCAGTTGAAGTCGATAACATTCTAGAATTCAGAATTGTTGATTTTGGTGAATTCAATAGCGGTAATACAGTAACTGGTGGTATTCCAATAAATGTTGGAGTCGATCACAGTTTCCCATCCACTGGCAAGTCATTATCGAGTGGAAGCGTACAAGCGAGAATCCATTTCGACATACAAATAATTGACCCAGAAAACAACACTGCTGCTGGTTGGTTGAATCAAACAACATCATGGAATGATATGAATATCGGAAATAAAGACATTATTTCGTTAGCATTACCTACAGATACTTCTGGAATCGTAAGCATAAATCTCGAAGCGAGAAGCGATCAAGCATTCCAAATTTCAACTGATTCCAATAACTCATTTTTGAAACTCGATAACGAAAATCCCGTGATTATCGACAGTTATCCAAGAAATCAAGATTATCTAGACAGTGAACAAAATAGAGAGTTAAGCATACTTGTAGCTGACACCTCAGGATTTAGTTTCGACCAAGTTTCCATGGAAGTTTGGGTCCAATCCCTAGATGATGGATCAGATGGTAGTGTAGCCGATGGAGTGGCGCAATCAAATGAATACCGTGGAATTAATTTCACTTTAGAAAACTTGGAAAGTTATTGGTGGTTCAATGCGACACAGTCTGATGATTCAAACGCCGATCAAGAACTGGTTTACATGCGAATAATTGGAACTGACAACGCAGGATTTTCTCCAATAAACGACACCATTTGGTGGAAGACAAGAGATGCAAAAACCGCGTTTGTCGAGAAAATATACAACCAAAATTCGAATAATTACTGGGAAGTTACACGAGACTTATCATGGGAAATATTTGTTACAGATGGAAATTCCTTAAGCGACATTAGGTCCTTAAAAATAGAATTTGGAGGAGATTCTGAATTTGGAATAGTGTATGAAGTTACAGATTCAATGTGTAATTCTCTTGGAATATTGGTGGACATGGACAAAACGACATGCCAACATAGATTTGAAGAAAATGAAATGATTCTGTCGATTTCAGTATATACAAACTGGAACGTTGACCTTTCCATGCTTACTCAAGGGATGGTGAAAATTTCTGTAATCGATATCGATGGCATTAGTGATTCGACATTCCAGAACCTGTACATCTTATCTGATGAATTCGATTTTTCACTTACAGATCTCCAAGATATAACTGGCCCCATTACAGGTGAAATTTCAAACCAGTCAATCACCAAGACCGATGATGAATTGCAAATCAGGGCGACGATTTTGCACTCACTCTCAGGAACTCCATATGAGGGGGAACTTTCACTAATTTCTTTGGGGTATCTTCAAGGACAAAATTGGGAAGAATTGTACACTATCTTTGTGGAAAACGGCGAAATAAATACTACAATTAAATTACCGTCAACAGGTGGTTTATTCGATTTCAGTATTTCATTTACGGACCCACCGCAAATTAGAACGATAAGTTTGCATGAAGTTCCTGAATTCATAGTCGACGCTGATAAACCAGTAATTCTAGACTCATCATTGGCGGATTTATCGAGATATCACCTCGATTATGTTGGGATTGGAGTGAATATTGACGAATCTGTTTCTTGGAGCAATGAACTAGAACTAACATGTCAGATATTGTCAACTGAAGTTGATTGGGAACCTATGTCCATTACGCTAATGCCTGCAAATAACTTCCAAGGGAAAACACAATTTTCATTTGAATTTGACTTCTCTTCTCTTGGAGATCCTACTCTATTATCGCCAGAGGCAAGAATGGATTGTTGGGCAACTGGGATGGATGATGCAGGTTGGAATTTAGTTACATTTTCAAATTCTGAAGAAGAAGTTCCATGGCTTTCCGTTCCTTTGTCTTCTGTAGGACCAAACATAGAATTGGTCGATGTAAGCGTAGATGGAATTATTGAAGCTGGCAAAGAAATACGTGCAGAAATCTCCTTCAAAAACACTGGAGAGGATCTAGATGAATCGTTCAACATTTCTGCTTATATCATTGAAGATGGAGAACGTGAGTTAATTGGAAAATACTCACAACCTCAAATCACAAGTGGCCAGGGAATTACAAAGCGCATAGCATTAATTGTGCCAGAAGGTGATTGGGAATTGCTGATTATTGTTGACGAAGAACAAAATATTTGGGAGTTAAACGAAGAAGATAACACATTTTCCAAAAAATATCAATCTCAAGATGAGGTTGGATCAATGTTGTACATAGGTGGTGCAATCGGTATCTTATCATTAGTAATTGTCATTTTATTGCTAAGAAAGAGGACTCCGAGTGAAATTGATGAGGCTAAGAAAATGCCTGAAATTAGAGAATTAAAGCGAAGCGGCCCAACCAAAGTCGCAACTTCGCAAAGCTCAGCAAGCAAGCCAAGACGCGGCCCCCCTCCAAAACCAATACTTCCTGAAGAGAGCAAAACTGTAACCAATATATCCGATGCCATGGCAAAATTGTCACTGAACACACTTCCTGGAAAGCAGGAAAACCAACCACAAACCGTGGTAAGTTACGAATCACTTCCACCAGGCGGAGATTATGAATACTTATCAGATGGGACATTTTACAGTGGAATGGGAATTGGGCGTTGGAAGTTAGAACAAGACGGTTCATTTACAAAAATTGAGTGAGGAAATGTCACAAGAAATAGATGATATCAAGCGAGTACTGACCATCTGCTTTAGAGATGGTTCCAGTCAAACCGCTGACGATATCGAGAGAATCCTGTCCTTTGACATGGGATGGTTTGATACTGAAACTGCTCACGATGCGATTAAGGCGCTAATTTTTGCAGGTTGGATAATCGATGAATCAGGTGTTCTATCCCCAAATTGTGACATTCGAGGTATTAAGGCACCTTTGGGATGGCAACCTAGACCCTCGAGGCTTACCGATCCTGTCATCAATGAAATGAATAGGAAGGGGGCCACTCAAATGCCAAAACCGACTGCTGAGCAGGAAAAAATCCCTGCCATTTCAAAGAAAAAAATCGTTGAAAGTGATGATATCGATCCTCGAGCAAGAATCGAAAAGAGATTGATCAAATTCATTTCTAAACAGTCGGGAATAGAAGTTGATGAAATTCAAAGAAGGGCAGAAAGAAAGGTCAAGGCCCTTCGTTATTGTACTGTATGGCTAGCCTTGTGCTTAATCAGTCGAGAACAAAATTTAGAGATGAACTCAATCATTGACTCATTCTCTTCTAGGTAAATTATTTTCAGACATTAGCAGTAGAACTGGCAGAACAACTATCGATAATATGAGGGAATATGTGACTGTTAATGCGGTTACCAAACCAAATTGTTGCACAACAGGCATTGGAGAGAATAGCAATACCAAGAAACCGAGAGCAGTGGTTCCTGCTGATAGAACTAATGCAACACCAGTCGTAGAAATAGTTTCTTCAAGTGCTTCCCAAACGTCGTCTCGTTTTTCTCTTTCAGATTCAAATCTACGCCACATGTGAATGACATAATCGATTCCAATTCCCAAAGATAGGGCTGTAACCATAACAGTTAGTACATTCCACTTCAAGGATAGAACTACCATTGAACCTACAACCCACAGCGTTGCGAGGACAACTGGAGTTAATACAACCAGTGCTGGAACTGGTCTCCTGGTTAACAAAAATAGAACGATGAATGATACGATGAATGATATTGCTGTTGATGACAATTGAGAAGAATTCAGGCCATCTAGGACATTTTGTAGTGCCACCAAATCTCCCGTGACATACACATTCGCAATTCCAGATAGTTTTCCACGAACTTTCGTTAAGTCGTCTTCATCTCCCAATTCCTCTTCAAACCAAGTTACGACTCTACTACTGTCGCTTGATGTTGATGCATCGACTCTTACCTCAAGGCGAATGTATTGGATTTTGTCATCTTCCATGCTAACGGTTTGTGCAACACGGTCTGCCCAAGTTTCTCCAGTAAATGGGTCTGCAGTTGATGTGTTTTGTGATAAGTTCAACAAAGCCGCACCAAGGTCAAATCTCGAGGTGTTCTGTCTATCGAGCTTATCTCCAGTCACAACCATACCATATTTTTCACCGAATTTGATGTCATTATCTACTGCATCATACAACACATTGTATGGTCCTTCATAGGATGGAGTCTCTTCTCCTCCGCCTCCAACAACATCGTGATTTTTAGCAAGACTACTATCTATCACTCGTAACTGCCTGAGCAACTCATAATCTGAATCAATCTCATCATTTGATTCAGCAGGCTCCATCAAGATGTAAACCACCTTCCAACCCGCACTCTCATAACTGGAATCTAATTCATCCCTTACTTGCATAATTTCCATATCCTCATCAAGGAAATCTGTAAGATCAAATTCGGTTTCAAGACCCATCGCACCGATGATTGAAAGACCTGAAATTATCAAAGCGACAATGAATACCGATACCTGTTGTGTTCGTTGTAAATCGACCAACTTTTTCGATAGTCTTGGCATTCTAATCGGCTCTGCAGGAACCTCTGCTTTACTAGAATCTAGAACCACATGCAAAGCGCCAACGACAACTGTTGCATTAATGAAGGCTGAAAGTACACCTACAGCCAAAGCAATTCCGAAAGTCTCCAATGGAGGCAATGGAGAGATAATATTTGCAAGGAATGCCGCGACAGTTGTGATAACTGCTAAGCCTAGAGGGGTCGACAATTTTGCACAAGATGCTAACCAAGCTTCAGCAGAATCATCAATGTCTTTCTTGAAAGAATTATACCTACGTTGTAAGTGAATCGAATAATCAATTCCTAAACCTAGCACAAGCGGTGCTACTGCAACCTCTAATGCAGTAAATCTAGCACCAAAGAAATTCAATGTACCATAAGTCCAAATCAATGCTGATGAAAGCCCAACCAATGGGAAAACCACTCCCTTTACACTTCTGAAGGAGATTGCAAGTAACAATACAACAACAAGGACTGCAAGCAAAATCAAAGTAGCAAGATTATCGAATGTTCCTTCATCGATATCATGAGATATCAGATCTAGAGAGGCTACACCATAATTCAACTCCGAATCTTCACTTAGTTCTTGAAAGAGTTCTCTCAATTGATTTTGTTTGGCCTTACGTTCCTCATTTGACAAACTAGGATCAATCTCCAAGATCCATAATGTCGATGATGCTGAAACGGTTGCTGAACCCTCACTTCTATCTGATTCAATCCAAAGACATATTTCAGTTCCATCAAAATCCTTGTGTAACATGCCGTCAAGAATGAACTGGGCTACCTCCTTTTGCTTGGAGACATCGCCTGGGCAATCCGATTCGTTGACATCGATTATAAGATCAAGCATTTCTCCCCAACTTTCAACATCTGAAAGTTGGGTGCGATTGGCTTCCTCATCTAGTGCCAACTGAAGAATTGATGGCGCTGTTATCCAATTTTGGACAACTCCTTGCATATTCTCACTCTCATTCTCAACTATATTCAAATGTGAATTCATCAAATTTAGAGATTCCATATCGAGAACATTTCCTCCATCATCTTTTGTTACATGAACGAACATTGGCCGGGTCTCGTTACTGAAATGTTCACTAATCCGGTCGTGAGCATCTGCAGAATCTGATTCCGGCGCAAAATCAGAGAGATCCGTGTGGAATGAGGGGGTGTCAATGAAAGCCAAATCGGCGGCCAGTCCCACGGTTATCGCTGCGGAAAGTATGAGAATTGGCCATGAAAATTTGCGGAAACGGTCCGACTGGCCCCGCAAAGTGTCTTCGATTGCGGGTGAACTCACGACCCTTCGGGAAGCTATTCAGTTTAAAGCGAGAGGGGTCAAAATGATAAATTTAGTACAGTTTAATCACAAAATCTTGTAGGCGAATTATTTGTTGAGCGGCCAAAGGTTCTTGAAGGCGAGGCCGGACGGCGTCATCGTTCACTATGCCGGTTAAAGTTCTCGCCCGCGACAACAACGAACTAAGAGTACGTTTCATTGGAGAGTCTCACACCTCCTTACAAGTACTCCGTGAAAGACTAAACAGCGACAAGGGAGTCGATTACGCAAACTACTT
>MDTE01070467.1_pt1 | contig 11254 bp, 6 predicted proteins | sample 811231 | NCBI WGS metagenome assembly MDTE01 (sample SAMN05326651, study PRJNA326480) | marine metagenome | isolation source: seawater | place: Indian Ocean: Red Sea | collected 2010 | reverse complement strand
TAGGGCTACTTTCTGCCCACAAAGAGACGCCAAGAGCTAGAACAACTATCATTGTTATCGCTTTTCGCATTAAAACCTCCAAGGGTTGTTTATTTTAAAGTATTATTTGTGGTAGGTATGTGGAGTGCACTTAAAAGAGAGGTCTATAAACTAACTATCTTATCCAAGGCTGACTAATATAGCGCTATGTGTAAATTTTTTGCAAGAACTAAATTATGAAAAAGAATGCGGCCTACATTAATTGGAAGTATATCACAACCCAGATTAAATCCACGAAGGTATTGATGAAGAAATTTCCATAATTGGAAGTATAACAAAATACAAAAGTATCACAATGAATATGATGACTAAAAAATTTAAACCCAGGCCTACTTTTGCCATCTGAGGTATAGATAAATGCCCACTTGAAAGTACGCTGGCGTTTGGCCCTGTCCCAGAAGGAAGCATGAACGCACAGGATGCAGCAATAGTGGCTGGTATCATTAAAACATAGGGATGAAAACCTCCTGCCTTTGAAATTCCCGCGAGAAGGGGTAAAAAAATAGCTGTGGAGGCGGTATTGGAATTTATTTCCGTGATAAAGACCATGGCTGTTACAAAAATTAAAATAACAAGTAAAATAGGAATGCCTTCAAGGTTAATGACTCCCGCTATCCAGGAAATCAGACCTGATGATTTGAAAGAGGAAGCTATAGCCAGTCCTCCCCCTATCATCATTGCAATACCCCAAGGAATTTCCTTTGCTTCTTTCCACTCAAGAAGTTTTATACTTCTACCTTCATCATCTTTTCGACCACTCGGTAGCAAAAAAAGAAAAAAAGATGCTAAAAATGCTACGGTGGAGTCCTTAACAAAAGATTCAACTCCGAGTAGACCTGACCACCAGTTCCTGAAAATAAAGCCCAATGCATAGATAAGTATAATTAGTGAAACCTTTTTCTCACCTTCTGACATTGGGCCAAGGTCATGGTATTCTTGATCAATAATTTTTGAGGAACCCTTCAGGTCTCCATCTACCTTAAAATATTTTACAAGATAGATCCATGAAACTGGTAAAAATAAAACAACAAATGGAATTCCTATTTTTAACCAGTCTGTAAAAACTAATAATGGGGCGTCTGGAAACATCTCTTCAACAGTGCTAACAAAAAGCAAATTGGGGGGCGTGCCTACTAATGTTCCAGTACCACCTATACTAGCTGAGTAGGCAATGCAAAGCATCAGAGCTGGGGCAAATCTTGAAATATCGGCACCTAGTTCTTGCTCTCGATATAGTATTGCCATTCCAATAGGTAGCATCATAAGAGTTGTGGAGTTATTTGATGTCCACATTGACAGTATGCTAGTTGCTATCATGAAACTTAACATTACTTTAGGACGGCTTGTGCCCACGGCCCTTATTGTAGATAGTGCAATACGCTTGTGCAGGTTATTTGATTCTATCGCCTTAGCAACAAAAAACGCTCCTAATATTAATAGGACTATGTGATGACCATAGCTACTAGCGATCTGCTTTGCATCCAGTACTCCCAGAAGCGGAAATAAGGCTATGGGTAAAAAAGAAGTTGCAAAAATAGAGATTGCCTCTGTCACCCAAAATATTGCCATAAGAAGCGATACAGCAGCCGCCCTCATAGCAAGCGGGTCCATATTTTCAGGTGGTGGCAATACCATTAATAGGGTAAAAGCGGTTAAACCAAACCACAATCCTATTTTTTGTCGCAGTTCCATTACCTATTGTTTACCAAATAAATATTCACATGCTGCTGGAGCAATATTGAAGTTGTCGTGACCAATACCTGGTACTGTTATTAGATCCCATCCACATTTTATATCCAGTGCTCTTGCTTGGTCAATTACAGAACTATAAAGTAGTTTTCCTCTAGTGAGGCAGTTTGGACCTTGTTTTCTAGCCATTGGTCCATTGCTTAGGGGCTTGGTACGAGGGCCAAGATCTTCTTCACCTAAAATAATGGCTAAATCATGCTTAAGCCATTTTTCAAGTGCATTTGTCTTTAACGGAGCCTTCCGAATACCAAAAGGGTATTCTATATCATTCTCCGGTAGGGTAACAAAGGCAGGGTTTGCTGCCACAGCCTTTATCACAGGTGCATCTGGCTTAAGTAATAAGTAACGATGAACAAACCCACCACCAGCAGAGTGACCAAATAAATAGAACTTTTCTGATGTAAAACCATATCGATCTTTAAGATCATTGAAGAGCGGGGCTATGGCACTAAAAAGCCATTTATCCTCTTTTATGAATCCTCCTCTATCTGTGATCACACCCCCGGCATTATAAGCATACTCATCTGGAAAATATTTTTTTCGTGCTCCGATAGTTACAACTGCAAACGTATGTTTTTTTGCCAAATCAAGCCACGATCCATGAAACCTCTGGGCGTCTCGCGATGCACCAGGGATTATGATAAGTATCGGAATATTGGCTCTTGCCTCATTTGGTATATAGACAATCACATCTAAAGGGTCCCCTGCCCATTCATCAAAAACATAACCCCATGGTGGAACTATTTGAGATATATCATCCCCTTTGAGATGGACAACAGGAATTACGATCAAAAGAAGTAAACTGATCCTAACTGGGGTCATTTTCAACCCTGTCGTAAATTGAATCACCAGAAGGAGCATTTGAGTTTGCAGATTTTTCCAGGTCTGGGTAAGGAAGTCGTCTTGGAACCCCACTGATACATTCAGTACTATTACCAGCTCTATCAATGTACAAAGGGAAACCAGTACGTCTCCAATCTGAAAGAGACTGCATATTAAGGAACATTGCCTTATACTTCTCATTCATAATAGCTGCTAGGATATCATCGCCACTTATGTTGGAATACCTAGGGAGGGTGCACAAGGTGTCAATCTGCTGCCAGTTTTGTTCGATGATAGCTAACGTATTATTTAGTGTGCTTAGCGCCTCAGACTCCTGACCCAATCCATATTGGCATTCCGCAATTATAAATTGATTTTCATGCCACGATACCCATTGCATAGCCCAATCATCGGCACCAAATGTATTTGTATTCAGATGAGAGGCATAAGGAGGCGGTAGGGTGTCATAGGGCGCTAGACCAACAATACTATCATTGTAGGTTGAGAAATTACCAGAATTGTATACGCTCTTACCAAAGTATATATCCAGTCGACCGTCGCTATCTTTTTTTAATAGATCAACAAGAAGCCTTCCCGCTCCGCCATGTGCCATAATATCATTAAAATTCTCATTAAAGAACTGGTACCATATGGATTCTTCACCATCACTGCCAGACTGGTGAAAAGGTCTCCAATCACCAGAGCCTGAGGACTCAGAGATACCTTGCTGCGCAAAGTTCAATGCTTCCTGGTATGCTTCTACCCCATCAACCTCTGCCCAGTTCAGTCTTATCCTTGCTTGTAAGGTCCTAGCTGCTGAGACCCATTTTTGGGTGTCACCATTAAACGTAAAGTCATTCAGCTCTGAAAAATCCTGCCCCTGCTGGAGGTGACCAATTGCATCATCTATAAGACCGAGCACACTATTGTGAATTTGTTTTTGTGAGTCAAAAATAGGATCTGTATAGCTAGAGTTTACAGCTTGACTGTACGGCAGATTCCCCCATAGATCAGCTGCCGTACTAAAAATGAGCGCTTCCCACATTTCGGCTATACCAAGTAGAACATACTTTTCTTGCTCTAATGCTCTATCCTGAATTGTTCGCAGATCCACCAGACCACCTGTCCCATAAAGGTCACCCCAGCGATCATCCAACCTCCAGTCAAGAGGCAGACAACGATAATCTTCGGATGTGCTTGAAACTACAGCAGCTATTTGTTGCATAAAGCCAGACACCAGCCGATTAAGATAACCCTCCATAATTCCATACATGGTCACCTGCGATCCAACAAAAAGGGATTCAATAGATATCTGATTAGGGTCGCTTACTTTATTTGGATTATTATCTAAGAGGTCACCCGTTAAAAAATCCTCGCAAGAAACAAATAGCATCAATACTATTACTATGTAGAGATATCTTAACATATAGCCTACCAATTAAGGTACAAACTGAAGGTTGCACCCCATGTTTGAGGTTGGTTAAAATAATCTTCTCCAGATATCCTATTCTGCATCATATTCGTCTCAGGGTCCCAGCCAGTATATTTTGACCAAGTGACAAGATCCCTGAAGCTGAGCCTAGCTGTTATATTTTCAAACCCTTTATCTTTGATCCTTTGGTGGTCAATGATATAAGAAAGTGATACCTCTCTAAGCTTGATGTAGCTAGCGTCTTCAATATTATTGATGATATCCTGTGATGTACTCATGTAGCTTGAATAAAATTCCTCATCATACTTTATTCCTGTATCTTCTCCTGGTCCTATGGCCTCGCTACCATTATTTAATAAATTTCCAAAAGTCCCTCTACCCCATTCTGAAGTTTGTCCCTCCAAATAGCCATACCACCCTGTGCTGTCAAACATATGGTGATATCTTTCTTCCGTGAGCTTATGTGTACCAAGTTCCATAAGTTTATTTTTGGTATAGTTGACTATATGCCCACCATAGCTTATGTCTAGTAATGATGAAAAAGATAGGTTCTTAGATAGTTTAATTTGGTTGTAAATACTGCCAGTCCAATCCGGATTTGGGCTGTAACCTGACCATAAATAGTCTCTTGAAGAACCATCGGAAAATTTCCAATTTAGAACAGGAGTTCCATCTATCCCGACATAGACATCATTCTTTTTCCACTGCCCTGCATATAGAGAATCTATGTTTACATATATTGTATTGCCTTCGCTATCCTTATCTGTAGCGGTGATACCGTGTCCAAAGCGCGCCCAACTGTAACCCTTGAACTCACCAAGCGTTCTTCCTGGTGCTGTGAAAGTGAATTTTGAGAGTTGATCCACAGGTAATTCAAGAGAATATGGATCTAAACTCTTAGCATCATTTGCTGAGACACCCGCCATTTCAAGTAACATATTATCATTTTTTGAAAAAAGAATGCGAGTAGACCACGTAAAATTTTTTCTTTGGACCGGTATGCCTGAAAGGGTGAGTTCCATGCCCTTGTTCTCAATTGTAGCTCCATTGGCAGTAAAAACCTCTGAACCTGTTGAGGGTGCTACATCCAAATTGAAAATAACGTCTCGGCTGGTCGCATTGTACATGGTCGTACTAAGCCCTAAACGACCACCAATGATCTCCATATCTATTCCATATTCGTATTCAGATCTGATCTCTGGTCGGATAGCGGCATTTCCTAAGCGGGAGTCTGATACATAACCAAGTACATCATGGTACACACCAGACTTACCAAGGCTTACTTTATTTTGTAAGTATCCAATGTTTTCTGAAACATAGCCAGAATAGATACTATAAACTCCAGGCTGTTCTCCTGCTTCACCCCATGCAAATCTCACTTTCCCATAATCAAGGTAGGGTATTGAAAATTGTTTTGTAAAATCCCAAGCACCACTGAATTTCCTAAAAATATGTTCTCTGTCTGATGGGCCAAACGTAGATGACCCATCCTGTCTTAGTGCGGCCGTTAGGTAGAATTGATCAGCAAGATCGTATGTTAGTTGACCAAAAAATGATTGAGACTTAACCAAAGAGATAGATTCAAACACTGAAACGCTCTGGTAGTTTTCCATTTGATAATAGTTAAGTACGTTCTGATCTTCACCTAGGTTCTTCATTGTTTTAGACCTACGACTATTCAGGTTATGCCCTAGGGTCAGTTTACCGGGTAGTTTGAATAACTTTTGTCCATCCAAAGATAGAGTAAGATTTGAATCCCATTCTGTACGATTATTCTGATATTGGAATGACCTTCCTAACCCACCATCTCTATATGTCCCTGTTGGTAAAATATCCTGTCTAGAGTCATTTGTAAGATCAGCACCAAAATTATAGCTTAGATTGCTCCAGACATTTGGTTTGTAATCCAGTTTGACATTACCAAAGGTACGATTTAGATCTTGTCCATGTTTCATTTCGAACAAAACCCAATATGGATTATTCCATGAATGAGGACCCTCTGGTACATCAGGGTCCGTATTAGTTGGAGAGCTATGATATTGCGTCGTTGGATTAAGATAGGGTGTTAGATCATAATCTGGTGGTGAACTCAATAAACCCCTTCCTAGACCATCTGTAGTATGCCCTCTCGATAAATTATTGGTTTTAACCTTAACAAAAGACACGCTGGTAGAGACGGTTAGTTTTGGTGTAATTAAGTGACTGCCCTTAAGACGGACAGAGTTCCTCATATAATCCGATGGGATCTCTCTTGTGGGATCATGCCCGTAGGTTGTTTCAACCAGGTCTTGATATTGTGACCATGATATCCAATGGGATCTCTCATATGACCTACCAAACGATAAATAGAAATTAGTTCTATCTGTACCCCCTGATGCGCTGAAGTTTTGTTCATTGCTATAGCCTAGATCTGATATAGAATTGAAATTGTCGTATATCTTATCTTGTGGATAGTTATCATTGTACCAAGGAGCTGAGGGAATATTCAAAGGTCTACCCCAAGAATTTGAAGAGTTTTTAATGGAATCTCCGCCATCTCCTTGCCCGAACCAACTTTGCAGAGGATAATCATTGTTCAATGCAGATATCCCAAATTGAGATCTATATGTAATACTCATTTTACCAGTTTTGCCACTTTTTGTTGTAATAAGGATCACACCATTTGCTGCTCTTGATCCATAAATAGCAGATGCCGCTGCACCTTTTAATACGTCAATGGACTCAATATCATCTATATTGATATCAGAGGTACGACTTGATGCTTCTGACCTATTCCTTGGACTTTCCAGATCCACCCCGCTACCAACTGTCGTGGTCCTAGAGTTGATTGGTATACCATCGATGACAATGAGTGGTTCAGTGCTTCTTGATATAGTCCCTACACCTCTGATTCTAAAATATGCGTTGGTGCCAGCATCACCACTTGTTTTTTTTATCTCAAAACCTGGTACATTACCTCGCAATGCTGTAATAATATTTGTTTCACCGGATCGTTCAACAGACTCGGTTTTTACTGATTCGATCAACACACCAAGTTTCTTTTTTTCTTCTATACCTCCCATTCCAGTAACCACTACTGTTTCCAATCCCAGAACATCACGGCTTAGAATAAAGTCCAATAGCAAAACCTCTTGTCCATCAAACCTAAGCGTATCGACAGAGGGTTTATACCCAATATATGTCGCCTGTATAAGTTTAGGTTGGCTCGCGATATTTTCTAATGGGACGGAGAATGAATAATAGCCCTCCCCATCACTGGAACTTCCAAAACCGGTGCCCATGATCTGTACATTCGCACCGGGAAGAGACATTCCGGCAGGATCTTTTATTGTACCAGATATTTGAACGACATCTAGTGCAAGCACTGCATAGGGAATGAAATAAAGAGAAAAAGCAATTACTTTCTCAAGCAAGTTTTGTCTCACCTTATTATCTGGAGTTATAGGTTTTTCAACTAGACTACTTTATTAATGTCATCTTGCCTGTAACCGTGCGTTGTCCATTGCTTAGTTTATAAATATAAACCCCACTGGATGAATGTCTTCCATTATCCGAGGTTCCATCCCAAGTTGCAGTATGCGTTCCATTTTTAAGCATCCCTAAGTTGATCTTTTTTTCCAATTTGCCGGACAGTGTGAAAATACTCATTGTTATTTCGGATACTGTAGGTAACTCAAATACTATTTTTGTACTTGGATTAAATGGGTTTGGAAAGTTTCCAACTATATTTATTGAGGAGGGTATTACATCCCTTGCAGGATCTATTGATAGCGCTGATTCTGATGGCGGTAATTCAACATCATAACCGCTTGGCGTGGTCAAAATTAGCGTAAATGCAGAATCATTTTCTGCTGGATTTAAAAATCCTGATGCATATACTACTCCACTATATCCTCCATAGGTCTCCAATGGAGCGCTGAATGAAGCAACTGATTCAGAGGAACCATGTGCCGTGATATCTAATGTGTAGTCACCTACTGGTACCTGTAAGTAACCCTGAAAATCTCCGTAAGCAAGATTTTCAACAAGAATAGTACCATCAGCATATATATCCACAGCAGGAGCGTCAGTGACCCCGTGCATTACTTTTAGGGCGAAGCTACCTTCATCCTCTGCTTCTAATTCTAGGCCTGATGCTAATAGGTCGAACGGATGGGTCTCATCACCCACAATACCCGAAGCAACCACTACATATGTAACATCAAGTTCAAGTTCAAATGGAAACGTTGCAATAACATCACCACCTACTGGCGCTATTCCAACCTCTGTATTTAATGGAATAGTTACCAATCCAGTACTTGCGCGATATGATACACTTTCCAGTGCAATCTCACCATCTAAGTATACATCCACAGTTGGGTAGGGTGAGTTATGAATGATCTGGACTTGAGTAGAGTCTACTGCAGGTGTTCCCGGATCGTAATAATAAGTGCCAATCGAATCAATGTCAAGTGAAGCGTCAGGGCAATCAGGCTCAGCTCCTGCTCCATTAGTAGTAACATCATTTGTAGGGTCGCAACCATCATAAAAGTAACAAGGTAATACTTCCCATTCACTTGCTTCATAGGAGGTGGTAATAGTATCATTCGAACATGAATCCACTATACAACCACGTGATGCATCCCAGTCACCTCCATTGCCAACACCAACATCAGGTTTTCTCATAAGAACTGCAAAACGTGTAACACCATAAAATCCTGTATTGGTTGAATTAGCAGGCCCAGTTACTCCCGAAACCTGCCAACTTTGGCCAGGATCATCAAAGGGAGTACCTATTGCATCTATAGGGATACTATCACATGCATTAAGTACTTCTTCTGCGTTTTCTCCTGCACCTTTAAAAAGGCCAACAGCATCATCTCCGCTTACAGATAATACACACTCTCCTTCAAAAACGACATCTGCTGCATTTTGCAGACTTTCATGGCTGGCATCCCTAGTGAACCCCATGCTTGACCCCGGAAAAAGAGAGCCGGAAAGACGATAGAATGATACACCTGAGTTAGATAACTCACTTCCCCAACCATATCCAATTGCACCAGTTTGGGCATGGCCTTTGATAAATGCATACTCGCTTAAATCTATTATCTCTTCAGTTGGATTATAAATCTCGATATAATGATTATATATCGGATTCTCACGAATGCCAATATACCAAATATTAATAATTGGATCTCCAGCGATCGCTGCAGAAATGATACATAAAATTAATGACCGTTTTAAGATATTGATCTTAATATCATTCAAATGTTGTTTCATTGATAAGCTCCTTTAAAAGAATAATTAAAATATATATAATTAAATTTACCTGAGATATGTGATCTTTTTTACTAAATAACTGTCCTGTGTCTTATATACAATAAAATATAGCCCCGAAGTTGCTTGGGTACCATCTTTCGCTGAACCATTCCACTGAAAAATATATTTTGGTGAATCGTATTTAGTTGGTTCGAAGGAAGCAACTTCCCTACCAATTATATCATATATTTTTATAGGTGCTTGAACATCCGCATATCTGTTAACGATTATATTTGAACTACCATTGAATGGATTTGGATATGCTGTTATACTAGGCGTTGAAATTTGCTCATTACTATTATTAGTTGAAAGGGAACCAATATTAATCTCAATCGTATCAATAGAGGATGCACCAATTGTATCTACGACTGCAAGGGTGAACCTAAGAGTACTCTCTTCATTTGGTGAAACAAAAGAGGTTATAGCCTGAGTAACTGAATCTATGGCGACAGGTAGGCCCATGATCTGTGACCACAAAAAAGAATCAATTGAACCATCTGGATCATTGCTATTACTACCATCAAGTATAACAGTCGTTCCAAATTCAACTAGCTGATCATCTCCCGCATCAGCAATAGGCGGAAAATTATTGAATACAATTGGGTCAATATATTCGCAATCATCCAAATTCAATCCAAAATAAACTGGAATTCCACAGTCTGAATAGACCATATCCTCAAAATCATGGTATGCATTAGGTATTTCAGATAAATAGTGATTTTGATAAACCGAGTCACCATAATAGGAACCCAAATAAGAATAAAATATATACGATCTGGATAGTCTATGTTCGCCCTGGATGTATCTGGCACAGTTATTAGATTGTCCTCCAACGTCATACTCTCCGATAAGATATATGGTTTTTCGATTGAAAAAATTATTCCTTATTTCAATCCTACCTGTCTCTTCCATGTATTCATTTAAATTATCAAGACCATACTTATAGTAGTTAGCAGATCCACAACTGGTTGGAAATAGAAATTCAAATGGTGTCTCATATTCATCTGCAACCCTTAAACTATCCATATATAAAAAAGATGGTGTGTTCGTTGGTACATACAAGAAATCAACGTCATACTCTTGCATGATATTATTATGAGCGCGTCCGCCAGCGCCATAACGGACCACCATTTGAGACCCTGCGGAATGCCCGGTGAATATAATTTTTTCTAGCTCTGAGTTATTCTCAACTAATCGATGAAATATTGTATCAATAATAGAAAAAGCACTTATCTGCGCTGGCCTAGGGTTAGAGCCTGTGCTTCTAGAAAGGTCACCCGCATTCCAATCACTACTTGGCCAGAATAATACTGTAGAGTCCAAGTCATAACTATTAATATCTTCTTGGAGACAATATAAAGGTGCAATAATTATAGTTGAGTCTATTTGACCTAAATTTGTTGCAAGTTCATTAAATAAACTATAGTGCTCTTCTGCATTTCTTCCATCACCATGGATTGATATTATAGCTAGTTTTGTAGTATTAGAGACCTCACCTAGCGGCTTATTTCTATAATAGGGCATTTTTAGTACATGGCCCTCAACATTATATGTTATTCTAAAATCAGGAATATTAGGCATAGATATACATATTCCTAAAAGAAATAGAAACAGAAGTATCGGTTTATTTTTCATTAAAGTGATATAATAAAGTCTACAAAACTGGTCTAAAAATAAGACCTAAAATAATTTTAATAAAAAGGGGCTCGCAAAAAGCCCCTTCAATTTAAATCAGTAATTATTAACCTAGATATCTACGAAGATTCTTACTTCTTGAACGATGCCTGAGACGCTGAATGGCCTTCTCTTTGATCTGCCTAACACGTTCCCGTGTCAGATCGAATTCTTCACCGATCTCATTCAAGGTCATTGCACTATCACGGTTAATGCCAAAATACATCTCTAGAACCACCC
>MDTE01090300.1_pt1 | contig 11258 bp, 14 predicted proteins | sample 811231 | NCBI WGS metagenome assembly MDTE01 (sample SAMN05326651, study PRJNA326480) | marine metagenome | isolation source: seawater | place: Indian Ocean: Red Sea | collected 2010 | reverse complement strand
CTTCATCGCTGTCGCCATGACGTTCTTGCGGCGGCTGACGCCGGCTTCATAACTCATGAAGCCCACGTGCAACAGCCACATGAACACGACGGTGACGAAGTAATAGTTCTCAACGAACACGGTGTCGATACTCATACCGCCACCTCACTCGCCGAGGACCGTACGGATGCACTCATGTGCTCTGTCCCCCTTGCTGCCGGAGACGTCCCGCGCGACCTCTATCCCCACCCAGGGTTTCACGGGTTGCCAACCGGCTCCCTCTCTGGTCGAAACGAACCATAGGTGGGAACTCACGCCCGTGCTAGTGAATCGGTTGCATTCACCCGATTTTCTTGTAAGGACTCGAACGCCGGACGAACCCCTCAACCGGTGTCGTCGTCAAACTTGACAACGTTGACCTCGCCGTTTGTCGCGTCAATCTCGACGACTGCACGGTGTTCGAAGCCATCCGGGTCTTCCGGATCGGTCGACAACACCAGGAGGAGCACAGCCCACACAGGTCTGGCCCCAAAACCCGACCTCCCGAACTTGGTCGACACCTCGGCCGGCTCAAAGTCAACCTGGGCTAAGGCGATCTCAATGGCCTCTGACTCGGTCACCTTCACCTGATCGTCCCCAAGGCAACCACTGAAATAGCCGAAGACGAGGACGAGAGCGAGCGCAACCATCACCTGGGCGGGTCGCGACCAACGAGTCGGGGCCTTCACGCAGCGCCCCCGCCTTCACCGCGCCGGGCCACCCAAACGCGCAGCGCCAGATAGCCGAGCACATGAGTCATACCAACCACCGACAGCCACCAGAGGGTGAGGCGACGATCGAATCCCTGCTGTCGCGCCTCCCAGACGGTCAGGCCGAGCGCTGCCAACAACAGAAGGAACAAGAAACCACTCTGATGTGCATCAATGAGCCACAGGACTCCCATCGTTGCTCTACCTCCTCCCTTGACTGGAACTGCGGCGGACCTATTCGGGCGCCGGGAAAACCTTTACCGACATAAAGCGGACCGGCACCTCGACCAACTCGACCGGACCGTGGGCCACTTCTCCGTGGATCTGAATCGTGTCCCCGACCTCAAGGCGATAGTTCTTGGGGCCATAGCCGTAGTCCATCGATCCCTCCAACATGTGGAGGAACTCCACTCCTTCATGCTGGAAGAGTGGGAACACCTCATCGGTCGCCTCGAGAGTCACCATCATCGGTTCGATAATCCTGGTCGGACCCCGCAGAGAACCCAGGTCCTCGTAGACGTGGCCCGGTCGGGTTCCCTCGTGGAGGATCTCCATGCGCTCCTTATCCCGCACGATCACCACATCGTGCTCCTCGTCTAAGCCCCGAAAGAACGCCGTAATCGGGACCCGAGCAGCATGGGCCAATCGAGTCAGGGTCGACAGGCTAGGTGAGGTCTGGCCGTGCTCGATCTTTGAGACCATGCCCAAGGAGATCTCCGCCACCTCGGCGAACTGTGCCATGGTCAGCCCGAGAGCCCTTCGGGCATCACGCACGCGCTCGCCTACCACCCGGCAAACGTCGTCAGAAGAAAAAGCGTGTCCGACGTCGTCGTCCCGCTGGATCACGGCGTCTCCTCCCCTCAACTAACTCTGCGGGGTCCATATGATCCCGCGACTAGACCGATCGTAACGAGGTGCCGTGAGGGTAGTGGTGAAACCCTCCGGAGTGAAAGACGTGGTGGTGCAGACGACGATTGGTTCAGACAACACTCAGCAGTCATAGCCTTGGCGCCGTGCCGGACGTCATCGTGGTCGGAGCCGGGGTCATGGGGGCTTCAATCGCCCTGGAGTTACAGCGGTCCGGTCGCTCTGTGGTGGTCGTCGACCGGGGCGATGCCGTTGGCGCCGGTTCGACCAGCACCAGTTCGGCAGTCGTGCGCTTCAACTACTCGACGTTGGCCGGAGTGACGGCCGCCTGGGAATCGGCCCACCGTTGGGCCGACTGGGCCAACCATCTGGGCGTTGACAGCCGATCCGAAAGCCGGGCCCCGCTAGCAAGGTTTGTCCAATGCCCCATGGTCTTCCTTGAGCCTCCGAATTTCCCCCGGATGGAGGCCACCGTCCTGCTTTCCGCCGTCGGTGTGCCCCATGCGGTACTCGACGAGGACCAGTTGGCCGAACGCTTCCCGGCACTTGATACCGGCCGGTTCCATCCACCGCGCCGGCCCGACGACCCAAAGTTCGACCACGGCCCATTCGGTCGACTAGACGCCGTGATGACCGAGGACGGTGGCTTCATCGACGACCCACGATTGGCCAGCGTGAACCTAATGGACGCTGCCCAGCGCCATGGCTGCGAACTCCGACTGCGGTCCGAAGTAGTGGGTGTGCCACGTACCCCGTCCGGCCGGGTGGCCGGAGTCTCTCTAGCCGACGGCTCCCGGGTGGAAGCATCCGTGGTGGTCAACGCGGCCGGACCATGGAGCGCCAGACTGAACGGTCTGGCCGGAGTAGCCGACGACATGGCCGTCAGCACCAGGCCTATGCGCCAGGAGGTGCATGTCGTCGAGTCCCCATCCGGCTTCGGGTTGGAGGACGGCGGAGCAATGGTCGCCGATCTGGACCTCGGCTATTACGTGCGCCCGCAGAGAGGCGGCACACTGCTCGTTGGAGGCGTAGAGCCCGACTGTGACCCGCTCGAATGGATCGACGACCCGGATGAGGTCTCACCAACACCGACGGTGGCGTGCTTCGAAGCACAGGTGTGGCGCCTCGCCCGGAGGTTGCCTGAACTGGCCGTGCCGCACCGGCCAACAGGCTTAGCCGGGGTTTACGACGTCACACAGGACTGGGTCCCCATCTACGACCGCACGTCACTGGACGGCTTCTACGTCGCCATTGGGACGTCCGGCAATCAGTTCAAGAACGCCCCACTCGTTGGTCAGATAGTCCGAGACCTGGTCGACGCCTGCGAAGCCGGCCACGACCACGATTCCGATCCGATAACCACCTGGTGCAACCGGATTGAGCGAACCCTGAACCTCGGGGCCTTCTCGCGTCTGCGGTCCGAGTCGGCGACAACCGGAACGGTGCTGGGATGACCGCCGGGGTCCAAGCCCAGATGCAGTCTCATGGAGAGGCCTTCTCATCGAAACGCCTTAAGGCCCGCCCGAGACGACAAGCGACCCGTCTACCCCCTACCGTGATGAGCAACGGCCCAATCACTGGAACGGGCCAGAACGACACTGCGAACACACCGCGAAAAGGAGCCAAACATGGGCGCCGACGGCACTTGGAACATGACAATGAAAACCCCTATGGGCGAGCAAGCAGGCACGCTCACACTGGCCACCGACGGCGGGACCCTGACCGGCACGATGTCCGGTCCTCAGGGCTCGCTGGAACTCGAAGATGGGACCGTCGACGGTGACGCGCTGTCTTGGACTGTGAACATGACGTCGCCAATGCCGATCAAAGTTGAGGCCACCGCAACAGTCGACGGCGACACACTCACCGGCGAAGCAAAGCTCGGCGCCTTCGGAACCGCTCCGTTCAACGGCACCCGCTCCTAACTCAAATCGCCTGAGCGACAGCCTCTCGGCCGAAATGGCCGAGAGGCTGCTCAGGTGGGCCGGTCGTCGCGACCTTTCCACCAATCTCGGGGCCTGAGCCGCTTCCCGTAGCCCATTCTTTCCTCCAACCAGAGCATCATCCCGCGCAACCTCGTCGCCGCCAGTCGCCTACCGAGGCGATGCCGAAATCGACTGAAATCCTTGTTGTAGGGACAAACCCGCATGCAGATCATGCAGTCGTTAGCGATCTGCGCCCAGTACGAAAAACACTTCTCCCCGTCGACGGACCATTTCCTCACTCCTCCGATCGACGAGCGGTTTAGCTTCACGGCCACCGGACCCGCATCGGGTATGGCCCCTGGCGGACAGGCATTCGAGCACCGTCGACACTGCTCACAGAAGCGAGTAACCCCGAATTCGATTGGCTGGTCATGCGCTAAAGGAAGATCAGTGAAGATCTTTCCAAACCTCACCCGTGGTCCGAACTCAGGGGTGATGACCATGCCGTGTCGCCCATACTCACCGAGCCCCGCCTGAATGGCCAACGGAATAGCCAGTGCCGTGTCGTTGAGACTGGGTACCGCCCGATATCCGAGGTTGCGGAGCCACTGGGCAGTAGCCAGCAGCACAAGGGCATCCTTTGAGTAGCCAAGCCCGGTAGCCGCCCCCGAGAGCGCCGACGGCACCGTATCGACCAGTCCGCGATCCATGGCCTGACCGATAACAACCACGCTGGTCAACCCATCCGGAAGTCCGACCGGACGGCCTTCGTCAGCTCGACGGGCATACCGTTCGGTGTAAACCCATCGCTCGTCGTGGGCACAAAGACCGACTAGGTCCGCACCAAACGTTCGAGCCACCTGCTTGACAGTGGCGGACGCCTCCTCGGGGGAACCCAAGTCGAAGCGTTCGCTAGGACCGTCTCGCAGTTGACTGAGTGGACTCAAGAAACCGTCGCGGAGGTCCTCGGCGTCGTGCATCTCAGCGAACACGTCGACGACCTGCCAAGCAGCATTTCTGATGGCGTAATCCCGCTGACCAAAGCCCGAGGCATTTCGCCAGGACCGCAGTGGTTCGCGGTACGAGGCGAAGAACCGCCGCGCCTCCTCAGTAGCTACCTCCGGATCCCAAGAGGCGCGGTTGAAGACGTCGTCGACTTGGTTGAAGCGCTCGAAGCTTTCCAACACCTCCCACGCGGGACCGTCAACTCCCGATGGACCAGCGTCACAAGAATCCGATGGCAAGCCGGCAAACAATGCTCCTCGGCGATCAGGTCGCTCTGAACCTCTCGGGTGGATCATGAGTCCGCGGGGCAGCTCAGGTCGAGGTCTTCGGCCATTGCCACGTTGAAACCCTCCCGCCCGTGGGTGAAAAGGGCTACAAACCAGGAGGCGACATCCTCCTCGACTAGACCAGCCAAGAGGCAGTCGAGGTCCTGGGGCACACCGAGTGCAGTCATGTCAGCTCGCATCATGGCCAGCATGTCGGCACAGAACCCCACAGGCTGGACGAGGGCGAGGGCATCAGAGACTTCCATGCCTCCGGTCTGGGATACCGACACCAATGCCGCCGTCCGAGCGATTCCCTCGACCTGCATCATCGTCACGATGACGCATTCGGCCTGCTCCTCGGTCCAGTGCCGACCCAGGACGGGATGAAGGGGATAGTTCGACATCCAGTTCGAGTAGAGCGTCATCTGCTGCCCGACCGTTCCTTGATCGGCTCCTTGGGCCAACAGGTCATCAGCCCTCTGCTCGGCGGCGGCCCGATCCAACCCATCGCGTTGCATGACCAACTGGACGAGTTCCTCACGAACCTCACCCATCAGAGAGTCCGTGTCGACCGTGGAAGCCGGTGACGAAGCGGTGGCGGGCGTGGTCGAAGCCGTCGCCGCCATCGTCTGGGCGATCGACCGCTCGGAATCCGAGCAGGCCAAAGAAATAAAGCAGACCAGTGCCAGTATGAGGCTGGTCCGGATTCCCATAGAGACAGTCTCACCGCAGATCACCGGTCGCGAAACGTGGCGGACGGCAGACGGCAGCACCACTCGGATCGACCTCTACCGGTCCGGACTCTGGCAGTGGCCTAATCGAGCCCGATTTCTTCAACCGTCCTCAGCCACAGTTCGTGCCTCGGATCAAGGACGTCGAAATGGGTCCCCGTGTCGTCGAAGATCCCTATGGCTCCGTCAATGAGGCCGCTCTGGCTGATTGGCACCACTTGGTCGTAGCGGCCGTGAACCACGATGATCCTCTGACCCTCGAAGACGGGCTGGGCGACCCGGTAATGCTCAGGGACCTCGTCGGGCTCACCCCCCAGTAGCGCCTCCACTGCGCTGCCACCCATGTTGACCGCCGCGGCGAAGCGAAGGTCTACGACGGCCGCTTGAGCGACCGCTGTGTGAGGACGAACGACCGGATCCGCTCCGGGGTCGCCGGATCGCAGGAAATGTCGACTGCTAGCCCAGAGTGCAAGATGACCACCGGCTGAATGGCCGATCACCGTCACGTCATCGAGCAGGAGATCCTCGTCAAGAACTGCGAGGTGATCCATGGCAAGAGCTACGTCCTCCAGTGTCCCCGGATAGCCACCACCCGGGTCACCCACAGATCGGTAATTGAAGTTCCACGTTGCAACACCGCGATTCGTGGCATCAACAGCCAGAGCGGTCATCAGCGTCTCGTCGAAACCCGACCGCCAAAACCCACCGTGGACGAAGACCACAACGCCGAATGGACCGACCCCCGGAGGAACTCGGAGATCGCCGACCTGCTGCGGTGCGTCACCGTATTGAACGCGCACCAGTCGAGTGGTCATGGATTCGGTCGTCGTTGGAACTGCCTTGGTTGTTGTCGGCGCGACCGTTGTCCTCGCTGGAACTGTCGTCGTGCTGTCGGCTACCACGGGGGTTGTCGTCGTAACCACCGGTGCCTTGGTCGTAGATCCCCGAGCCGACGGTTTGGTAGTCGTTGACGATTCCAGCGGCGCAGCAGTCGTCGTGGACATGATGGTGCTCACAACCGGCGCATTGACCGTTTCGGGCACCTCCGAAGCACACGAGGCTGCAACAACTACCAGCGAGACGAAGGTCGAACGACGGCGCAAGACATCTCCTATCGGGGCCAGACAACGATTCTTCAAGGTCGCCGAGCCACGTTAGGCGGGGTTCGATCTGGGCACGCCCCAGGCCCTATTTTTTCGTTTGTGGCGACTCCCAGGAAAGGGCGACTAGCAGGTGCGCTGGCAGCACTCTGTGCATTGGCTGCCGGCGAGTTCCTAGCCGCGGTTGGCGGCATCTCCTCGCCCGTCGTAGCCGTTGGCGACTTGGTAATCGACCTCACACCTGGCCCGGTGATCCGACAGACAATCGCCTTGCTGGGAACGGCCCAAAAGCCACTTCTGCTGACCGGGATCGTTACGACCGTCGCCATCCTCGGCTGGGTGGTGGGCCGCCAACCCGACAGTCATCTAGCGATCACTTCCTTCTTGGCCGCTGGAGCACTCGGAGGCCTAGCAACCGCCCGGACCGGAGCGTATTTCGGCGGCCCCCTGGTCGGTCTGACCACCGCCGCTGTCGGGATCTTCGCACTGCGACGAGGGATCCGAACACTTGAGCCGGGCGTGGGAGATGCCAGTGAGGATCCGCGGATCACCACGGCCACCAGACGTGGATTCCTCGGTTATGCCGCAGGCATGACCGCCGCAGCGGGTTCTCTGGCAGCAGGGAGCCGGCTACTTGTCGATCGCCGCGATGACGAGCTTCGCTCCTTGGTCACTCTTCCTGCGCGGCGTCGGAGTGTCCCGACTGGCAGGAAAAGACCATCCTTGACGACGACAACCGAAGGACCCTTCCGCAATCCTGATGGTCTCACTCAGTGGATTACCCCCAACGATCGCTTCTATCGGATCGACACAGCGCTCTCGATACCTCGCGTCGACCCGAAAAGCTGGACACTGGCCATCGACGGCTTGGTTGACCGACCCCTCCTATTCACCCTGGACGACCTCCTATCAATGGAGCTAGTCGACGCCGCGATCACACTTAGTTGTGTCTCAAACGAGATCGGTGGACCATTGGTCGGAAACGCTGTCTGGACGGGAGTTCCCCTGAGCGAACTCCTCGAGACAGCCGGTATAGGGACAACAGCTGAACAGGTGATGAGCCGCTCAGTTGACGGCTTCACGGCCGGATTTCCGCTACGGGTCCTCGACGACGACCGCACGGCGCTGGTCGCCGTGGGTATGAACGGAGAGCCGCTTCCATTCCGACATGGATTCCCGGCTCGCCTGGTCGTGGCTGGGATATACGGCTACGTCTCGGCGGTGAAGTGGCTGGAAAATATCAGCCTGACCACTATGGCCGAAGACGGCTACTGGATCCCGCGCGGCTGGGCCAAGGAAGCGCCGATCAAGATCGCCTCGAGGATTGACGTTCCACTCCGGTCCCAGCTTCCCGCCGGTCGGCATGCGGTAGCAGGGGTGGCCTGGGCCCCAGTGACCGGAGTTGCTGCCGTCGAACTCCAGGTCGACGATGGCCCGTGGCTGGAGTGCCGTCTCAGACAGGAGGAAGCACCCGGACAGGAAGGGGACTCTTGGGTGCAGTGGTTCACCGACTGGGAGGCCGAACCGGGACGGCGGATACTCCGGGTACGGGCATACGACCTGGAGGGGCGAGTTCAGTCCGAGGGCCCGAAGTCAATCGCCCCTGACGGAGCCGAAGGCTGGCACACCCGTCGTGTCCTCATCGTCTGAACAAAGCATCAGCAGAGGGATGGTCGCTGAGCCGGCTTTGGCGGCAATGCGCCATGAGACTCCATAGGGTCAGGTAATGAACCTTGCAGAAACCATTCGAACCAACTTCTCGTGCCGAGACTTCACCGGGGACCCCGTCACAGATGACCAACTCCACCGGATACTGGAATTGGCCCGGTTCGCTCCGTCGGGAGGAAACCGCCAGGGCTGGCACGTGGTGGTAGTGCGAGATCAGGCGACTCGCCAGAATCTGGGAAAGCTCTGCGAACCAACACTGCGCCTGTACGCCGCTCAAGCCGCGGCAGGCGAGCAGCCCTTCAATGCGGTCGATCCTTCACTGGTTGACGTCGAAAAGGCCCTTAACACTCCAGTTGACCATTTCCCGATGTTCGACCACTTGGGAGACGTCCCGGTCTTGCTGGTGATAAGCGTCGACCTGACGACCGTGGCTTCCATGGACAAAGACCTCAATCGAGTGGGTTTGGCCGCAGGTGCATCCGTCTACCCGCTGGTCTGGAACATCCTTCTGGCTGCCCGCGCCGAAGGTCTCGCCGGAGTGCTCACCACTGCGGTCATCCCTGCGGAAGCAGAGGCGCGTGCCCTGCTCAGCCTGCCAGATACGCATGCCATAGCAGCGATGGTCCCCCTAGGTGTGCCCGCCCACCCGCTGACTCAGCTGACCCGAAAGCCGGTGGAGAACTTCACGACTATCGACAGGTACAACGGAGCACCATTGGATCTGAACCGAGCAAACTCCTCAGCAGCGTCAGATCGATCCTGATTTCCGTTTCGCGAAAATCCGAACCATTGGTCCGGGTGCGATGCTGTGTCCATGCGGTGGGGAATCGTCGGGCACGGAGGCATAGCTCCCACGTTCATCGAAGCGGCCCGAGGTATTGGCCACGACGTCGTCGCTGTCGCCGGCAGAGACCCCGCAAGGGCGACATCCTTTGCGACCAAGCACAGCATTGGCTCTTCGGGTTGTGATGTCAGCGAACTTGTAGGCGAGGTGGAAGCCGCCTACGTCTGCACCCCCCACAGCAGCCACCGCGACGTTTCCATTGCCTTGCTGAACGCTGGAGTTCCCGTTTTGTGCGAAAAGCCGATGGGCGTAGGTGCCGATCAGGTCCGACAGATGGTCGAGGTCGCTCGGTCGGCGGGGGTGTTCCTGATGGAGGCCATGTGGACTCGACATCTCCCTGTCATGGCGACATGCAGAAGTTGGATCCAACAGGGTCTGCTAGGCGAGATTCAGACGGTTGAAGCGGCTTTCGGCTTCAAGGCCCCTTACGACCCCACTAGTCGTCTCTGGGCACCGGAGTTTGCCGGTGGAAGCCTGCTCGACATTGGGATCTACACGTTGGTCATCACCGAGTTGGCCTTCCAGTCGTTGCCCGTTTCCTTGGACGCCGAGGCGGAAATATCGCCCAGCGGCGTTGATGCCAGTATCTCAGTAACGGCCAGGTACCCCAGCGGTGGTTCAGCCGCCTTGAGGTCCGCAATCAATGCCGACCTCGGTCGAAACGCATCCATCACCGGCTCCAAGGGACGAGTCGACATTCCAGAATTCTGGCGTGCCGAAAAGATGACGCTGCTCTCTCCAACCGGCGAGAAGGTCGATGAAGTGCACCACCCTCATCGGGTCAACGGCTTCGAGTATCAGATCGCCGAAATGGCCCGGTGCCTTGATGCCGGATTGATGGAGTGTCCCACAGTTCCGTGGGCCTGGTCAGTTGCTCTGGCAGCCCTCATGGACGAGATCCGGTCTCGGGCCGGGATCGTCTACCCATCTGACAAGGAAGCCCGATCTTGACCGACATACCCCATCGCCTGCCTGCAGTGATTCAGGGGGCCACCCCTCTTTTCGGATCAACTTTGGTACCCGATCCGCTGAAGCTGCTTGATGAGGTCTACGGATCCGGCATCACCGCTTTCGACTCAGGTCTGGTCTACGCCGACGAAGAAGGCACATGTGACGAACGCCTTGGCAGTTGGGTCACTAGTCGCGGCCTTCGAGATTCGGTCGCACTGATAGGAAAGGGTTGCCATCCAGGTCCACCTGATTGGACGGCTTCACGAGTTACTCCAGAGATGGTGGCCGCTGACATCGTCCTGAGCCTCGAACGGATGGGAATCGACAGGCTCGACCTCTGGTTGTTCCACAGAGACGACCCCGCTGTCCCAGCCGACGAGTTGGCCGATGCTGCTCAACGGGAGGTGGCCAAGGGCAACATCGCATCGTGGGGAGTATCCAACTGGTCGACCAAGAGGTTTCTGGAGGCCAAAGCGGCGGCGAGGGTTTCCCCGCCAGTGGCTACTAGCCCACAGTTCTCACTTGTTGACCAAATCGCTGAGCCCTGGCCCGGGGTTACCACCATCACTGGTCAGGCCCATCTTGAAGACCGATCTCGCCTAGCTGATTCCGATGTCTCGGTAATTTGCTGGTCTCCTTTGGCAGGGGGTTTTCTGACTGCAATCAGCGGCTCAAAGCCAGCCTCCGATCCAGAAACAACTCGTTGCTACGACTCACCGCAGAACCGGGATCGACGAAAACGATGCTTTCAAATGGCTACTTCGCGGGGTTGCAGCCCGGAACAGGTCGCTATCTCTTATGTGGCAACTTCGGAATTCCGGTCCCACGTAGTCTGCGCCGCCCGCAGCGGCGCCGAGGCGGCTGCCAATCTCAAGGCGATCGACCTGCAACTCGACGGTGAAGAGCGCCAGTGGCTTGAAGACGGGCACAGATAGCCGGTCTGCAGAGTTCCGTAGTGACCTTCTCTGGTCTTGGAGCGGAGTCTCGCTCTAGGAAATGGTCACGGAGTGCACGAGAGTCGGCGTGTTGCCGGCGATGTCGGCTGCGGTGGTCGCTATCTGGAGGAGCGAGGTGCCCTTGACCAGTTCCTGAGCGGCTTCGGTGACCGTGACGGTGACGACCATCGTCCCGTTGAACCAGTCGTGGACGGAGCTGACGTCGGTCGTGCCGGTG